>Ga0070751_1002221_pt1 | contig 11166 bp, 8 predicted proteins | sample VirMetDEL_Aug_28_FD_78514 | JGI IMG/M metagenome (GOLD analysis project Ga0070751, IMG submission 78514) | Aqueous microbial communities from the Delaware River and Bay under freshwater to marine salinity gradient to study organic matter... | ecosystem: Environmental > Aquatic > Marine > Coastal ...
ATTTCCATTCTTATACCGCCCAATATAGTCACATCTCCATTATAATCAATAGTTTCTCCTCTAATAGCAAATATACCATCATCAGCTATGGTTATTTGTTTGTTGTTTTCAGAACCTCTGGTTCTTCTAAATATCAATCTTGGAGGTTCTGCACTATTATCAAAAAATTGATTTGCTCTAAAATTAACTATATTACCATCACCAACCCCATAAAATCCAGAAGTACCTTCTGAACAAACGCAATTTAGTTGTAAAATTTTCTCATCAAAAGTTAAATTAGATTCTGCATTTATACCAGTATTTGTACCAGAGCTAGTTAACAATCTATTATCTGATGGATTGTTTATGACTGGTATTAAAGCATTAACACTATCATCAAAATCAGTAATATCATTTGATAAATGTGTATGTCCTTCTAAACTAACATTAACATTATTTAATGTTAAAGAAGAAGTAAAATTAGCATCTAGACCACTAACATCTCCTCTAGATGTAATATTATTCGCTTCTATATCTGCTTGGGCATTCAAACCACCATCTGTAAAAATAACATCTCCTGCCCCTTCAATTATAACGCGATTATTTTGTGATTGTGAAATGTATAAATCACCTGTGCTAGAAATAGCATTACCATCTAGAGACAAATTATCAACATTTAAACTATTAAAAGAAGGGTCTTGTACAGTGTTGATGATCAACTCATCATTTTCATCGTTATAAACTGTATTTATGTTTAATCCATTTTTTAAAAATCCACTATCACCAACAACATCTTGAACATCTTCTGGTTGTAATATTATGTCCTGCTCATTTTCTGCTTGAAGATATGGCAGACTATTCCATGGAGTAACACCATCACCAACTTTTAATTTACCGGTATCTTTTTCGTATCCAGGTTCTCCTAGTCTTAAAACCTCTCCTCCTGGCTGAGGTAAACTATTTGACCATTCTTCTGCTGTTCCTCTTCTAAACTTTATAATATCTCTTTTTTGCATTTTTTTACCTTATTATGGATTTTGTCTGTCTATTCTTTCTTCTAGGGCTTCAAGAGTTTTACCTAGTGTTGCTATTTGTACTTTTAATTCACTCATAACTTCTATTACTTTTTGCAAAGTTACTGATAGTGCTGCTTGTGTTTCTTTATTTACACTAAGCCTTTCCATAATGAACTGACGATCTTTCATATAAGGACCTTTTGTTTCTATCATTTCGCAGATATCATTTTTAGAAACTATATTTTTACCTATAGTAAACCAAAAACCAATCATTGAAGTAACAATGCCAACGCTAAGAATAGCTATATTTTCCCAAAAATTAACAATATTATCATTCATAATAATTATTCGCCTTTAGGGTATTTTTCTATAATATTACTTAGTTTGATTCCTGCTGTGTCTAATTGTTCAATTAAGTTGGTTAAAGATCCATTACGTGGTTTATTTATGTCTTTTTGTGCACGTATGACAAAACCGTTAGGAGATCCGTCAGTAACCGTTATTGTTTCTGTACCAAAGAAATTTGCTTCCAAAATTCTCTCCAGTTCTGATCTTTTATCATCATTACTTAGATTATTAAATCTTTCTCTATCTGCATTGGAAGAAAATAGGTCAATTGTCCGAGCGGCATATTCTACTTGGTCACCTTGAGTAAGCTCATCTTTATATATAAGATCAAGAATCTTATCAGCAGAATCGAATTTTTTCAATGCGATATTTATTTTTCTTTTTATTCTGTTAACTTCATTGAGTGCTGCTTCATATTCTTCTTGTCCATCTGGACTAACAGGAGATTCTGGAACAGCAGGAGTGTCTGGTTCTACTGGAGTACCTTCATCTTCTTCTGGAGGTACAATAGGATCAGATGAAACACCATCACAAATGTTATCTGTACATTCAGTAGCTCCCTCAATTACAACACCACCATAACCGTCGTTACCTGTTACAAAATAATCTTCTCTATTGTTGAGGACTGTTTTTCTAAAATAATCATTTTGAGACAAGCATACAACATTTGCTGGTATATACCTATTATCATAAGATGTTTCTTTAGCTTCTATTTTAATACATCCATCTTCAGTGGTCTCAACCAGTTCGCCCACATCTATAATAGTTTTTCCTAAGTTATATTTTATTACAGCTTTTGTGTGGTCGACAGTTAGATTTTGGTCGTCAAATATTCTTGCCTTAGTAATGAGTGTTGACTTAGTTACTGTTGCCGTAATTTTATTACTATTGTCTTCATACTGAATAGTTACTTCTATGTTATTATCAGGAAGTTCATCCTTAACCCCCTTATCTATAACATACCCAGTATCAACAATCTTGCCAGTTCCTCTAACTTGGCCCAGTTCGACACCAATGGTTCGTTCTTGTAACTTACCAACGTCTATTTTCGTCTTATCTCGTGGACCACGAACTATAATAGCTAAATAGTGATCTAGATTATATCTAGTATTTAATTCAGCAATTATTATACTATCACTAGTATCCGGCTCTGGAATAGGATATCCAGTATCAACACATAAACATCTTTGTCTATATGACTGATTTCCATTCGCCTCTTTTTCTGCTATTCTACATTGGTTTTTTAGATTAGCCACCATTTTATCTTCTTCGGTTTCATAAGTTTTTATCTGTTTAACCGCCATGTATGATTTGCAAGGGTTGACAAATCCTTTAACAACAGATCTAAACCTATCGTCAGAAGCTTTAACAAAACCACCAGTGGCTGTTTTAATTCCTACCTCATATTCATTTTTCTCTATTATTTTGTCTACTACCTCATTAAAAAAATCTGTCTCCAAAGCCTCTGTATATTCTATATATCCATCTCCTCTAGGTACAAATTTGTTTACAGAAGTATACCAATCTCTAATATCAGAAAAACCATAAAATGAGCCACTAGATTTTTCGGTCTTCACATATTCAAAACCATTATCTTCACAATATTTTCTGCAACAGCTTTCATCCATACATGCTGATCTTAATTTGTTTTCTGTACTAGATCCAGACTCTTTATAAACACATGCTCCAGGAGAAAAACCTTCCTTAACAGCTTCTGTTATGGCTTGTCTGAGTTTTGTGGATACCTGTCCATTTTCTAGATCTTCCAAAGAGCCATATTCACTAGAATTGCACAATTTCATTTGCCAAGTATAACTTTTCTTTTCAGTTTCTCCTTTGTTTACTTTACACATGGAACTAGAACTAGCATCTATAAATTTTTCATACAACCGACCTGTTCCAGCATCTCCAATAGCATCTCCTAACCGGCCATTTAGTTGTGCTGGTTTTCCAAATTTGTCGCTAAATCTTTGATACGTACTTGTCGGATCATCACTTTCTGGGAAACAATATTTGCTTCTTACTTCTAATAAAATTTGAATTATTTTTTCAGCTTCTGTTTTCTTTTCTTTTTCTGACATTTCTGATGTATTAATGCCAGCAGCGTTTACAAAAGCTCCAATTGATAATTTTTGTTCATTATCTAGTAATGATCTAACAAGATCTCGTATAAAATCCTTAATACTCACACCGGTTGATGGAAACTTTGGTGTGTTAGATACTAAATTTAAAGAATACACAAAGTCCAACCTATCAGATACTGTATCAAGATTTAATTCTGTTTTAATGCCGTTTGTTACTCCATAATTAGGTAGTATAATAGATTGTGATAGTTGTATATCAACATTACCCTCTTTAATCTCTATTTGTTTGAATAAAGGCACAACTCGAGATTTAGATACGTCAAATCCAAAGCTTGGAGTATATTCACTCACATACATAGTTTTATCTTGATTTAAATTACAATCATTTGGATCTATTGTGTATGGTGTTGCATCTATATTTAGCGATAAATCAACACTGGAAATATTAGCATTTGTATCAACAACTTGATAGTAACATGTGCCGAAAGCATCATCCATAGATGATACGCAACATATTGCTGGTGGTAAACATTCATTTTTTAATTGATTAATTTTTTCATTATTTGTTGTAAATGTAAATTTACCTTTGATATCGCAACATTCTTTTAGATTTGATTTATCATTAAAATACTGATAATCTTCTTCTAGTGGACCTCGTCCTGCACGACCTACAGCAATAACTTCAGATCTGTTTGGGCCAAAAAAGTTCTCAAGATCGACTAGAACACCAAAATTTGGGTTTTTTGGCATATCTAAAATATTTGTGACCTCATAGACAGCCTCTTTACAGCAAACTCCCGGGTTTTTTTGTTCAAAAGATTCTATGATATCTTTTACTTCTTTGTCTTCACATTTTTTACATCTTATAGCTTGATATATCTTACCATTTTGACGACCTAAAATAGTAACACCTTCATTAATAGACAGTACAACTTCTGCGTCAGTAATTCCTGATTTTTCTTGTAATTCTTTTTCATTTTTGACATCTTCACAAGAGACTAAATTATCACAATTTTCAGCATCAGTAAAGTCATATGATTCATTAACAGAAACTAAAGCGTAGTAAGCATCATTACAAGTATTATCTTCTTTGTTGCAAGCCTTATCAGAACCTACTGTTATGGTTATATTGAATATATACCTACCTTCAACAATGGAGCCAGAAAGTTTTGCGGATACTGGAATATCCGAGTAGCATTCTGACAATTCGGTATCGGTATCTGAAGATACTAACTTAACTGAGAATTTATTTAAAGGATATTCGCCCTCATCGTTTTTTTCGTTTTTACCTAAAGACTCTACAAAGTCACATAAATCCATACCAGCAGCATAACTCACACCGTCCTTAGAGTATTTGCAAGGATCTTGTAAAAATTCCAGAGCTGTTTGTACTTTTTTAGAAATTTCAGATACGCCACGATTATCACCTAGCAATTTTGAAAAATTATAGCAACGATCTCCTTTTATGTCTGCTGTTTTTACTATTTGATCATACACATGAAATAAAGTGGCTATGACTTCTTTAGTCGTTGCATGTAACGCAACCATTTCATTTGATCCAGCGCCGTATTCCTCAGCGAATGCATCTATAGTGCTCTTAAAATTTTTATTGAATGTTTCATTTTTAAAACGACTAGCTATGTTTGGATCTTTGTGAAGTTTTCCAGTAATATAATCAGCATGTAAAATATTTTCAGTTGTTGCTTTTTCAATTTTTATTAGCTCAACACCATTTTCTGTTAAGGCTGGAATTTTTTTGCTTAAAAACGTACCTCTTGATAATCTCGGATAAAGTTTTCCATTTGGATATTTTCTATTAGCATTAATGTTCCTGAAATACATTAATATAAAATCTGGCAGCATACACCCCTTGCCTCCCACTCCCAAACCAACTAAACGCATTGTTGATGATGAGGATGCGTCTGATGGTTTTAAACAACAAGGATTATAGTCATCTTGAAGAGATAATTGGGATATCAAATTAGAACCAATTTTTGATAAAGGAACTTCTATTCCAGCACCATCATTTAAATCTACAGTGTAATCTGTTGCAGTAGTGCCTGGATTAACAATACCATCTAAAGCATCTCCGCCTGTGGTGTTACCTATTAAGTCTGTGGCTTTACCTTTTATCCTAGCATTATTAGGATTTTCGACACCTTGCGCAGTGATTACCAATTTAAGTTTATTCAATTTTTCTAATATTTCTTCCTCAGCTCCAGAATTCTGACCATAAGCTGCTAAATCAATAACATCCTCACAATCACATATGTTGTCTACTAGTCTTGTTGATAGTACATTTAAATTAAAATCCAAAAATATGGCTCTATTATCTGATTCAGGACCACCAGTGAATCTTTCATATTTACTACATCCTTCTGGTGCTTTTGCTATCTCGCATGGATCTGGACAACTATTTACATCTGCCATTATATGTTCCTTTTAATTATGTAATATGTAATTGGAAAATCAGCTTGGGCTGGGTGTTGGTGTTGGTGTTGGGCTAACACAAGGATCATCCTCGCAAGAAGCAAAAGAATACCAAGTGCCGCCAACGCTTTCGCATTCATATTTTGTTTCTATAGTATCATCACAAACCTTATCTCCAAGATTATTTAAACATCTATATGGTAGATCTCCCACAACAGAACCCAAATCGGTTAAAGTAGTATCTGGTAATTCGTATCTATTAATAGAAGACACTTCACCATAACATGTTATTGCATAAAATATGTCACCATTTAACATAGTGTTTCTGTCATATTTCCAACCATTGTTCACAAGCCAAGTTTCTAAATTAGCACTATCAGCAAATTGTATAGCATTATAGAATTTTTGTATAAATACCGTAGTATCAATACCAGGTGAATCCGGATTTGTACTTAACTCCGGATATGGACTAAACTCAGGTTCTGTATAATTACCTTCAACATAAACAGAACTAATAGTTTTCGGATATCTGCAACAAACACCATTACATGGGTCACAATCACATGCAACATAATCTGGATTATATGTTGGTTCAATATCAGTTTCTGATGCAAATGCGCTAATATTGCTATTTAAAAATTTTTGTGATGATTCTGTTAAATTTCTAGAAACTGGATTTTGTGGTTCGACAAAGGTAACTGACTGATTATTGCGTTTTTTTGTGGATATCGGCCTATTGTCATATATTTTTGAAGCAGAATCAACATTTGTTGTTCTCTCAATCAGACTGCCAGAATCTGGAATCTGATTAAACTTTTGATTTGTCGTAATATTATTTGTTCGTCCAATTGCATATTTTTTTATGCCTAAATTATCATTTGGACTTTTAATTACTGCTTGATAGTTGTTAGCCATAATTTTTTCCTATATGAATACGAATATCTGTTTTTACACCATTATTATTGAAATAGATTATACCAATCATTGTTTTTATAGTCATTATGTATATTTTTGAAACTTTGTACCGATTGAGTTTTTGAGCCAAAATGTCTATTAACAGAGACTATGTTATTTTTCAGACAAAAACAATTTAGTAAATCAATATTATCTGATATTGAACTATCTAATTGCTTATTAATCGGGAATATATAGTTTAATATTTTGTTTGCTCCTATTGGTGATATTATATAAGCGTACAGCCCAGTAATCAATCCCGATGGTTTACATAAAACGTTATCATATTCTTTAATAATTAACGATGGTAAATGATTATATCCAATAAAAATTATGTCAAATAAAAAAACATCTAAATATTTATTTAATTCTAATATGTGTTGATCAAAATTTTTATCAAAAGAAACATCATCTTCGAAAACCAAGAAAGGCTTTTTACTAAAACTACATTCTTTATATATTAAATAATGAGACAAAGCACAACCTAAAGAACCATAAGTTAATGATACCCCATAATGTTTTTGCTTCTTAGATAGTACATCTCTATATGCATCATCTGTTATTATATTAGTTGGTAATGTTCGAATGTCTAAATAATAGCCATCAACGCCAACAAATCTTTCGCATCCTGCTAGAGATTTAAGTTTTAAAATATTTTCTTCAAAAAAATTTTTTTTATTTATATCATTATTAAGATTGATATAGTAAATTTTTTCAAACATGCTCATAATATACAATATTGTTTTTATTTATGGATTTTTTGAATTTTTCTGGTTTCCAATTATCCCAAATTATATTAATGTACTCGTTGTCATAAGAAAATGAGGCATGGTCATCGTTACGTATATTATAGGCTCTGTTATTTCTAAGATTTAATATAAAATAAGATTGCCAATTAGGGTGAGAAAACCATATTATTTCACAGAATTCTGCATCTAAATGATGTATTTGGTTATCTAGCAAAAATTTTGATGAAATATTATTACCGTGAATATTATATATAAAAATATCATCTGATAAAATAAGAGATTTTAAATTATTTTCTCTCCATTTTTCTCTCCATATCATGTCTTCAAATCGATATTTTGAATAATCAGAGCAGGCCAACCCGTCTATTATTTTTTTAGCAAGATAGTTAAACACATAAGTCGATGGCATTCCGAATTTCGTATCACTGTGTTGATCTTTTGTCCATAATCCTATACTTGTCATTTTTGTTTGTTTTATATGATTATTATTTAGATGCATTTTTGACTCAAATGATAGTATATCAGCATTATTATTTGTGTAACTAGAAACACATTTTTCTATATAATTTTTTCTATAGATATCATCATCGTCTATTTTGATATAGATACTATCTGCGAAGCTGTCGCAATATTTTAAAGCGCGAGTATAGTTTGTATGTTGGTTAGAATTGATATGATAACTAATCCTTAATCTATCATCTTTAATGTCTTTAAGTAAATATTCATAACTTTCTTGTTGATCAGGCGCGTCTATATTTATAGCCACAGAATAAATAATTTTTGTATAGGTTTGGTTTAAAATATTATTAATTGTGTTATAGATATAATACGGTCTATTATAAGACGTAGTAAAACAATTTACATTTAACATTCTATCACGATCCTTTTGCACCATCCTTTTGACTTTGAGTGTGGTATTATTACGGCATAGTCTGGACTAGATTCGCAACAAAATTTTATAGTTTTTTTATTTACTGATTTATTAAATATTGATGTATTGTTTTTCCAATCTTTTCTATATAGAAGTTTGCCTTTGTTTGTCTCAAAACCAAAAAACCAAAAATCATAATCATTATAATCAGGTATTTTCGACAAGTCCCACTCTATTGTTTTTTCATATTTAGTCATTAATCCATTTCTCCATTCGTCATCAGACATGACATATGGTTCTGGGCTGTCATTTCTAATATTATAGCAAAATTTGTGAACTCTTTGGTTTTTAAAATCTATGCCTGCATATTTTTCAAAATCATGAAGACTTCTCGCTTTGCCAAAATCATACTGTTTAAAGTTGATGACACGATCATCCATGTAAAATAATTGTCTTTGTCTGGACTTAGATTTGCTGTCCAATTTAGAAGACTCTGTAACAATACCGTTGTGTTTTTTATGATCATTCCAATGTTTATGATCTAATGGTCTTGAATATTCATGAAATATGATGCTTTCTTTTGGATGAAAAAAATCATAACCATGAGAATAAGCTCTCGCAGATAAGGCGAGCTCCTCGCCTCTGAAATACAGATTAGGATCGTATGGACAATCGAATATAAATTGAGCGTCACAAAACATAAAATGCCCAGAAAGAAATCTTGCAAAAATAAGATTGGCATTTTTATAAAGCTCATCCGAGTTAAATATAACAGGTTTTGATACCAAATCGCCTTCTTCTGTAAAAGAATCAAATGTATTAATTTTACATGGTTTATTTGTATATGAAATCGGATGTTCTCTGCGATAGCTATTAGCATAAGATCCTATTATAGATTTGCTATTGGTCGTAAAAGATTCCTCTAAAAGATTTATCAGTTTTTCATCCCAATTGTCTATAAATCTGTGATGAGAATCTAGTTGTAAATACAAATCTTCATTGGAATACAGTTCTTTTTGAATAATACTCCTGCTCCAACATGCTCCTTTGCTTTCTCTCCAATCCACATCATAAATTTTTATATTAGGAAGATTTTTTATTTTGTCTATATTTTCATATTGATCTTTTTGCCAACATATTCCAAAACTCAAATTTCTTGGAAATTTAGATTTGGTGATGCAGTCTAAGATAGAGCTCTGTAATTGAGGATCGCGATAAGATGCTATGCTTATAAAGATTTTTTTATTTTTGCGATACATTATATTTGTTTAAAAGATACAAACTTTCTATTTGGTTAGTGCTCACTATCGTAGCATCTGCTTTGTGTAAAGCTTTAACGTGTTTTTGTGTCCAGATGTTTGCGTTTATTATAGTGTTGATTCCTGTTTTTTGTTTTAGATATGAACACGCTATTATATTATCATCGATGTTATCTAAAAACAAACCTGTTGATGGATAAATAGTATTTATTCCACAATCTTTTAATACATTGCAAACTTTTTGCAAAAGAATGTGATCGAACTTTCTGTATTCTAACATATATCTAATATCTACATTAGCAGATTTACATATCTCTAAATTAGTATTTATATCTTCTCTGAATTTAGTATATCTTCTATTTACTATTAAATAGAATGGTACAGTTATTACTATAAAATCGATACCTATACTAATAGAATTCTCTATTAACTTACTTCTAAACAAAATATCATTATAAGATATAGGATAATCTATTAGAACTCCTAGCTTTGTATCATAATTTTTTTTTATAGATTTTATAACATTATGAGAAGAAACCAAAGCATCTAATCCATATTGTATAGCAATATCTAAATTGTTTTTAATTATTTGATCTTTTTCATCTATAGAATTAATATAATATTCTAGTTTCATACTACTTTAGTTTTCTTTTTATAGCTTCTATATTTTTATAAATCCCATGACCATATACACCATCAGCGAAACCATAATATACAGCTTCTTCTGCTGATAGTATCCAATCTGATTTACTAGAAAGTTGAGATATAATATGCTTTTTTACAATAGGTCTTTTCCATTTTTTTTCTTTTACCATAGGAGATTTTATACATCGTTCTACAAAAATATCTATCATCTTTTGAGATTCTGACTCATTCCATTTCATATTACTTACAGCAGCCATGTGTTCGCTATCAACAGACAATGACCCATAGTGTATTAGCATATATGTATTTGGCATTAATATTCTTAGTTTTGCAGATTGTAGTAGAACCCCGCTTGCGGATTCTGCCTTAGAATATACAATAAAACCTATGGGAGATTTTGAGAGAGTGACACTATCAAACATACCTAAGCAATCTGACCAATATCCACCCGGCATATGCATGTGAACTATTATTGGTTCTGAAGAAATAGAATTTAAATATCTAATATTTTTTTCAAAAGCTACTGCAGATCTATAATCAACTCCCGGTTCTTCTTCGCATTCTGCAACATATGAGTGTAGAAAAATTTCTCTATTATCTATATCTATACCATAATGATGTATGTTACTCAGTTTGTCTGATAGTGGTGTCATTAGCAATTCTAGTATTTATTGAATTAATAATATCTCTTTGATTAAAGGCCTTTCCAAAAGATATTCTAAATCTATATCTAGTAAATATATCTAAAGTTTCTACACCAGTTATTGAGTTCAATAAATTGGCAACATAATGAGTAATAGAAAAATTAGTGTGACCTATCCAAAAATTAAA
>Ga0070751_1002222_pt1 | contig 11158 bp, 20 predicted proteins | sample VirMetDEL_Aug_28_FD_78514 | JGI IMG/M metagenome (GOLD analysis project Ga0070751, IMG submission 78514) | Aqueous microbial communities from the Delaware River and Bay under freshwater to marine salinity gradient to study organic matter... | ecosystem: Environmental > Aquatic > Marine > Coastal...
ACTTGATTACATCCAATCTTACCATCGCTCGCAGTGACATAGTTACCATAAGTTAACCATGTATTAGGGTTATCATATGCCTTATTTAAAATAGCAAATACATTTTTATGTGCCAGCCAATCATCACCGTCAACCAATACGATTACATCATCTGCGTCACCTGACACTCTGGAAATACCATCTGCTATATTGTTTAATGCACCAACATTAGTTTTATTGTTATGTACGATAAAATTTTTATAATGACTACGTGGTATATATCGCTTAATCATTTCAAATGTATTATCAGTGGATTTATCATTTATGATTATACATTGCCAGTTAGTATACGTTTGATTTACAATGGACATGATACATTTTCCTATCCATTTTTCTGCATTATACACCGGTATAACAACTTTTATAGTTATCATTTTATGTCCTCGAAATTGTAATCCATTTCAAATGTTGCTGTATTGGTTTTATAACCATAAAGTTCTTTAGAGCTAATTATTTTACCTGACATCAATCTAGCATTTAACGTTTTAATATCAGCTTCTGGATTATGTCCATGTCTATTCATTCCGTCTTGTACTAAATTATTCGCAATATTTATCGTACTTGGGTTTTCAAAGCATACCATATTAGGAGCGAACGTATTTCTTTGATTATTAATAACACCTTCCATTTCATTAACATTTCTGTAATTAGGTGGTATTACTAATTGTTTAAATTGTTCGGTTCTATATATATGAGAATTTATACATGATGGATATCCCCAATCTGTTGCATTTGGGTGTTTACTCCACTCCCATTCAAATAAGGTAGCTGGTGGTTCTCCGTGTCCATCATATCTATTAAATATTGGTGTCGGTGATTGTGTATTAGACGTATATGTATAATCAATTGACGTATGCATTCGTAATGATACTGCGTGTATTTCTTTATGAAGATTTAAGAGCATACAAGCTGGTCTAATGGGATTATTATTTACCACTACTTCATCGTCTACAAATGTTACGCAGTATGGATTCTTAAATCCAGCTACGGTTCGTTTAATATCGGTTACTAAATTTTGCTCTCTGATCCATCTATATTGATTATATTTATTAGCTACTAATTCATATCCACGTAGAAATTCACTATTACTGGCCTTTGCAATAATTGTAATTTCTTTAATCTCTGGCATATTGTCATTAATACTTCTAAGAAGAAGTTCAAGCTGACATGCTCGGTCTTTGGTAAATATTAAACAGTCTATCATTTGTTCGTTACTACCTTTGTTTCATAGAATTCTTTTAGTGTTTTAAGCATGTCAGGTATTTTCCCCCATTGGAATGTTTTTTCCCATTCGTATGCTTTATCTACCATCTCATCATATTTACTCATATCAAATTCATTTAAATATTCAGATAGCTCATCATCATTTTTAAATTGTCTATAATCAATATACAATTCAGGAGGAATAATTTTTTCTATGTTATAGCAGCCATAATAAATAGGGATCACTTTTGCTTTAAAGCAATCTAATATTTTTTCTGTAATATAATCCCATGACCACAACGGATGATAAGCATTTTCAAAGCATACCGCAAACTTATATTTGTTTAGTACTTTAAATTTATCTAGACTGGATGGATATGTACCTTGTCCTGTGCCAGCAACGCCACGATAATGTTCATCCGCATATGGAACTGTGCCATATGCATGTTTAGTCATGCCCTTTAAATTCATAAAGGTCTCTACTCTTTTATATGATAAGTCATAATGGAATTGAGGTTTACCTCTATATCTACACATTATACACACACCATCTTTTTCTTCGGTGGGAATGAATTCATCTAATTGATAATAGTTATCAAACAATGGGAACCCATTTAATTTTACTGCATTGGCACCCATTTGATTAAGTTGGTTATATACCTTTTCATTCCACGTGGCAATTCCACCGTATAATCTTATTTGTTTAATATCATAATTTTGCGGCATGATATTAAATGTCTCTATCTGAACAAGTACTTTATCCTTAGTTCTATTTTTTGGTGTATCATTAAAACTAAAGCTAGGGCAATTTACCGCTACATTTATAAATTCACTCATAACCACTCCCATGTTTGGATATATTTACGTAATTCATCTTTATTCATATTTCTTTGTTTTACATATTCTTGTTCATTATTTTTGTACATAGTATGAGTCCAATGACTATTATTCCCTCTCCAATGATCGAGATGGTATAAAATTCCAGAGACTCTAAATACCTTTAGTCCTAATTTTTTGGCTCGCTCAAACCTTTCATTATCTTCTAATCCCCATGAAATGAACCTTTCATTTTCCATTCCGTTTTCAATAAAGGAATATTTGTTCCATAATATTGCTCCTCCAAATGAAGAGGGGTGGATATCTTGAGTATTAGACTCATTTAACATTGAGATACTAAGATGAGCTTTGACTTTAGTTATATTGTCTCCAATAACATTTCTAAAGTTACCCCCATATGGATAGACCATATCAGCTTCTCTCATTCGGATTAGATTGACAGCTTCTTCAATTTTAGTGGGGTCAGCTAAAATATCAGCGTCATAATTAGCAATAACGGGAGTAGTAGATGCTCTTGCCAAATCATTTAATATTTTTGTTCTATGAAATAACTCACTTTCATCTTCGTAAAATATGTAACCGCAATTAGGAAATATATTTTTTAGCTTGGGTTCTTTGTCAGATTCCCCTATTATTATATTTGTCCTAAAATGGTGTTTTAAATAGTTAACTACAATTGTTAAGTTTCTCAGTCTATCAGGATGATCAATTCTAACTGGAATTGTAAATGTAGTATCCGATAAATCTCTTTTCATATGTATAAATCGCCCTTATTTTAAGTAAAATATACGTTTTTAGATAGTTTTGTGATAGATAAAAAAAAGTTTAATTGATATTGTATTTTTTTGCTATATTGATTTTATGTGGTCCCATATCCCAGATGGTGATCCTGTACTAAACCGTTACAAGGAGTAACAAAAAATGAGCAATCAGAATTTTAGATGGGAAAATATCGCAGTTAATACTTGGGCAGCCAAAATTCCAGTTGGGTGGATTATCAAATCAGTGGATACTAAAAATCGACTTGATACTACAGTATCACATGCTGTTTATCGAAAAGAGCCAATTGCTATGTCTAGTTCTATGATTGTAATTAATGATCCTGCTCATAATTGGACTCCTACGCAGTTTAAATGGGTTAATATTGCTAGAGATACATGGAGAGCACAGGTTGAAGGTGGATGGATTATAAAATGTGTAGATGCTAAAAATATTCATTATCCTAATATGGAACAAATCTCTATTTCTAGTTCTATGCAATTTATTTCAGATCCTGAATATTTATGGGAAGTAACAAAAAGCTATAAGAAGAAAATTGTAGAAGCAGATGATCGTGGGGACCAGATTTTCAGTAACCAAGACGATGAAGTTGAAGAGTATGCTGATTAATTGAAATCTGGTGTGTTGTGGGGGAATAGACATCCAATGGGTGTCTATTTTTTTTTATTTTTTATAAACTATTAGTAACTTATGGAGAATTATCATGATAGCTGATAGAAACTTTAGTCTTGAAAAATTATCGAAGCAGTCGGGAAATTCAGTATTTACAATCCCAGATTGGTCTTCACGAAATTTTGATGGTGCTACTACCAAGAAAAAGAAAAAGAATGGTCCTCCCTATGGCCCTGCATTAGCTTTTGGGTATGGTGCAATGGATAGTGATCCAAAGGCACCTGCTGCTGATGTTGGTGCTTCCGATGCTGGGGGTGATGCTGGTGGTATGGGCGAGTCTATTCAAAAATTTCGTGCGTTTGTTGAATCATTAAGAACTGATTCTAATGAAAATGATATAAATACTATATTAGAAGGATTTAGCATCATAATAGATAATAAATAAATATAATTATACAAATTCTTACTATAAAGCTCTTCAGTCGAAGGGCTTTTTTACTATATTTGTATAAAAGGATTTATTATGAATGTTAAACAGGTTATAGTAATGCGTAAAAAGTTCCCTGATGCTGAGGGGAACATGAGAAAGCTACGTACTGGAAAAATGATCGCTCAAGGTGCCCATGCGTCCATGAAAGTTATTCTTGATATGATGGATACAACCGTTGTATTTCGAGACGCAGTTTATTATGATAAAACTTTACCATGCGAAAAAGCTTCTCCTCTTGATGAATGGATTAACGGTCTATTTACTAAGGTGTGTGTGGGGGTTGATACAGAAGAAGAGCTTCTGGATCTATACGAAAAGGCAAGTACATTTAAATTACCCTGTGCATTAATTACTGATGCTGGCTTGACCGAATTCAATGGAGTTCCTACCAATACTTGTATTGCAATTGGTCCCGCTGAATCTGACAAGATCGATGCTATAACTGGACATCTATCATTAATGTGAGGCAATAAATGGAAATTTTCATAAATATTATAATGTTGGTTCTATGCGTGTTTTCATTTATTTGGTGGGGAAAAATTGCCACTAGTGCTAAATTACCCGTTAATGTTAAGTTAATTGGATTTTTCGCATCTGGGCTTATATTATGTTTAGTAGGAGCATCTATTATTATATGATATGTCCTATATGTGATAGAGACTTACCAAGCTCAGAGAGAAGTTCACATCATTTAATACCAAAGCTTAAAGGTGGTAAGAATGGACCTACTATAGATATTCATAGAATATGCCATAGTAAAATACATTCTATTTTCTCCGAGTCTGAATTGGCTAATATTTACAATACAGTGGATATGTTAAAATCTAGTTCTGATATTCAATCATTTATTAAATGGGTTCACAGCAGTATCGGTAAAAGTGTAAATAACTACCAAAAACTATAAATTTCTACCAATTCACATAAGTGAAACATAGAAAAATAATTTTAAAATGGAATTTTTATAAACTATTTGTATGAGTAAAAAATATACATATGATAAACGAGAAACTGTAGCGGTTAGAATGTCAGCAGATGATAAAGCCAAGATTGAGGCGAAAGCCGAACATCTTGGCTTTGGTAATCTGAGTGATTATATTAGAGTGGTTGCGTTAAACGCAGATTTAAAGGTTGGATTAGATAAATGAAATACACCCGTTCAGTAAAGTGCTATTACTCCAAGTGGGTCACGGGACAGAAACTTGCTTCTGTCCGTGAATTCCTTATGGAAATGCACAGAGTCGTTGAGTGGTGCATCAAGCACCACGAGAACGATATACTGAATGGGATGAAGAAAGCTCAACTGCTCCTAGCAGAAAACCTTCATAGATGTGACTCTTGGCTCACTCAGAGAGCCAAGAAGAACGCATTCGCTGAGGCACATGCACTGGTGCTAGGGACCAAGAGAAGTGCTGATGCACTCAAGGAAGCCTATCACAGACCGAAACATGATTCTAATAGGATTATGTTGTCTATGACAAATATAGAGATTCAGGAAAATACAGAACTAAAGTCATTTGACCTTCTAGTGGAGTTGAGGTGTTATGATTCAAGAGGTTCAGCCGTGAAAACGGCAATCCCATTGAAGAAGAACAAACTCTTCAACAAGTGGATGAGCAAAGGTAAACTTTGCTCATCTGCAATCCTCACCGATAAATATATTCAATTCAGCTTTGAAGTTGAAGAAGGTAAAAAAGCCGAAGGTTCTATGATAGGTGTAGATCCAGGTGCAAAGCACCTGCTCACAGACGATGATGGAAATCACTATGGTTCCGAGATTTGGAGTTTACTTCAAAAGCTGAAAAGAAAGAAGCGTTTGAGTAAAGCATGGTGGAGATGTAGAGAAGAGATTAAAGAGTATGTAGATAAAACATGCAAGCAGTTGCCCTTTTGGGCAATCCGTTTGCTGGTTCTTGAAGACAACAGAAAAATCAAGAACAAGATGAAATTCAAAGGACGATTGAATAAAAATATTCGTTCAGTTCTCACTGGCTGGAGCATTAGTAGGATTAATGACAGGGTTGAAAGACTCTGCGAGGAAAACGGTGTTTCCCTCCGCAGAGTTCCTGCATGGTACAATTCTACCACATGTCCAGACTGTGGTCACAGTGAGAAGGCGAACCGAGCATCACAGGAAGAGTTCATTTGTAGAGAGTGTGGCTGTCTCCACAATGCCGACAAAGTCGGTGCTATGAACTCACTGGCTCGGTTTGCCCTCGGTACCTACGGTTCCGAGTTCAAACAAACATTTTTACAAAAACATCCTTCATATTACGCTATTGCGTGATTTGTAATTATTTGTAACTTTGTTTGAACGGTATCTAAAAAACCTATTAACTATTTCGATTCAAGTAAATTATCAAATAAGAGAAAACGATAGATTATATCAATCTGATAGAATCTTTATAAAAATGTAAAAAGTAATTTAGTTTTAATATTTTTTAATTTATTTTATTTGTATTATACTGTGAGATGCATCGAATGAAAAAAGCTGAATGGTTTGTATATAATTGTGTGAATAAAACGGCTAACCAATTCGAGATTGCTTTTTTCGAAAGCATTAAAAAAACTGTTACCTCATATAAAGCAGGTACCCCTGAATGGCAAGCTGTATGGAAGCAATCACCGGAATATACCCGTGCTATTATTGATTATATAAGAGATCCAGAATGGTGGCCTAGAATAAATAAACTTGGGGCATCTATAATAAAGACATCACAAAAAAACTTAGAAAAAAAGAAAAATAAACCTAAATAATAAAAAAAAAAGTGTCTCTGTTATTACAAAGACACTTTAATATATTATCATAACTTAGTTTATGCTAAGTCCTTTCCTCGTAATACATTATATACATCACGAAGTCTTGGTCTAACGCTATTTAATAATTTATGTACGCTTCCGGGTGGGAATCCAACTTTCTTGGCTATCTGAGCGTCAGAATCAGGTATTCCTTCAATTCTAGCAGCAAACAATTCTTTTAGGAAATCTTCTTGTACTGGTTTTAAATTAAGTGAGTCAATTTTATCAAAGATAAACGATATTGTATTGCGTTCTTCGACATCATCACTTGCTAAGTCAGCATTTGGATCGGCTGTTATATCACCAATGGTTCCTTTTACATCACCACCAGGGCCGGATGCTGGTGCATCAAGAGAACCTGTGCTAACTTTTGCATACCCGCCACCTTTACCGACTGCACGTTCGTGTGCCATATCAGCTTGGAATCTACGAACTAGTTCATAATACTCATCATCTGTTATTTTTTTAGATTTTAGCATTTGCTTTAATTCATTCATTTTTTCTTTATATGCTTTAGCGGAAGATCCAGCAGTAGTACCTTGTCCTCTACTAGCCATTACTTTACTTAAGAATCTATTCATGTTCATATTAAACTGATATACCCAAGCATTCACAGCACCTTTATTTTTTTCAATAAAGTCAGGTGCGTTAATATCAGGTTCAGCTAATTTTAATGGATTCATTTCAACATAATTTGGCATATCTTCGATCATAGCAGTAAAAACTTCTTCTGCTACATCGACTGGTGTATATTCATTTAACTTACGATCTAAATGTTGAATAATACTAGCATATATAAAATTTTGAATGCCTTTATCGGTTAGCATTAAGTTAACCGCTTGTTCAGTTGGTACTAACGCTTCTGTACCTCGTTGGGTTTCCCTAGTACCAAACTTAGGATATTCTATGGCATACCCACGCAAAAAATTAGTTAATCTAGCATTTGATAAGTCAGCAAATGGAGCCAATCCTTTGTACTGACGTGAAAATGCACCTTTCATTGATTCCATTATTGCGTTAGTTCCCTGTAAAATAGATTCAACTACCGCAACATTATCATCACGCTTTAAGCTTTCAACAAATGCATAAAAGGTTTCATATTTTTTAGCTTCCTTGTAGTAATTATACATTTCCATGCATTCAGCAAGGGCCTTCTTCTTAAATATTTCTAAATTCATTAGTTTAACTCCATGTAAAAAACAATGGTTCTGTTTATCATAGTTTATAAAATAATATATATAAATTGAAAATATAAACATTTATTCAAGGAGACCGGAATATGAAAGTATACTCCTTGAGTACTATACGAACCGATAATAAATTTTTAGAGCAGTTTTCTATCGATCCTGTAATTGGATTGAAGAAATTAATAGAAGAATCAACACTAGAAGCGCAAGGCTATGTGAAACGAAATAATAATTCTATCTCATTTGCTTTTATCCGCAATGAATTTATTTTATTACATTGGGGTGATGAAAATGATGTGAAAATATTACAAGACTTCATAGACGATGCGAATAAATCTAACTATCATACAATTAGTAGCACTTGGGCAGCTTTCTCTAATCAAGAGAAAGCTATTTTAATGCGAATTGATAAGAATTTATATGATGTTTGGGTTCCTAATAACCCATGTTAGATTGATCTTCCTGTAGTTTTCTATCACGTTCTGCTTGCATAACGTCAACGTCTTTAGCAAAGGGGTCTTTCCCATTTTTTTCATATATACCACCGCCATACTTGTTACGGAAATCTGCTAATGGATCTGGTACTTCTTCATAAAAATCGCTTAATGTGGATTTTTCGCTCATATATTACCCCTTTTGTATATATTTTAGTTTATAATGAGCAATGATAGCAAAAGAAAAGCAATAACAAAAACTATATCATGGCGTATTATTGGTAGTTTATTTACTGTAATATCATCGTCTATCATATTTTCGATAATTGATAGTATATCCACCGCTGCTTTGGTAATGGGTATGGTTGAATTTGTATCTAAAATAATATTATATTATATTCATGAGCGAATATGGAGTAAAATTACTATTTGACACTTCTAGATGAATTACTATATTATACTAGTATTAAAGGAGTATAATATGAGTGTTGTAGTTATTAATCGTGGTGTTCCAGGCTCAGGTAAGAGTACATTCACTGATATTCTGTCTAAAACAGTTGGTCAATATGGCAAGAGCATTTCCATTCATTCTACTGATGATAAATTCATGGTGACAGGGCAGTATTATTTCAATCCTGAAAAAATTAGTAGCTATCATAGGCAAAACCAACGAGAATTTCACGAATCGCTCTCTAATGGCACTGATTTTGTAGTTGTTGATAATACTAACACTTCGTATAAAGAATACAAACAGTATTTGAAATCAGCAGAGGAATTTAATGCAATCGTGACTTCAGTTGTATTTATTCCTGATTCATTGGATGCGCATGCCAGCAGAAATACTCATAATGTCCCTATTCAGGTTATCGAGAAAATGATTGTTAGACTTAAAGATAACGTTCATACTCGTGGGTGTGACGATATGTATCAATTTACAGTATATCCAGATATGTTTTCGGATCAATATATGCGTGAAATTTCTGAGAAAATTATCAATGTTTTATAAACTTTAACCATGGATAATAAATTAATACAACAAGTTAAAATATTGCATGAAGCAGTGAGGTTCTGTAAATTTATGCAATCATTAAATAATGTTTCTAACAATAATTTATTAGAAGCGGTTTATAGTGGATATACTGCTATATTTGAAGAGCCTCATACCATAACAGTTGATGATAAATTAGTTGATTTCCACGTAGAAGATGTTTTAACTCCTAAAGATGAGTTAGGTGAAACAAAACACTATGAAGAAGCCCTCAACTATGTAACTGAGATAATAAATGCAATTGAAAATGACGAAACTATTCATATACCTGCTGAAATAATTAGAAAGAGCGATGAGGAATCTGAAGCGACTGAGGTTGAACATCCGCAACAGGAGTTTTTTCCTTGGGAACTTAACCGTTTGCTTCTCCGTTTACATGCACTAAAAAATGACTTTACTAAGCATTTGACAAATGTTAAACTGAGAGGATACTAGTTTATATCTTACATATTTTCAAATTAAAAATACCTTTGTCATAAACTAAATATGATTTTGATGGAGATACTTTTATTATGTTTGATGATGAAATAAAATGTGAAAATTGTGAATTTGAATTAGAAAGTGAAAGTGAAATTTTCCCATATGAAGAAACTAATTTATGTCAACTGTGTTATGATGAACAAAAGCGGTTAGATGAAATTGACGTGCAAGAATGGGAAACTGAAGGATTAAACGATTACGAATAATAAGGAGTAATGTATGATTTTGGAATGGGCATCATATCAAGGTGATTATGAAAAACAATATTATGATATTAGGTTAGATGATGGATCTGAGATAACTCAATGCTATCCTAGTAGCGGTAAATTCCATACAATAGATGGAAAGCAGATTGATGAATTCAGAGTAACTCATTATAGAAAATCCAGTCCACCTAAAGGATAGATTATTTATAGTCGCAATATACGTTGCTGATTTTATCTAATTTTTTAATCACGTCATTTAATGTATTTTTCACATTAGATGATTGTGATTGTTTTTTATCAGATTTAGTACAATTGTTAGTTTTATCGGACATAAATTTAGGTTATATAACTATTAAATATTGTTTATAATACATGTAAAACTGAGCTAGTATTTAGTGCAATATTACGCTGAAGGTTTTTTTTGTTGGATTATTTATAGATATTTTAGAATTTGGTGTTTATCTTATGGCTAATTTAAATGAGATCCCAATATCATCTTATTTTAACTGTGACATAAGCTCATTATTTTTTCATACTTTCAATACCATATTTTATAAATTACTATATTATTCATATGAATGAAATTCCAAATAATAGTTTACTTGCTGTATCAGGTGGAGCCGATTCTATGTATATGCTACATAAGTACCGAGATATTGACGGTATCCATGTAGCTCATGTTAATTATAATATCAGACATGATTCAGTCCAAGATGCTGAATTAGTGGAATCAATATGCAAAATGTATAATATTCCGTTCCATCTACATACTGAAACAGTCCCTCCGAATAGTGGTGTTGAAGACTGGGCTAGGGAGGTTAGATATTTATTTTTTAATGAAATTATGGATAAATATAACCTAACTAATATTGTAACTGCACATAATGCAAATGATCAAGCCGAAACCTTGTTAATGAAAATTCATAGAGGAACCGGAATTAGGGGATTATGTGGTATCCACAAATATAATAAAAAATTTAGGGCATATCGCCCTCTCCTTCATATGAAAAAAGACGAAATCTACTATGAGTGCAGAAAGTATAATA
>Ga0070751_1002227_pt1 | contig 11142 bp, 2 predicted proteins | sample VirMetDEL_Aug_28_FD_78514 | JGI IMG/M metagenome (GOLD analysis project Ga0070751, IMG submission 78514) | Aqueous microbial communities from the Delaware River and Bay under freshwater to marine salinity gradient to study organic matter... | ecosystem: Environmental > Aquatic > Marine > Coastal ...
TATATCCCCTCGGTTGTTTATAATGATTTAACTAACGATACCGACAAGACTACAGAGCAAAAACTGATTGCAACCATTGGACCGGATGGCATTAATGTTTTATCTAGTGGTCTTCAAGTTCGTATAGCAAGAGAGATTCCTGCCGGAACAACAAAAGCACAAGCTATTTCGATTATCGAAAATGAAATAATTAAGGACTATCCAATCTTAATTCGTCCTCAATTTGGAGATGAAGGCATAGGAGCTACCGCTGGAGGATTCACTCCATTCACGGCGGAAAGCGTTTCCTTTCAGGGTAAGGGAAGTGTTGTTATAGATAAAATTGGATATGTGTCTGGAGACACTTATAAGTATGAAGTATTCTTCGACAACGTAACTCTTGAGGTCGCTGAATTTTATAATGGAAGCGGCAATAAAGTTGAGGTTATAGAAACCATCAACCCAATAAAATTAAAAGAGTTAAGCGGTATACCGACTCAATATCAATATGTATATGTAAGCGGGTTTAGCATTTCAAATGCGGGAAGTTTTGCCTCTGAATCAATCAATGGATATAGTTCTTTCAAGTCTGGGGCTACTCATCAGCTTGGCATTGTATACTTTGACGATAGAGGAAGAACATCTACAGTTCAGAAAGTACCATCCCTAACGGTTAATCATCTAAGTGATAGAACTGGAGTCAATGCGTTAGATGGCCACGCTTCTGCGATTTTAAGAATAAACCACCAACCTCCTTCTTGGGCTAATAGCTGGGCTCCTGTATATGTCGGAAGCGGTTCTATAAACGCGAAGCTGCAATATACCACGTCAGACGCTTTTGCTTCTAAAAACAAAGAAACTACAGAGGGCAACGCTTCCGGAAATAGAAACATCTACGTGTCTTTTAGGGGCCTCTCTGGCAAAAAGAACTCGTATGTTGAAAGCTACAACCCCGTCGTAGATTACGACTTCTCTGAGGGTGATAAGCTGAGAATATGTTACACGGACAAGGCTGGCGATGTATCGGATTACATCTTCAACATAAAAGGATATACGTTTTTCGACTCTAACGAAAAAAACAATCCCATTCTAAATCCAAAGAATGAAGGAACTATATTCTCTACTACGGGTAAATTTTTAATTCTCGAAGACAATCCTTCGGCTTCTGGGTTTTCTTATTCCGATGTAGCCTTTGGTGAGCACTACTGGAGTGCAAATACGGTTATAGAGATATATAAAGAAAGTGACGCAGATAAGTCTGAAATTTATTACGAGATGGGAACCGCTTATCCCATTGACGACTCTGCAACGAATAAGCACGGAAGCCAAAGGCCCGTGGGTGACCTTACCAATATCGACTTAAACATCCTGTCTTTGGTAACCCTTTCTGGCTTTGGAACAGTCGTCCCGTTCGCAACCGATAAAAGAGTATATTCGGGCGATTATGTCGTCGAAACATCCAATCCAAATAACGTCCTACGGGTCGTACATTCTTACTCTAAACCAGACGGGTCTAGTAGACCTTGGAGGGGTATGGCTCTTCTATACGGTGGAAGTTGGAGCTCCGGATTGCACACTACCAATGTTACAAATGGAGATGCTGCTATCCTTGAATTAACTCAAGGCGATGTTTACTTCCGCTTGAGACTGCTTCTTGGAACTACGTCTGGATATACTGACTTTATTGGTAACCCAATTTTCACTTTATCTGCCGCTAATAACTCTAATGGCATTGTAAGATACATTGAGGATTCAAACGTAAGTGATTTCTATAAATCCATAAATACGTCAAAGGGAAGACCGCATCTATATATGCCCAACGCTGCTAGAATTAAGCGGTCCTCTTCCGTCACCTACTCTGACCCCTTCTCTGGTTCGAACAATATCCTTGGGCTCTCGTCTTTCAACCTATCTCTGTCTAACTATTACGACTTCAATAAGGAGCACGGTTCAATCAAATATCTCTATGGCAATGATGACATTATGTATATCATCCAAGAGAGAAAGGTTGGACAGGTTGCCGTGTCTAAGAATATCATTGAGTTCTCTGATGGTACGGCTAATATTACCGCTACACGCAATGTTTTAAGCCCTATAAACTACTATCAGGGTGACTATGGTGTAAATGGTAATCCAGAATCTGTAGCGGCTAAGAATGGCTCTATTTTCTTCTGTGACGTAAAGTCTGGAAAGGTAATCCGATTGTCTCGCGATGGCATTACACCAATCAGCGAACAGCTTGTAGATTCCTATTTCAAAGAAAGGTTTAAGACCATTATTGATAATGGAGGATTCAAATCCATTATTGGAGGTATTGACGTAGAGAACAAAGAGTATATTGTATCTACGGATGCCATCTATACGTCTGGCGTCACCATTACGGATGGAGCAAGTGAATATGTATACGAGGCTCAAACCGATTCCTCAAATACAAAGGTCATCTGCCCTTACGTCATTGATAATGCGCCAATCTTTAAGTTTGGAAGCGACCCAAGAAACTTTGAAGACGCTTGTGACGAATGGGAGAACTCTTTGGATTCCATTGTCTTCCTAGACAAGCTAATTGATGGAGACCCCGTCTATGTAGCTTCTTCATTGGCTGTAGGCCCGACTCCTATTTCAAGCAATCTATATGGTGTTGCTACGAACTCAAACTACGATTTCTTTGCCACCATCACATACGATATGGTAGACGGTTCGTTTGTATTCAATAATGCCTACTGTACAGCAGACGCATCTGGTTCTATTGGAACCGCGGCAATTAGGCTCGAAGCGTTTACAATTGCATACAACATTGACGATAAGGTTTGGAATACCAGATATTCATACATCCCTGAGAGAATCGTATCTATGAATGATACGCTATTCACCTTTAAGAGTGGACGTATCTATAAGCATAGCGATGCAGCCAATAGAAACACCTATTACGGTGCAGGCTCTCCTGATAACTCTATCGTGGAAGTTGTCTTTAACCAGAATCCATCTCAAGTTAAGCTCTATAAGTCTCTTAGTTTGGAGGGCACAAATGCTTGGGATGCGGTTATTTCAAACAGTGACCAGTCTACAAGCATCTCTAAGGCTAGTGTTACGGCTGGAGGAGTCACGTATCCTTATGGCGATTATGAAAAGCTTGAACGAGGTTATTTTGCCGAAATCCCAAGAGATAGTAGTGCTAATTCTACTTCTGGTGGAGCCATTACAAATCTAAGTGGAACCTCTGAAGTTTTTGGATTGGGGGCTGTTGATTCTATTTCTAGTTACAATATTGTATTTACTTCAGATATAAGCTATATCCCATTCCCTATTGGGGCTGCTCTTTATAAAGTTAGCGGCTCTACACTTGTAAGCATATCTAATGATGTTGACTCAATTGTAAATAATAATACTATTGCTTGTTCTAATGTTGTTGGAGGCGTATCTATTGGGGATGAAATATTAGTTATTGCAAATGGAGCAGTAGAGGGTGATTTCATCAGAGACTACTATGCAAAAGCTACGCTTACAAATGCCTCCGCAACTGAAACAGAATTGTACGCTATAAATGCGGTATATTCAGAATCAAAGCTACATAACGAGTTAGGTCAATAAATAATTATTTTTGTAATATGAAGTCTAAGAAGTCGGTAAAGAAATATGTGCTTGGAGGCATCGGTCCAATGGACCCTCCTGAGTCCCAAAATATGGGACCTCTAGCATCTTCTTATAAGAGCAAACTAGGCGGTGTTATGGCTTCTCAGCCAACCACCAAGGACTCATCTATGTATTATGGTTCCGACAAGATGTCCTCTCCTAGCGTTTCTGTGCTTCAGAAGCAGAAGCAATTACAAAATATTGATAAGGCTTCTAATATAGCCAAAGGAGTGGCAGGAACCGCTTTAACTGCTACAGGCCTTGGCTTCTTGGCTCCTGTAGCTACTGGACTTATTGGATTGGGTAGCGCAGCGGCTGCTCAACGAGCTGCCGGAAAGCTTAGAGAACCTTCTCTTGAAACTCCTCAAGCTGTTATGCAGCGCCTTCAATCTCTTAGCGATAAGACGATGATGGATAGGAAGCTAGAAGAATACAATCGTTCTTTAGCTACTGGCGTTGAAGCCATTCAGATGGGAAGCGGTAGAGAGATTGGCGCTGTTCCTGCATTGATTCGCGCTCAGCAACAAGGAGTTGCAGCGGCAGCACAAGAGCAACAGGCAAGAAAAGACCAAGCGGCAGACATCTTAGCACAGGCTCAGCTTCAGCAGCAAGGAATGGAGGAGCAGAGATACCAGCAGGAGCTTGCAGGCCTTCAGGGTCAATATGCTGCTGGAATCCAAGGGACTTTGGCTTCTTTAGGTCAACTTGGAAAGGCTGCCATTGAATCACAATACAGCGATACCGCAGAAGAAGGTATGAAGACCCCCGGTGAATTCTCCCACAAAAGAAACCCTCTTGCTATCGTAGCTAAAGATGGTGCTAGAGTTGGAGAAATGACAGGAGGAGAAATTATATTAAACCCATCACAGACCAAGAAGATATCCGAGCAAAGTGCTTATATGCGTAGTCTGTTGAAGAAACCTAGATTTAAGAATGGCTAAGTTATTCCAGACAACACCGATTGTTCTTCCTGACTTTTCTGACATACAACAGAAGGCTCAGGAACGACAGTTTAATCGCCAAATGCAACTGGACAACTATTTGTCTCAGTTTCAGGAGCAGCAAGGATACTATCTTCCCGGCCATAGGGAGGCGGTTCAAGGGTACTGGGGTGATGTCCAAAAAGAGATGGACAATGTCTCAAAAAATCCTAGAGATGTCAATTCGCGCCGGGCCCTTAGAGAGGCGCAATCTAGATACAATGAACTTGCTGGTGCTGCACAGTATTTGGCTCAGCAGTATCGTGCTGAAAATGAGTTTGCTACAGCCAATCCAGATAAGATTGCAATGAATGCAGAAGATTGGGCTCTCAAGTCCGATGCATTTGCGACCACTAGAAGCACGTCTGATGATATCCTTCGTATGGCATCTATGGGCACACCATACCGCCTCGATAGAGTTGTCTCCTATGACGTTACAAACCCACAAGACCACGCCACAAAGCTTCTTGCTAAGTCAGAGAATCTATTGGGCGATTGGGTGTCTCCAACTACAGGAAAGGTTGATGAGAACAAACTCAGAGAATATGTTAGAGAGAATCTTAATTCTGTTTTAGGCGCACCAGAAGATGTTTCTGGCGCTGACGCTGAAGAGCTTGAAAGAGCACTCGTGTGGGCTAGAAATTCTCGTGGATTTAATGGTGTTCCCGGACAGCTTTCAGCAAAAGACCTTCAAGCTATCCGAAGCTTACCAGCGGAGCAACAGGCAGAGGCCATCAACTTCTATCGTCAAAAGGTAGAAGACAACTTTATGCGCGATGCTCAGCGATATATTCAGGACAGAAGAACTATCTACCGCCAGAATCTTTCAGATAGAGGAAGCCAAACTGGAGGATTCGACCCAAGCAAGCAAATCTTTGTTGAGTCGGTTCAAGAGTCTTATGAAATTCCAGAAGGAACTTTCTCTTCAGTTGGTTCTGCATATCTTGCTGAGAATCAGAGAGGTAGCTATGTTGACCCTGCGAGCAAAAAGAAATACCAGATTAGCCAATTGGTAAAAGGAGCTGATGGAGCTATCTATGGTGTGGCCCTTTCTCAAGGGGATGGTGGATTTTATAGCCTTGATGCGGGTTCCGAAGTCAAAATGGTCCCTATTGACAAAAAGACTTTGTTCTCCGCTTTCAGCACCTCTGAGCGTCCATATATCGCAGATGCTTATCAACGCCTTTTACAGATTGCAGGGCCAAGCGTTCGTCAAAAGGCCCCTATGGGCCCAGAGCCAGCGCCACAACCTAGCTTTAGTGGTTTCTTAACTGGAATGGCTCAACAAGCTGAACCTGCTCCAGCACAAAGCACTGTTCAGATGCCATCTCAGCTAAGCGGTTTACCAATGGATGTGAATGACCCCAACTATCAACCGCTTCAAAGAGAAGCATCTAGACTTGCATTTAATGCAGAGGAGTTAGCGGCTTTAGAGGCTGAACAAAGAGCACGGGCGACGGGAGGTAGATAAAATTGTATATTTGTAACATAACAAGTATACAATGGAAGACGAGGTAATTAAAGCACTCGAATCGCTCTATAGTCAAGGCAAAACAGAAGACGAGATTGTTGCTGCATCTATTGAGGCCGGGTATGAAGACCAAGTAGACAAGGTTAAAGAATTTTTTAAAAAAAAAAGTTCTACCGAACTGGCTCCTACACCTTCAGAATCTGGAGATGGTCTTTCACCATTCGCTACGAGCGCTCCCGTATTTGACCCACTAACAGGACCTAAGTATATTGGCGTTCAAGGACTTGCTCAGCCCCTTCGGTCTGGCGCAAAGAAAAATGACGCTTGGTTCATTGTAGACGAACAACCTAACGAAGTATCTCGCCTATTCAACCGAGCAACCGCTCAGGGTATGATTGGCAACTTAATTACTGGTGCAGAGGTTGGTGTTGCTCCAGACTGGGAAGATTTAGCTTACTATAACAGAGTTCTTAGAGATAATGCTGTCTCTGAGGAGGATGTGCTTTATTCTGATGGGGCCATTACTGGTTTCATTGCAGATGCTATAAGAGTTATCCCAGAGTCTTTTATTTCTATGGGAACTGCCGCTCCTGCTGGATTAGCGGGTGCAGGCGCTGGTGCAACTGCTGGTAGTGCGTTTGGACCCGGAGGTGCAGCCGTTGGTGGATTTGCTGGCTTTGCTGGTGGAACATCTTTAGCTATTGAATATGGCAATAGCATAATGCAATCTCTTCAAGAAGCTGGTGTAAACATATATGACGGCCAAGCCTTATTGGACGCTCAATCTAACCCAGAGATTATGGGGGCTGCGCGTTCTTATGCTGTTAAGAGAGGTGTCCCCGTTGCAATATTTGATGCTGCTTCCGGTGGCTCAGCGGGCAAGGTAGCCAAAGCTCTTTTGAAGTCTGGAGCCAAGAGAAGCGCTGCCATTGCCGCAGAAGCTGGCGTTCAGGGCGCTCTTGGTGGTGGCGGTGAAATTGCTGGTTCCTTAACTGCCGGTGAAGATATCAATTGGAGAGACGTAGCCTTGGAAGCGGTTGCAGAGATTGCTCCCGCTACTCCCGGTGCTACCTATGAGTATTTCAAACAGAAGGCCGAAATTCCTGAAGAGGTAAGAATCATTGAATATCAGCAGAAGAATCCAGATACGGCACCCGATGTAATCAATGCTGCCCATTTGCGTTCCTATGAGAACCTTACGGCTATTGATGATGAAATCAACTCTCTGAAAACCGCCTTATCTACTGCTGGCCTTGGTTCGCGTAAGCCTATCAACGACCAAATCAAAAAGCTTCGTACAGAGAAGTATAAAACGCTAAACAGCGAGATTGAATACATCGATGCATTAAGTGATGAAGAGAAGGCGCAGGCCGTGTCTTTGACCAATGAGATTATTTCGCTACGCAACGACGCGCAGACCGCGCAGGACCCGAAGGTGAAAAAAGCTTTGGAAAATGCCATCGACAAAAAGTATATAGAACTACAGACCTTTTATTATGATAGTGAAAAGAAAGCAGGGGTACCAAGTCCTGTCGAAGCAGGGCAAGCCCCTGTCCCAACCGAACCTGTCGCTGTCCCAAGCCCAGAAGCGCCTGAAGCAGGTAGAGATGTTCAAGCACCTGAAGAAGTAACAGAAGAATCCTTTAAGGTATTTGTTGATACTGGCGAGGTATCTCCCGGAGTTCTTACGTTTATCTCAGATAAGATTGTAAATAGCGTCCCTCTTAATATCCAAGAGCAGGCCATCTACAAAGACAAAGCTCCCATTATTGAAGAGCAGATTAAGTCTAGAGAAACGATTGTAGAGAAACCCGCAGAAGCGGTTATCCCAGAGGCCACTCCTCAAGAGGTTGAATCTATCAAAGATTCTATCGTATTCACCAGAGGACAGCACGTTGCAGGAGCAGCTCCAGAGTCTGCTATCCGCACATTTAATAGAGCCCTTGGCGCATTATACAATGTCAATCCAGACGTAAAGCTTGTCATCCACCAAAACCAAAAGTCATTAACCGACTCCCACCAAGACGCTACAAATCTAACGGAGGGTTATTACAGTGCGGCTGACAATACCATCCATATCCTAGCAACGGATTTAAAGAAAGGCATTACGGATAACGAGTCCCGTGTTCTTCGTCACGAGATTATTCACCCCATCTTAAATGCTGAATTTACTAATGAGCCACGCTTAAGAAGTAAGTTCGTTTCTCAGATTCAAGACATCATCTCTGACAGTCTTGTGGCGCAATCCGCTGAAGCTGAGAAAGTTAGACAGACATTCTCTAAACTTGGAGAGGTAGAGGGCATCACTGAGTTCCTTGCTCAGTTCACCAATGAAGATGCATTCCGCGCTATCGAAAGCAATCCTTCTTTGCTTGACAAGTTGAAGCGGTTCCTTAACAAGCTCATCAAGAGAATCTTCCCAAATACAAGATACCAACTTGAGACATCTCAAGATACTTATGAGTTCTTGTCTAGAATGCGTGATTCTTTTGAAACAGGACAGGCATTCAAAACCGCCTCCAAAACAACTCAGGCTACTGCTACATCTAAGATTCAGGCGTCTACTCAAATTACGCAAGGAGAAGTACAAGAGAACTTTGGGAAGAATGGTATGTTCCCCATTGACGACGTGGTTCGTTTCGAAGATGGCGTACCCGTTGGAGTAAGCAATGAGTTTAAGAATGCGACTCCTATGTTTGAGTCTCTTTCCGAAAAGCTTGGCATTCCATTTGTCTATGTAAATACTCCGGGCGCTGGATACATTTCAAGACTTGGAAGTATTCGTGAATCAGGGATGGACTTTGTTTCTTTTGAGAAGCAATTGCTGAACCGCGATACCGTCTCTAATGCGTTGACAGACAATGGATACAAGGTTGGTCTTCCTGATGGTCAAGACTTCTTTGTTGTCATTAATACAGGTGCTATCAATCCAGAAGCTCCTATCCGTAGTTTCGCTGCTTACTTTACCGGTCTAATCAAGCCCACAAAGGCATTTAGAAAGCTTGTAGAGCGAGCTGTTGGCAAAGAGATAGAAACACCCCAGAACATCGAAGATATGTTCGTAGCGGACGTTCAAGCCAACGTGGCGGAACTAACCGCTAATCAGCCAAGACTAGACAGAGACGATACATTAGCTAAGGCTATCGTTTCTAGTATTGAGAACATTCTCAGAATGCAGGCTGGTCTAGATGTAAACTCACCCACTTATCAAGAGGTCAATAATATTCCCGTCATCCAAGAGATGAAGAAGACGACTAACGACTTGGTGAATGAGGGAATTAAGAACACGCCATATTATATTGACGATGTAGAACTTGGTGGAAGCCTGTCTGCATTGACTCATTTTATGTTAAGCGGTGACTCTGTGGTTCCTTACTCTAGAATCCTCCTTGAGGGTACTCCGGATATCACAGATAGAGCTCAAGCATTTTTGGACTTCTTGGTTCAAAACGCAGAAGGCAATAAAGAACTTGCTGATATCTATGAAGAGTTCTATGGGGAGATTGTAGAGATTGGCGAAGAGAATGTGTTTGATACAATGCTATTGGCATCTGGTCTAGATGTAAGAGAGCTTGGAACACTTAAGTCAATGATGGGAGGTCAGAAGAAATTCGTTCCATTCTATATTGATATTGAGCAATCTGGTGCTGACCCAGTTGTTCTTGATGAGGTTCAAGAGAGATTTAAAATGCTTGCTGGTCTCCTCGCCGATATGGAAGAGGCTGGTGGCTCACTCAAGGCAAAAGCTTACTTACAGGATTTGCTTCAAAAGCCATCCCCAGAAAAGGATTTGTTTAAGGCATTTGTATCGTTCACTAGACCAGAACTTGGAGACATTGAAAAGTCCAACCCCAACTTTTGGGGAGACCTTGGTTTTGTGTTCTTTAGCGACCTAAAGTCTTCTGTATTTGATGCACTAAAGGGAGACTTCTACCGCCTCTCTTATATGGGTAAGACTATCAAAGGATACCCAAAAGGCGATGCTATCTTGAATCCTTATGTCGACGAGACGGCCACTGTTCCAAATGCGGAGATTGCAGATGCCGAAGTAAGAAAGATGCTCATTGACCCAGCGGCTGATATTGTTAAAGCCATTGGTGGGGGAGATAAGCAATACGCAGACTTCCTAGCTAAAGTGAAGAAGGCTGTCAATGGCGCTCGTACTAAGTCCGAACTGTCCAAGGTTATCAATAGAGCCAAAGAGGAAGCGGTTAAACAATTCAGCGTAGCCGCCCCTAAGGATGTTTCTGTTTCTGAAAATGATGTAATCGTAGAGATTCCAGCCACTTGGACATTCCCAGACGCCGAAGAAGCTAATGGCTTCAAGGTTCGTCCCGACGTTAGAGGTAAGACAATGGACGATACATATACGGTTACATTCTCTTACAATCCAGAAAGAAAGTTTTTGGACATCTCTTTCAAGACGAAGTTCTTTGACTTCAACAATGTGCCTCAATATCTGAAGCCAAACGATTACTTCTCTAAGATTATCGATATTGTACCCTATGTCTTCTCAGACAGGCCTATCGACTTGTTTTCTTTTGCTGCTGTAGAAGAAGACCATCTTGATGGATTTGAGCCCACTACAAAGGCGGTACGTCCTGCAAATGAAAGAAGGGCAATGCTCTATAACCTTACATATCGTAGAGCATATGACTCTTCATTTGATATGCGCTCTAAGGATGACCTTTCCATCCTTGTAAATGGGTTCGGCGTATATACGCTTCCAGTAAAGGGTGAAGCCGGAAAGACTTACTTCTATTTCAAGGATGCGGTTGAGAGAGCTGAAGATGATTTTGCAAGCGACGCTAAGGCATACAACAAGCGCATCAAGGAACTCATCAAAGAGTTTAACCCTACAAAGATTGAGGCCAGATTAGACCTCAAGGAGGGAAGAGAAAACTGGCAACTTGAAAACTTTGAGAAGGACATTCTGAAAGACCAAGTATCCGAATACAACACCGATTCTAAATGGGGTGAGCAATTACCAGTTCCTAAGCTGTACTCTGCGGCCACTCCAATGGATGCCTTTGCGCAAGTGCCTGAAATTGAGCAATCTAAGAAGATTGTAGTTGACAAGAA
>Ga0070751_1002229_pt1 | contig 11140 bp, 10 predicted proteins | sample VirMetDEL_Aug_28_FD_78514 | JGI IMG/M metagenome (GOLD analysis project Ga0070751, IMG submission 78514) | Aqueous microbial communities from the Delaware River and Bay under freshwater to marine salinity gradient to study organic matter... | ecosystem: Environmental > Aquatic > Marine > Coastal...
AGCGACGCCGGAGAACTTCCGGAGGACTGCTTTAGAGTGGACATTTTCGCGGACGGTGATGTAACCGTTGGCGATGGTGTCGGCTGACAGGACAGCAGCAGCCACGTAAGGACGTGCCGCTTCTCCTGCGTAAGTACCGACTCCTACAGTGGCGTTTTCGCCAAACTTGTAAAGGCTCATTACTTTGAGAATTGATTAAGGAGAGCAGACACGCGCTCCTGAGTTGATAGATTCTTGAGGTTGATAGGCTCACGCTTCTGCGTGGGGGCCTGATGCTTGAGGCCCGCGTCGGCGGCCTGCTTCTTGATAGCTTCGAGTTCAGCTTTGACTGCGGCCAGCTCGACGGCTGCCTCGTCTTCTTTTTCCTCTTTCACCTCTTCCACCTTCGCGGCTTTGGGGGCTTCAGGGTTGACGGCTGACATCTCTTCTTTGTCCTTGTTCATAGACTCCAAAGCTGCCGCGATCATCTCTTCGACTTCTGCTTTGGTCATGTACTGGGGCTCGTCTTCGGCTTCCACCTCGACTTCGACTTCGAGCTCTTCGGTAATTTCCTCTGAGGCTTCCACCTCTTGGACTTCCTCCACCACCTCTTCGGCTTCGCCTACTGAAGTGATGACGCCACCTTCGCCCACGACGATGGTGCCGCCGTCAGCGAGAGGGTAATCGCCGGGAGGCAATGGGATGCTCTCACCTTCGTCGTTGATGATGTACGCTTCTGCGCCTTCAGCAAACGCCTCAGCGTCCGTGTAGATGACCGTGCCGTTTTCGAGGGCGGCCTCTGCGAGTTCGGTGCCCTTCTGCTCGCTCACCGTCAGCTTGACGTTGAAACGATTGAAGACTTCCTGCACCCTTTCTTGAATGTTCATGAAGTGGTTTTTTTGTATAAGAAACTCAAGGGGTCAATCCTCAGGTGAGTCCAGTTCTTTTTTTATTGCTGACCACAATTCCTCCTTGATCTTGGACTCTGCCCACCGCAAGCCAGCCTTGCCACCCCATAGCAGATAGGAGATAGTGCCGCAAGCATTCATATCTGATTCGTCGTAGTATTCTTCAGCTCGTGAGAGATAGGAGGCCATGCGCTTCACAGTCTCAAGAGAGACGGGTTCGCCTTGTGCAAGCTGTTGAGCTCTCACCTTGCCCGTCTGGGTAGCGCACTTGTTCCCGTTCTTCTCGTTCAGGTCGATACCTTTCTGCGCGTTATTCTTGACGGCTTCGGGATAGTCGGAGTAAGACTCCATGACCACCCGCTTTCCGCTCTTCGTACGTCCGTCAGCTTTGACAATGGCACGCGTAAGCTCGGCGAGCATCTCGTCGTCTTGGTTCTTTTTGAGCTTGTCGGCGAAGTATCCCTCGATGGAGAAGCCCTTGACCTTGCCTTCCTTGACCCACTCCTGCCAGATAGCTTCGTTGTCTACCTTGACAGCTACCATCCACGTACCTACAGGGACGTCCAACCCGTACACGGCGGACTTATCCTTCTGCTTGTCCTCTACCATCCACGACTCTACCACGGTAAGCCCGTTGATGGTGTGCTCGTGTTCGAGGGTGTGGTTGGCTTGGTTGCCGTGCTTGAGGTATAGCTCCGCCGCACGACGTACCGTGCTCTTCGAAAAGTAGACGTAGAACTCGTCCTCTCCGTTCTTGCGGTAGATAGGCTTGTCAGGTACAAGGGCGGGGCCGATAAGGATACGCTTGTCTGCGTCGGCCTCAGCAAATTGCACACGCGCCTCCTTTAGGGCGATAAAGTCGAGCTCGATGGCTGGACGATCTACAAGGGAGATGGCGTCGATGCCGTACATCTCGGCCTCCTCGTCGATGATTAGTTCTACAATTCTCATAGTGTTGCTTGGTCTTGGATTTTTTTGTTCGCTTGCTGGGCGTTGGTTACGTTTTCGCTGATGACGTAGGTCTCGATAACCTGCTGTTGTGAACCTTCGCCCAAGAATCCTAGGTCGAGGGTGGGTGCCGTCGGTGCCTGCTGAACCGCAGCAGCGGCAGAACCCGCCGAAGAATAGCCTGCACCACCACCCCCTGCGCTTGCGCTTTGGTATTGTTGGCTTTGAATCTGCTTTACGTTAGCCAGACCCGCAGCGGTAGCAGCGGCAGCAGCAGCGGCACCGAGGCCTGGCCCCACCACGGGGATACCTGCAAGTGATTTAAACGCCTGCACCGCACTCTCGTAGGTGGAGATGAGGGCTTGTGCCGTCTGTATCTTTTTAGACCTTTCAAAGCCTTTCTTCTGCTGCTCTTCCGACTCACCCGTGAAGGCTTGGTTGAGAGCCGCCAAAGCGTTAAGAGTTTGGTCTCGGACGTCTTTCTTCGCCTGTTCAATTCGTTTCTCTTGCTCGGCCAATCTTTCGGCGCGTGCTAAGTCCTCAGCGGCGGCCTTGTCCTTTTCCTCCTTTTCTTTCTTTCGCGCGTCCTCCTCGGCCTTGGCTTTTTGGTCGATGTATTTCTGCTCGATGGCTGCGAGGTCGGCGTTGAGTTGCTCCGTGGCCGCTTTTAGCAGCCCTTCGTCGTCGCCTGCGATGGCCACACGATCATCGTACTTTTGCATGAGAGCCAACTCTTCACGCTCTCTTGCCGAGAGGGTCAAAGCGTAGAGCTCGTCCTCAAGTTTTTGACGTGCTGACAATTCGGCTTGATATGCCTTCTCTCGTTCTTCTGCTTCCTTCTCTGCCGCTTTGCTTTTTTCTTCCGCCTCCTTCTCTCTTGCATCCTTTTCTTTTTGCCTCTGCGCTTGAGCCTGAAGCATCAAAGACTGCCGCTCACCTTCGAGACGTTTCTGCATCCGCAGGGATGCCGTCTCCATGTCAATCACACGAGCCTCAGCTTCAGCGAGGGAGTCGAGGTCATCCTCAAGGCTCTCCCCAAGCGCAATCCGTTCCCGGACAATACGAGCTCTCTCTTCAGCCATCCGCAGTTCTTCAGCGGCGGTCTCCTGCTCAAGAGCGATAGCTTTCTCTAATGCCTCGACACGTTGGTCATAGGACAATGTCTCGTCTTCGACACGCAGCCGAGTCTCTGCAATAGCCTTGTTCGTCTCTGCTCGTACCTTAATGAAATCGCGTTCTGCATCCTTGAGCGCGTTCATATCTCGCTGAAGATTGCGAGCGGCTGAAGCCTCGCGAATAATTTCGTCCGTTATACCTGTGAACGCTCCTTTCACGTCTTCGAGAGCACCAGAGAAATCTCCCGTGAAAAACTTCACCAACGCACCACCAATTTGGCTCACCCGGTCTTTCAGAACATCGAAAGCCGCACCGAGAGCCGCCGTTGCCACTTTCAGTTGTTCTGCTCCTTTCTTGGTGCTTGTGAAGTACGAAATCAAAGTGCCCACCGCTACGATGAGAAGACCAATACCGGTTGCCGCGAGTGCCACCTTGAAAGACTTGAGACCAGAAATACCGCTCTTCAGTCCTTTGCCGAAATTCTTGAGACCCGTGACGGCTCCACCCGTCATCTTGTCAAGCTGAGTTGTCAGGCCCGCTGTGGCTTTGGACGTATCCTGTACGCCCTTTTCTACGTTGCCGATGCTCTTTTCTACGCCCGAGGTGTCGGCGTTGAAAGTGATAACTACCTCTTGATTCACAGCCATGAGAGCACGGTTTTAAGGAGAAAGACACAGACCCCAAAGAAGGCCGCGAGGTATCCCAGCGCGAGGGTGTAGTCCAAAGGCACAAGCCACCACGGAAGCGGGGCTTTGACCTTGTAAGCCTGTAAGAGGTCGATGCCTCTCATAATATGCTGGGGGTCTTTCATTGAGGTTGGGTTGCTTGGTTTTTGGGTTTGCAAACGTTCAAAGGCGTGACGCCTCCGATAGCTACCGAATTAGCGACCCACCGATATCCGTATCGGGTGCAGCACTCCTCCGATCCAAAGTCGGGCGAGGCGATAGTAGACCCGTTAAAGAAGATAACGTTGGGCTTGGCGTCGTAGCTGGTAGGCGTATCGGCGCAGTCGGCACTTGAGGGCAGCACCTTCATGAGCCTGGCCTTGGCGGTGCCGTTTCCGTTGAGGTCGGTGTTGATGCTCAAGACCCTCCACCACGTGTCGTCGATGAAGACCTTGGTGTTCCACTTGAACGTCTGGAAGTCGATGAGGTAGAAATTTATCGTACACTCCATAATACGCGCCTCCTCGGAATACAGCTCCCGGACGTATGTCTTCCAGTATTTGTAATAAAGCGTATTGAGAGGGTTGCACTCCTGCGGGATGAAGCTCGCCTCTATACCAAAGTTGAGGTCGTTATCCGTGAGGGTGGGGTAGTCGGAAGAGTAGGGCGAGAAGAGAGGAAACAGCGAAGACGGCCCCACGGTAGCTCCCAAATCATTGCGCATATACCACTCCCCGAATGTCGTCACCATGCCACCCCAGTAGGCGAGCATAGCAAGAGGGTTGTTTATAGCTGACCCGTCCTGCTGAAGGCTGCGGTGGATAGGAAAGGAAGAGCCCGGGATGAGGGAAACGATGTAGTTGCCGAGCTTGGTTTCTAACTTTTGTTCTCCCGTGGCGAAGTCGTTGTCGGGATCAAGGACGCGGTGTGCGCCATAGACCCGGTTGAGTGAGGACTCTACCGCATCCGAAATGAAGTCCAACCCCTCGCGGTACGTCCACTGGTACTGCCGCGCTTGTAGGTCGGTGGTAGGGGTGAGGCTGATAGTCTTGTCGCGGTGTACCTTGTCCGTCCAGTCTACCTCGTCGCCCGTAGCGAAGTAGTCGTCCCACGGCTCGATGATGAGTTGGTCGGGGATACCCGACGGGATGAATACGAGGTTGAACATCTTTTGAAGCGAGAGCAGTAGGTCTATCTGCTTCAGCTCCGGCATGTTGTCGGAGACGTTGACGTCGCTACCAGAAAGCGGAGAGCTCACGTTGGCGAAAGTCAGCGACGTCGTAAAGGGGTTACCTACCGAGGGGGTATAGACACCGCCTCCGTAGATTTTGGCAGTGATGCCGCTTGTCTGTCGGTAGATTTGTATCTCGTCGCCAGCCTCAAAGAGGAAGCCTTGCCCGAAGACATAGGTGTTATTGAGAGCACCTCCCGAAGCCCCCGCGCTCCATATCCCGGCGTCCCATACAAACTCCCCCGAACTCTGGTAGCGGGGGAAGCCCGAGTACGTGGCCGACGTCTGCGTGGTATCTACGAGGGTGGCGATAGAGCTGCCGTTCTTGTAGAGGTAGATTTTTACGAAGTGGGCGGGGTCGCTCTTCTCCCACTTGCACGAGAAGCGCATATCATAATATCCCGTATAGGGACAGGTGTACTTGTATCCTCCTGCGTTGGTCCAGTTGTCGGCAGCGTCTACCGCTCCTGCGATGGTGTCGACCATCAAAAGCACGTTCAGCGCATACGGCCCCGAAAGGTCACCGTCTACTCCTACCGCAGCCGTCTGGTCTTCGAGGTCTTCGGTATTGATAGCCGCTGTCCCGTTATAGGCGGGGAGGTAGATATTTCCAAAGTCGGTAGTATCGAAAAAGTCCGAGATGTAGGTGAGTCCGGCGTCCGTGAATATCTGGTCTACCAAAGACCGAGCCCGAACGAAGGGGGTCAAGTCGCCCTGCTGTATCCCGTCGGTATCTGTCCACGGGGGGTTGTCGGGCAACGACCAGTTGAAGCCCTTGTCGATTAACCCGTACCTTACGTCGCCCGAGAACAAAGACCCCAGCCATGAGTTCTGGATATTGGAGATATTGAGCTCGTGATCGTAGGCGGACAGGTCGAGGTCGGTGAGCATCTTGTCTCCCACCTGCTTGGCGATATTGAGCTGCTCGGCAAAGAACACGCCCTCTACGTCGACGCGGGTATCTGTGGTAGTGACCCCCTTAAACTGGATATATCCGTGCACCACGGGGATGTTTCTCCATGTCAAAGCTGCGGGGTATCGCTTCTTCCAAAAGAGGGTGGAGTTCTCTCTGATGTCCGTCCCCTGAGCGATATATCCGGGTTTATCGACCAAGCCGAGCCGCTGCTTGAGTTCATCGTCGAGGGGCAGCTTAAAAGACTGCGAAAACGAACCCACGCTGGTCTGGATATTTTCGATGTCCGAAAATTGAAGCGCGTAATTGAGCGGCTCGTTGCCGTAGGTGGCGACGGTAACATATGTACCCCCCGTATTTTGTAGAGATATCCTCAGCATAGCAGGTCCATTGTAACCTCAACCTCGCACGTGATAGGCAAAAGGCGCGAGGACGCCTGCTCGTGGGTATAGCTTGTCGTCCTCATACGGCAAGGGTACCATTGTCCCTTAAAGCGCACCATCATATATTGAGCCGTAACAGCCGACTTGAAGAGCTCCCTCTCGGCATCGGTGAAGAAGTCTTCCGACAAGACGAAAGACCGCTTACCTACCGAAGGCATAGAAACATATTGAGGTAAGTACAATTGACTGCCCTGCGTTGAATAGCTCACTTGCGACTCAAGGTTCCTGTTTATCTTGTAAGTGTCGCGCCCCGACACGTCGTATACGTCCTTCACCCTGCCGTCGAAACGTAAGAACTCGGCACCTCCGCGGGCACCTATCCAATAAAGCTGGGCGGGGGCGTGCTTGATAGGCCGACAATCTTTGTAGACCCTGATCGCGCGTCCGACGGTTAGGTTTGACGAGTCGAGAGGCTGCACGTCGTAGTAGTCCCACCCGTCGTCCCAGTCGTAGACCAACGCCCAGTTCGCGTTGTCTTTGATATTAGCCGGGCCGATAGGTACGCTCCTCTGCGCGGCATTCCAATTTGTAGGAACCGTCAAGTTGAGGGTGAGGGTGTCCTTCAATCCTCCCCCATAATAGAGGGAATAGGTAACCTTCACCCAGTCCGACTCGTTGAGGTTGTTGGTTCCGTTATAGACGTAGTCGGCGTTCTGCATCTGAAGAAGAGATGCGATAGCTTCGTCCTCGTCAGCGAAGTCATAGTTTACTTTTGACAAGGAACCCACCTCCCGCTCCGTCATCCACCCTTTCTTGGTAGCGGCGTCGGGAAAGTAGTCGGAGAAGTCCCAGTCGTTCCACGCCCAGTTCTCTCTCTTACCCATACGCACCGGGATGTAGTTGTACGTCCCTTGCACCGCGCTCTTTGTGCCTCCCGTCACGGAATAAATTTGAAACTGAAAGCCGTCTAAAGCCCCAAACATATAGTTGATGTCTTCGGCGGCAGGCTGCACACCTCCCCCGACTTTCTGATACGGCGCAAACGTCTCAATAGTAAAAGACTGCACCCACTCGTTCATATCAATACGTCCTGCATTGGTCGATGAGTTCAGAATATTGACGTAAGCCTGCGCGATTTTGGCTCCCAGAGTGCCGTCCATATTAAGGGGATACACCTCTACGAGCCACGTGTCGATGGTCACGGCATTATCTGACCAATAGAGCGGGGCTACCTGCCTCTCTTCGTAGGGTGCTTCGGTAGATGCCGTGATGGTGGTACTAATTACAAAAGCCATTATTTTGGTCTTACGGTGATGTTGCCAGAGGTGAAGGACAAGGACTTGAGCAGGTCTTGGGCGAGGGCTTCGCCGAGCTCGTCGCGGTATTGGGGAACGATGCTTTCCAGGGCCACCGAGTAGTAGCGCAGCCCTACTATACCCTTGCGCTTGATAGATCGGGCGATGAGGAAGGCGGCACTCTTGAGCCTGCTCTCGGTCTGCTTAATGAACTTGCCATCCTTGTCGCGTAGGCGTACGGGCTTGGCCCGCATCCATTCGATGATAGGCCCGGAGGGTGGCTGCTTGGAGCGGAAGGAGTAGGGCGCGTTCTGATTCTTGCGTGTGCCGTTGACGCCCCAATGGAGGAAGGCGGCATAAGGCAGGGGAGAGCCGAAAGAGACCCTCCCCCCCTTAATCTGATACTTCAAAGACTTCTGAAGGGAGCGCGAGGCTACGCCATAGGAGCGGTTTTTGCCTATCCTACGGGAGCCTAGCTCACGCTTGGCGGCGTTGTTTACGTCTTCCGCAAACCGCCCCAGTACCTTCTCGAAGTCTGCGAGGTTCATTTCTTGCTACGTCCGAGAACTACGGCGTTGATGATGCGCTTGAGCAGGTCAACGATGTTGTCGTCTTTCTCGGTTTCGGTAAGTGCCGTGATCGTGCCTGCGGCGGTGATGACAGCGAGGGCGATTTCCGCCCAGTTCGTTGTGAAGAATTCCATGAGTTATGGGGTTTGGATGTTGTTGTATGCTTTAAGACAGTGGTCGGGGTCGATGTAGTCGAGGAGCTCTTGCAGCTTCTTACCCAAAGGCGAGAGGGTGCCACCCACCATGTTGGCTCCCACGACGGCAGAGATAGTCTGACTGCCGAACGAATAGCCTCCCGGCTTGGTCAGCGTGTTGTCGAGTAACGAGGCGGCCATGATAGAAGCCATGAAGGAGAGGTCGCGGAAGATGTCGTACACCCACGGCCACGGGCGAGCGTCACCCGTGCCGATGCGGTAGAGGATACCGAAGACAGGCCCGACAAGAAAGAGGCACAGGCCCGCAGCTACGAGAGGAAGGATGAGGAGGTATCTCATACGGGCTCTTCTGGGAACCATCCGTTCTCGACCATATAGTCGTAGTCTCTGATGGTGGTGGTGGAGGGCACGATATTTCCGAACGGGAACTCTTGGTTGTTGAGCACGTAGGAGGAGAGGTTGAAACGCTCCTGCTCGTTGAGTTCCGGGAAGAGGGAGACGAGCTTCTCGATGGTGGCCTGTGGGCTTACCGGGATGACGTAGTCGGTGTCTACTTGGAGGGCGTGCTGGATGCCGTCGGGGTGTACGATGACACCGAAGACCGTGGCGTCCTTTTGGTAGTCCTCTTGGATGGCAAGGGGCACGGTGATGTTGTAGAGCTCGCGGGTGATGCTCTTGGCTCTGACTTCACTTGTCAGGAAACCTTCGGGGAGAACGATGATATACTGACTCATGGGTAGATAGAGTAGAAGTCGTTGATGTTGGTCTCGATGCCTAAGCGGTTGCCGGCTGTGTCTTGCCCTGTGTCCCACAAAACAAATTCATGCAATGACGTTTGATTTGCTCTTGATGTAGTTCGGTTAAGCAAACAGGTAATTGACGTACTGGTGCCCGCATCTCCCGACACCAAATTGGAATTGGATGCCGTGTGAACAGATATTTTTGAAGACGCGCTGTTGTATTCGGCAAAAAAAGCAGACTGGACCTGGTCAGTATTTATACCAGCGTTTAAAAACGAACCTGCAAATAGATAGGACGTTAAACCCTGATAAATCCTAGCGCCGTCACCGCAAACAACGCCAACCGTTGCATGCGATGAGCCGCTGACAGCTTCAATAGTAAAGGGTTGAGTAACCGACAGTGACACGTCCAAACCTGCGTTGCTTACCCCCTCGACAATAGGCTTCCCGTTCTCCGTCAACACGCCCGTCGAGCTGTCGTAAATCTTGGGCTGCATTGTGGTTGTCGTCTGCGTCGCGTCGTTTGAGCCTGCTTGGTCATACCAAGTCCTTACAAACCCGTCCGTACCTGAGCAGAAGGTAGCCAGAGCTGTAGTGTCGAGTTGGTTGTTGTAAAACCCGATGTCCTGCTCTGCATTGTTATCTGCCCTGCGCACACGAATCGCTGAACCTGTATAGGTTCCGTCAAGCAAGCGCAAAGAGTACGCGGCGGCGGCTCCGGGGTAATCGTTAAGCAGACCCGTAAAACCTGCCGTATCTCTCCACGTCATAACCAACGAGGCCGGGGCTGTGCCATTGGTTTGTCCTGCGATAATTGTGTCGTTGATGTACGTAAGGGCGTCAGCGTATGAGGTGTCGTCTGCGAACTCGTGAATGAGCGTCCACGTACCGAAGGCGTCGGTGCTTCCAAACTCATCCTTGTAGTAGACCTTCCTCTGGATTACGTTGCCCGCGCTTGGCGTGTCGCTCTGCTGACTGAGGTACACCCCTGTGCCTGTCCACCGCGCCGTGTCGATACGTTCGATGGTGGCCGTCCCTGCGTCGAGGGTCGAGGCCATCGTGGAGGCGGTAGCGTCGAACCTGTTGAGGTAGAAGTTGAATAGGGTAGGTGTAGCCACCCCCGACGCGTTACCGAGCCATCCATACCCCTCGGGGATATTCGGTACGTCGTTGGTGCGCCCAATACACGACACCTTGAGACCTTGGCAAATGGTGCCGTTTGTCTTGAGCACCACGCCAACGTTTTGAATAAGGTTCGTGCCGGTGGGCTTGTCCTTTGTCAATCCACCCCCAGCGTCTACGTACAAGACATCGTTATCTTGGAGTCCTGTGAACCCGGAGATATTGGTGTTGTACGTTCCGGCCACGATTGCAAACCCGTCCTTGCCGCTTCCGGTTGTAGTGAGCTCGGTTTCGGCGATGCCGATTGCGGGCATCTTGGCCGGGTCGCTTGCATCGGCGATGCCAACCAAGATGCGTTCGCTTCCTCCAATCTCACCACGCGAATACAAGGGGGTGCCTGCTGCGATGGTGACCCCTTCGTCGTTACGCACCGGAAAGTGTACTTTCTCTGCTGTGTCGCCACCGCTGCCGCTTGTAGCGGCTGTGATTCTACCTTGGGCATCAACTGTGATGTCTGCGGTAGTGTAGCTTCCTGGCGTTACTGCGGTATCATCGAGGCTCACTACGACGTCTCCGGTTGTCGGGGTTGCGGTGAGACCCGTGCCACCCGTCACGCTGTCGACAGCTCCACCCGCTCCAAAAGTCAACGTCACCTCCCCGTCGCCATCGTCTACGAGCGAGCCGTTAGGCACGTTGATGGTAGCCACCGAGAGTACGTCAGGGCTTCCGTCAAGCTCTCGCATACGCAGCAGGCCGCGAGCCTTGTACGAGGGTGTCGTGCTGCCTTCAGGCTCTACCCCCGTCAGAGGGGCGTTGCATGAGTCGTAGGTGTAGGGGACGCTGATAGCGATATCGAGGAGACACCCGGCAAGGGCGTTGCTCTTCTCCTCTTCGAGAGGCGTCACCGAGGCGTTGACTAGATCGTACTTGTACCCAAACTGGAAGATGTTGCCTCCGTTCTGGATGTCAGCGAGGATGTCCTCTGCTACCTGTTCGGCGTTGCTGATGCTCTCCTTTTGATACTCCACCTTATCGGCATCCGAAGGGGGGAGGGTGAGGATATACACCTCGAGGTTGTACGTCTTGGCCTTGGGTGAGTTGAAGTCGCCACCCGTA
>Ga0070751_1002231_pt1 | contig 11137 bp, 21 predicted proteins | sample VirMetDEL_Aug_28_FD_78514 | JGI IMG/M metagenome (GOLD analysis project Ga0070751, IMG submission 78514) | Aqueous microbial communities from the Delaware River and Bay under freshwater to marine salinity gradient to study organic matter... | ecosystem: Environmental > Aquatic > Marine > Coastal...
ATCATAAACCACAGGGAAATAAACATATTTTTCACCCCAAGAAGTGAAATGTGTTCCCTCGCTACCACCATAGCCATCGTAAAACTCTCTTACAAGTTCTTCATCCGTTAGGGTTGTTTCCATTTTTTCAAAGTCATCACCTGTTTCCTCAAAAACTTTGATTAACATTTCTTTCCAGTTTGCCATAATTCTATTTATTTAACTCCTTTAATTTTTTTGTATACATAGATGTCAATTCTTTATCACCCTTAATATGCTCCTTAACTCTGGCTAAAGCTTCTAATGTTTTAGATTTATTGATGTGGTCTATCTTCCTTTGTCTCTCCTTATCATCACCAAGCTTATTAACCTCTTCAGGACTTTTAGGAGCTGCTGGAATTTTTACAGAATCATCAACTGGAATTTCTTCATCCTCACCAAGAAAACCATGTTCATATAAATTCATTAGCTTAAGAACAACTCTAGACAAAGCTCTTTTCTCAGCAGTTGCAACTGGATAATTCTGTATCGCATCCTTAGTTCCTCTTTTAAACTTTACATGAGTTATATTATACTCACCGAATGTTTCAATCTCAGACTCTCCTTTTGTTCCTATCGCTTTGATTACAGCAAATTGCTCCTCACATCTTACTATCTCATATCTAACCTTTATTTTATTCTTGAACTGAATCTTCTCTATACCACTTCTAGTTATTATAGTAAATTGACCACTAGAGTATACATCCTCTTTTATTAAATCGTTATCCTTGAATAACTTTGATAATTCTTTCTTTTGATTGTCTGTTAATGTTGCCATAGTTATAGTTTTGTTATTTTAAATAAATCCTCCCCAAAGTTTATGTACATCAATTGTAGGTGTCTTAAAACCTCACTAGCTGTTCTTTTATTAATAAGCTCCTTCTCGTTTATTGAGTTAGTCTTTTCAACAGCCTTTATAAATTCATTCCAAATCTTTGGATGATTATAAATTGTAGTTTTAACGTATTCACCCTTCTTTCTTGACATTTATCTTTATTAATCTATCTTTGTTATACTTCTCTTTTAATTTCTCTATATCATCACCCTCTCTAGGTACTACCCATAATCCTGGTCTAATCTCTACTCTACCCTCTATAGGTGGACTTTTTATTCCTTTTGTTTTAATTATCTCTCTGGTTATATCGCCCAAACTTTTTAAATTTGCATCGCTATTTATTGACATATTCATTTATTTTATCCAAGATAAATCTAGTCATTGTAGTTTTATCTTTCTTAGTTTTTAATTTAAATTTAGTTTTAGTTTCTTTAGGAATTCTAAATATTAATGTTTCTGAGTCAGCCTTTCGATAGGAGTCAGTCAAATCGACCAACTCCTTTCTTTTATCATTAAGACTTTTTTTTGAACCAGAAACCATTAACTTATCTATTTCCTTTTTTACAGCTTCCATTTTAGCGTATATTTTATCTTTATTTGTCATAAGTTGTTGGTTTTTAGATATTTACTAAAATGGTAAATCATCTTCATCTGAACCAGAAGAAGCTGGTTTTGCTGTTGCACCATCCTTAACATAGTCCTTTAGGTTTCCTATGTAAACTTTATCTTCCTTACCACCAGTTTGGATTGATGCATTATTACCATACTGGTCAGCCTCGTCATTTACCCATACAGTGATGTTAATGTACTTAGCACCATTCTTAAATGGATTACCATCTTTGTCTTTTGATACTATTTTAGACTTTTCGATTTTGTTTAGGTCAATAGACCCGATTAGCATTCTACTCATAATTTATTTATTTTAATTGATTAATAATTCAAATTTAAATATAAAGATTGGTATATACAAGTCTTTATATAAGTTTCTTTAATTTTTCTAAGTGTTGTTGGTCTTCTTTACTATAAGACATGATATCATTTAGTGTTTTACAATGATATGTTACAGTTGAATGGTTAAGTCCAACTAAGTCACCAGTCTTTTCCACTGTAAAACCTTTGATTCTATGATGAATATAGCAAGCGTAACGCTTAATCCTAACTATATCAGACCTTCTTGTATTTGATTTTAAATCACTCAATTCAACATCAAAATAATCACAAATTTGTCTATTTATACGGTCATCCTGATTAACAACGTCCATACCTACAAAAACCCAATAACTCATAGGTTTAACCTCCTTAGATAGTCTCTTCCTGTCTAGTATCCTTTTTCTAACAGAACTGTAGTAAACTATTTCAATATTATCCAAATTATTATTAGATATATCTCCATCCTTATTTATAGTTTTAAACTCTTTCTTTCTTGAAAGGTCAGCTCCAAGAAAGGCTTGAGCTATCAAATCTGAAATTTTAAATGATTTCCTAATCTTATACTTATCGTATAATTGTACATAGCTATACAACCTACCACCATCTCCACCAATAATAGATGGTTTTAAAATATTGCCACTTGAGTGATGAGTTGAAATTCTTTTTACTTCTCCTTTTTTGTTAACAACATAAAAACCTTCAAAGTCTTTTACGTCTACCCATTCTTCTTTTTCCATAGTTTTAAATTTTAAGTTTCATCAAAACTAATAAATATATTTTGTATATACAAGTGTTTTTTAATTTATTTTATACATGGTATATCCTTGTCTACAAATTATATTGAAATCTGATATCTTATATCGTTCAAAATTATGAGAGTCTAGAAAGTCTTTTAGCCTCCCAATAACCCCCATCTTTTCATGAATGTACAGCATCTCCTCCAGGTCTTTTCCTATTATACTAGTCTCAAATGGATAAGAAGTTACCACTAACTCCTTGTTATTCCTTATCTTACTCCAGAATGTTATTTTAAACTGAACATAGTTTATTTCTCTTTTCATTGTTCAAGTTCCTTTATTTTAGTTTTATAATATGATATTTTTTCTTTTATTTCGTTTAGTGTAAGTTTAAGAGGATTATGATTACCCTCTAACCAATCTACGTTTTCTTCACCAATTCTCTTTATGAGATTTAATCTATATTCAACAATATTACCACTCTTAAAATTGTTACAGGTGCTGCACTGTTTATGAACATTTAATTCGTGAAATCTAAGCTCTGGACAATGACCTCTAGTTCTATAATGTCCTGCATGATATTGTTTTTTCTTTGTTGTTCCACAACTTATACATGGTAAATCATTATCTCTTAATCTAATGTACTTATTAAAGATTGTTTGTAGTTCATTCAACCAGTCACTATTTGTTTTTAAATCGTTCAATTTCTGCTTCTTCTCTTTACGCCACTTCTTCTCATTCTCCTTCTTGATTGATTCTAGATACGCTTTTATGCAATCTAAATCTTCCATGCAGTACTTCTGTAAAAACTTCTTTGGTTCAAATTTCTTCTTACATCTTTTACATCTCATAATTAAAATTATTTATTATCAACTAAGTATCCTTTTTTATAAAGATACTCAATTCCTTTTTGACTAACCATAAAGGAGCTACCTTTATCGTATAAGCTTCTTATGTACCACATATCCTCAAATTGGTCAGTCTTGTCATAATAACTTCTTCCGTAGTGTGTTATCTTATAAACCTTTCCGTATTCAAAGTTTATATTATCTTTTTCTGTTGTCTTGCTGAAGGACTTTTTGCATAGCATCTCTGTGTGTAAGTTTGGAAATATCATAATTATTTAATTTTAAAATGGAACTTCATCTTCGTCTTGGTCAATAAAAATTTCTTCTGTATCAAAATCTGTGTTAGGTATCATCTGAGATATATTTACAGATTCTATTATTGATTCATCCTCCAAAGGATTGTTAAGTGTTCTATCAACAAAACTAACAAAACCATATTCTTTTCTAAACATTATAGGTTCTTCAAAGGATTGCATACCACCTGTTTGCTCTTCCTTTACTTTATCAACAGAAACTAGCGTGTAACTTCTTAACTCCTTTACTTTTGGAATTCTATGAACAATGATTATATCGTCCAATTTATTAGCTATTGGCTGTCCTCCTTCAACGAAGTTCTTTCTAGGTATTCTAGGTTGTCCTCCAACTGCTATATCTTGTGAACTTGTTTCATCATCAAATATTGATATAGACTCCTTATCCGAATAAACCCAATTTCGAGCCTTCTCAGTGCTTATATGCATCGAGATGATGAAACTAACGTCATGCTTATTTTGGAACGCTCTAATCTTATCTATGAAGGCGTAGTTGCTCTTTGGATTAGAATCATACTGAATAGAATTGTAAGGGTCAATAAATATTGAAAAATATTTCTTCTTAGTAACAGCTTTTTCTAAAACAGCAAAAAAGTTCTCTTGGTTTATCTCAAAGTTATTATCCATGATGTCAAAGTACTTCTTTGAAAAATCCAATGCTTCCTTGTACTTTGCTTCAGAAACTTGATGAAGCCATTGACCACAATACACCTCCATAATCTTCTGTCTAACTGATGCACTATTATTCTCCTTACAAAGAAGTAAGAAATTTAAACCATGTTTCTTAGCGTAGCAAACCATTATGAAGATTGTAAATGTAGTCTTACCAGTGTTATCTGCACCAAATACACCTACCATTGTTTTTTTCTTCAATCTAAAGTGACTATCAAAATGCGAACTATCTATACCATATCCTTGAGGTACTGAGTTTGTTCTTACCATTTCTAACCAATCCTCCTCATTCTTGTCTTCGCTCAAGAAACTAAATTCTGCGTTTGATTTACTTAAAACATCGTGAATCGGTAATCCCTTTCCATGTGATATTCCATCCTGAATAGTTTTTTTAGTTCCTTCCTCATTGTTAACTCCCTTAGAGAAAATCTCTTGCTCAATTAATCTTGTAATCTCAAATTCATCAACACATCCAGAAGCGATAAATCCACCAGCTAATTTTGATGCCTTAAGTAAATCGTGGTGTTTTTGACCATCAACAGAATTTCTTATTATGTTTAGAACTTGATTTACCTTGTTGTAATCTGTGAATATATTATCAACTTTTACTTCATTAGTCTTAACAGGTTTAACATCTTCAATTTCTCCTTTCTCATCCCAAATCTCATAATCTTGAGCGATATAAATTTCTGGGTCATAGCTCTCATAACAAACTCTAGATATATTTCTTGATGTAGAATCTAATTGAGGGTATCTACCTAGTATCCCCATGTAATAAGCTTCATGGTTTTCTGGTTCTTTTGGAATCTTAACTAGAGCTTTTACACCATCTCCACTTGGAGATACCCAGCAAGAGTATATGTACTCATCATGCGTTAACTCCGTCTTAAAGGCTTCAACATCCTCGATGTGGTCAAAATCAAGTATAACAAATCCACTATGCTCTGTTAAAGCGTCATCCTTTCTCTCTGTGAATTTACCACTAAAACAAATAGATGGTAACTCTGCTTTAAGATTTGACCTTTCTTTTTTGTCATCTGAATTTCTAATAGCCTCAATCTTTTCTTTGCTTTTTCCATTTTTAATTCTATTAAGAGCTGTTTCAATCTCAATGAAATTTGGATTTTTAATATCCCTTACGTTTTTAAAAATTGTAATCATAGTTTATAGTTTTTATTTAATAATTTCTAATTGTTCTGGTGTAAAGTAAGAATCTTTAATTATCATCCTACCCTGTTCTGAAAATCCAAAGAACTTTGCTTTGTAGTCAAATCCAGCTCTATGCTTTAGAACTATCCAATCACCTACCTCTAGTTCATCCGTTGTTTTTTTAGGATTATCAAATCCACCTGAGCTGTTAAATGAAGGAGATTGAGTTTTAGATTCATCTGATATCAACTCATCATTCCAGCTTTTGTTGTTTAAAAAAGTTTCAGGGTTCTTTCTGAACTTTTTCTCTGGCTGTGCCTTTTTATACATCGGAATGTATTTCATTATAATTTCTCTGTCAACATCAGATAGTTTATTCCATTTCTTTTCACACTTCTCCTTGTTAACTTTTTTTTCATACAGATTCCAAAAATCATCAAAAGATATATTATTATTTGTATTATTATGTATAGTATTATTATATGTCGGATTCATTTCCGAGCTATCTCGGATTTCAATCCGAGTTTCTTCGGATTCATTTCCGAGCTTCGGATTCATTTCCGAGCTTAAATTTCTATTCCACTCCTTACCTTTTGTAGTTAATTTGATAAGGTCTTTTCCATCAATATTTAAATATTCTATCAACCCTTTTTCGTTTAATATTTTAAAATGTCTGTAAACAGTATCCGATTTAGAATAAAACAAAGGTATCTCATCAATAACTTTATTTCTTGATATATGGTAATAAACTTTTTTATCAATTACAACATCTTTAGCCCAAGAAGAAAGCTGGTTTAGTAAATCGAATAATGCACCTTGATTTGCGTTCAATTTCCACTCAATGCATTTAGTATTGTTTATGTAAGTATTATATCTCATCGCACAAAATATTAAATCCCATCAACTTACTAACGCTCTCAACAGGCGTAACACAGCCTACGTTTTCAGTATCAGGGATTATTTATGTATTTTTTTATTTGCATAATGTGTTTCTTAGAATGTTGAGATACACAAATCTACAAAAAAAAATTAACTATCCAAATTATCTATAGAAAAAAATTTATCTGCCCAATCATTAGCACACTTTTCACTGTCGCATAGCTGCCCTTTTTCAAGTGCTATACCACACATACAGCAACGCATTATGTTGCCATCATCGTCCAAGATATCAATATCTCCAAAGATGTTGTATTGTTTCATTTAATTGTTTAACAGCTCAAATTTAGCTATTACACTCTCATCATATTTAGCTAGTATATCATTCTCAACACCCAAGCAAAGAACATTCATAACTAATCCATGCTCAGGGTGGTTTAGAATCCATATAGATTCAATATCTGATGGTCTAATGTACACATCTACAAATATATAATCTCCCTCAATATCTGGAGCTGGTATTCCTAATAATTCATAATCTAAATCAGAATCGACTAATTTTATTTTTTTTGTTAACACCTGTAAGTTCATACTTCCTTTATAAATTTCTCTTTTAATAATTGATTGATAACTTTATCTACTTCTGCTTTTGATGATAGTGTTAAGTTCCAGATGTAATCATCTGAAACCTTTTCACCAGCCAATGCTAAGTAAATTCCTTTTATTTTCTTTTTTAACATAATTACTTCTTTAATTCCCGAAGGACATCCCTGAATAAATTAACTGGACTAAATTTAGGTTCTTTAACTTTCATATCATACTTTCTAAACCATTTAAAGTCTTTATTATCTGCTTCAATTCTTCTATCAATCGAATCAGCGTCGCTACGTGCTTTTAATCTTTCGACCCTTACCTTTTCATCAATATCAAAATAAACTACAAGAGAACGCTTTAAAAACGATTTTGGAAGGCTTTTAACTCCTTGTGGAGTAAATATAAAAACAATAGCATTTTCTATGTTCTCATGTGTAGTTCCATATTTCCATCCGTTAAACTCCTTCCATTGAAAGAATGATTCATTCTTAATCATAGCTTTAAATGCTGAATCACTAATGAAGTTATAGGTAAGACCATTAATCTCACCAACCCTCATTGGTCGTGTTGTGAATGAAACAGAGGGTCTAAGTTTCAATGATATTAAATAGTTCTTAAAATAATCCTTTCCACTAGCAGCTTTTCCTACTAGAATAATTTTGTCTTTCATAATTTTAATATTAAAAAATGTGAGTTAATCGTGCAATTTGTCCATGCTCAGGATGATGAATGAAACCCTCAACAGCTTTTGGTGCGTGCTGATATCCATTTCTTGAGTGCCAAGAATCTGTTCCAGAAGGACTTCTTAAACTCTCAACAGTTACACCAATAAAATCCTTGCTTGTCTTATGGTGTACGTGATGAGTATAAACATACTTATGCTTTGCCTTACTCCAATCAGCAGATGCTTCATTAGCCATTAATAATGGTAAATCTTGGCTCTTAGCTCCATCACCATGAGTTGTTCCTATTAGGTTGTTGTAATATCTATAATACTTTCTATGAGCAATCGAGCAATCGAAATCTATATTCTTGCTATTTCTAAAGTAAGTTTTAACAACATCAGCTAAGAAAAAACCATTCGTGTAATCATGGTTACTTGGATTGAATGTAAAATGAACATCAGCTATAGACATTAACATCTGTAAAACATCAACATAAAGATTCTTTGCTATCAAGAAGTTAGAGTACCACATTCCATCTGTATCCTGTGGAGTTCCAGATGTAGTTTTCCTTTGTGGAGTATCAATATGGAGTATATCGTTACCACCAATAAAAACTATCTTGTCAATATTAAATCCACTAGCTTTATCAAGTATACCTTGAACCCCCTCTATAACCCTCTGAACTGCAATTTGACTATTATAATCCTCTCCAGTCTCCATTGCCATAGCTAACTTTCCAATGTGAATATCGGCAGGGTCTATAACAAGTAAATGACCATCCTTACTCTTAACTCGCTTTATTGTTGGAAATTTAGGTGAGTACTTCTTTAAATCCGATATAAGTTCGTTTTTAAAGTTGTTCTTATCCTCAGTTTTAAACGCAGGGTTCTTAAAGAATAATGAACTCTTGTCGTTCTTTATCCATCCATGCTTAACATCGTTTGGATTTAAACCATTATCAATAGCCTCGTTGTGTATTCTCCTGTACTGATTTATGACTTCAATTTCATCATCATGAATTCTTTGCCTTGTAGTATTCCTACCTTTTTCTTTCTCATTTGGTATGAGATTGTTTCTTTTTTTACTCATATAATTAGATTTAAATTTATGCTAAACTACATAATAAAATCTATATATACAAATTATTTTTTCCTGAAAGATATAATCTTCTTGTACCCTACAGATACTATTGGAGAGTTTGAGTTGAAATCATAAGCTACGTTAGCTTCAAATAAGTTACCATGCTTCTCGTAGAAGTTTGCTCCGACATAAACTTGACGCATCATAGGTCTAACACTCAATCCTCCTCCAAAGAATAATTTATTCTTATCTACAACCTTTTCTACGTAAACAGAATCCTTTATCATTAATGTATCAACCTGATTGAATGTCTTTAGCTTGTAATCCAAATCAATTATTGGTCTAGTTTGACTTCTGGCTAAAATGGTAGCTTCTAACAGGCTATCTTTTACTGTGTAGACATAATCACTCCAGAATACATTTGTATCGCTCAAATCCATTCCTTCTGGTTTAAAACTTGAATCTACAACTGTTATAGATGTTGGTTGTAAATCTTTATGAGATTTTTGAACGAAAACAGTATCAATCCTTCCAGGAAGATATGTTGTATCTGTATGGTGAAACTCTTTAGTTATTGTTTTAACACCTCTATTATCACAACCTTTAATCATTAATAGAAAGACTATAACTATAAAAGCTCCAAGAATTATGAAATTCTTTATGTAATCCATATTACTTGCTTAAATACTTATCAATCAATTTTTCTATAAACTTTCTGATTTGACTTCCTTTTAGTACTAGCAAACTTAAACCAGCAACACCAATCATTGTTGACTGCATAAAATCAGCTTCTCTAAAGTAGAAATCATAAATTGATAAGCAAATTAATATTACTCCAATTATATCTAATATTGTCTCTTGTATTTTCATAACTACTTTCCTGTTTCTATATCTATATATTCTATTGTTACTTCTTCTCCATTTTCTAATGCTTTAGCTACCTTTGGATATAAATCTCTATAAGCATCTACACTTGAGCCTCCAGTAAATGTTTTACCACTTACAGAATCATTAACAAGTAAACATCCCATTGTGTGTTCATCTGTGTTTCCAGTATGTATCAATATGTATTGAAATTCCATTCCATCTTTTATGATTTTCCAATTTGGTGCATTATGAATGCAAAGCATTCCTTTATGAATTTCTCCATATTTTACTTTATATTTAGAATGGTAGCCACCTTCTTCCCTAAGATTAATATTATATTTACCATTCGGCACTCTTGTTTCACCTTTCTTTTTAACGGCTCTCTCTTCATCTTCAACTGTGAAGCATTCAAATATCCCATTAATGTATAGGATTCCCAATGTGGTGTCTCCATTATCTGCAAACCTTTTTACTGTTATTTTCATATTTTATAATTCTAATGTTGTAGGATTCCTTCTAGGTCTAATATCTTCCTTAGTAGCTATTTTTCCCTCCTTGTAATCCTTTAACAACTCAAGTAGTAATGGCGTAACTGCCTCATCTCTTATTCCTAACTCTTTTCCTAAGAAAGCGTTCTGGTTAATCTTTGTGCTGTCCTCCTTTGTAATATCCTCTATTATTCCGTCTCTAAGCTCCATACCTACATTGGATGTATATTCTTTTACCTGTGGGCTATTAAGCATCATTCTGAAGTACTCTGGATTTTGCATCAACTTCTTTATATTCTCTTCCTTACCTAGCTCTTCAATAACTCTTTCTTGAACGAAAGCACTCATATCTGCCTCTGTACCTTTTATTACGTACTCCCCTATCTTCTCTCCTGCGAAGATAAGAACAACACCTACAAGGTAGCTCTTAGGGTCTTTTATTAGTGCTTTTAAATCCATTATTTCTTGCTTTTAATATCCATTAACAACTCTATAATTCTATCCTTATCTTTGCTATATTGTTTTTGAAACTCTTTGAAATCTGTTGAAATTTCTTTAACATCTTCTTTAGTATCTTGTATTTCTTTTTTAATTTGATGAATCTTTAAAGTGTTTAAAGTTGGAGTTTTATCTATTGCCTTAACAATAGTTTTAACTTCTTTAATATCTCTTGTATTTTGTGCCATTGTGTAACTAGCGTCAAAATAAAATACAACAGCAACGCCTATTGAAGTTAAAAAAGTTCCTATTAACCATTTTACTAAATGTTGCTCTAAAGTTTCAATCCAATTTTTCATAATACTACTGGTGTTAAGCCTAATCCAAAAATAAATAAAATTAATCGCCAAAAGAATGACAAGCTAATAATAGCGTTTGAAGTATAGCTTTTATCTATAAACATTTTAGGGTAAATCTTATCGTTTAATAAGTGCCTTACAGTATAATAAATACCATCGTGTAAAAAAGGAAAAGTAAACATAGCAAACAATATAAATATAAATGGCTCGTTACTTCTTAAAGCTAAAGGAGTGCAAACAATAGCACGAATTAAAGTTAATATAACGTGC
>Ga0070751_1002241_pt1 | contig 11112 bp, 7 predicted proteins | sample VirMetDEL_Aug_28_FD_78514 | JGI IMG/M metagenome (GOLD analysis project Ga0070751, IMG submission 78514) | Aqueous microbial communities from the Delaware River and Bay under freshwater to marine salinity gradient to study organic matter... | ecosystem: Environmental > Aquatic > Marine > Coastal ...
CAAAACCTACAGAAGCAAATTCAGTTTAGAAGAGAAGAACAAAGGTTACTTGCGGATATTGCTGGTAAAGGACGACAGCTTGCAAGAGTTCAGGCTCAAGGCAGAGCCGCACAGATGGGCTTTGGTGGTTTAAGCGCCGCACAAGAGCGTGAATTTAAACGAGCAGATTTACAAGCACAACTAAAAAATATTGAGGCTGAAAAAGCATTGCTTGAACAAGAAAAACAAGCCGCGCTTGATAAGCTAACTTTAGAAAATGAATTATTTAAGATAAGATTTGCAGCAGCAGAGCAAGACTTAGTTAATGCTATTGATACAGCAAAAAGTTTGCAAGCTCAGGGAATAGGCACAGGCCCACTACAGTCTACTGTAGATGCTCTGGATTCAATGCGAGACGCTAATGTTGCTCAGACGCTCCAAGATAGATATGATACCGAAAAAAGTAATATAGAAACAATCTTTGAGTTAAAAAATAAAGCCTATGACGCCGAAGGAAGGCTTATTCAAGCAACTATTGATAATCTAGGAAATGCAAATACTGCTTTCCAAAATCTAGGTGCTAGCTTACTAAGAACATCAGAAGGTTTCAATCTTCCAGATCAAACTAGAGGTGTTTTCCTATCAGAACGCCAAGCAGTAATAGATGAAATGGCTACCGGAAAACTTAGCCAGGAAGAGGGAGACGAAAAAATCCGGCAGCTAAGAGAGCAAGCATCTGCTATGGGAGCCTTAGAAATTGCTGCTGAAGGTGTAAATAATGTTTTAAATACTGTACAGTCTTCTATGGAAGAAGCCTTTATGTCCATGATTGATGGGTCTAAAAGCGCTGCCGAAGCCTTTGGAGATATGGCAAAAGCAATACTAAAAGACATTGCACAGATGATCGTAAAAATGCTTGTTTATAAGGCAATCGAAGCAGGTCTAAATATGATTCCTGGGGTAGGCCCTGGACTATCTGCTGGATTTAGAGCATTAACAGGCAGCGGAGCTGCTGGTGGCTATATGGAAAAAGGTGCTGCGGGAGGCATCATGGGCTACGCTAATGGTGGAATTATTAAACCTAGAGATGGTCTAGAAGGCATTGTAAAGCAACCAACATATCTTGTGGGTGAAGGCCGTATGAATGAAGCCGTTGTACCGCTACCTAATGGTAGGTCTATCCCAGTACAAATGCATGGTGGCAACACTTCTAGTCAGCAAAATAATGTTTCTGTAACTGTTAACATGGGAGATGGTTCTACAACTACAAACGCAGGTTCTGGAGACCAAGCACAACGTATGGGTCAAATGATTGCAGCTGCAGTTCAAAAAGAACTTATGGCACAAAAATCTCCCGGTGGGTTGTTGAGCAAGTATGGATAAAAAATGTCAGCTTATTTTACAATAGATGGTGCAGTCTATCCTGCTCAATCAGGAACCCAAGTTTTGTTTGACAAAGGCTTCTCTATACAAAATAATCCTGCAAAAAGAGTAACAAAATTTGGTGATGGTTACTCTTTACACATTCCTGTTGGCCCCAATGTAAACACCTACAAAGGGGCCTTCAGTGCTCGACCGGATGCAGAAATTGATATCATTGAAGAATACTTTACCCTATTAAAAGGGGAAGGATTTGACATAAGTGTTTTAGGTGACACAATTCATGTTGTAGCTTTATCTTTTAATAGAACCTTTATTAACGAAGGAATATCCTCTCTAACTGTGGACTTAAAGGAGTACTTTAATTGAGCATCTCATTTAATATTCCTGCTGGTACCTATCAAGGTAGGGCTGTGTCTGCGACTACGGTTAAAGCAGATAGAGGTTTTTCAGAGTCCAATAAGATAACGGTTAAGACTTACAAAGGTGGAGATCAACCTCTAGAGTTTATAAAAGTAGACGGTATAAATGAACTAAAAACTACAATTAGATTTACAGTAAATAATAGACTAGTTTCTGACATACTAGATATATCAAAATATCTAGAAAGCTTAAAAGGTACTTCAGTAGTAACAATTACATATCCGGATGCCTCAACAAAAACAGTATTAATGTCAGATTGGAGTATAACAATGGTAGACAGTTTACGTGCTAGTCTACAAGTAAATGCGGAGTTGGTGTACTAATGATACTAGATATTAACAAACAAAGAGTACAAGACGACTACGTAGAGTTATTTATACTTGAAACAAACAGTACTCCTCTATACTTTACTACATATCACGAAGACGTTTATTTTGCAGATAAGGATTCCCCATACACTGCTAGGCTTTATGAAAAACTTCCAATAGAGTTTTCTGGCTTTGAACATCGTTCAGAAGGAGCATATGCTAGACCACAAGTTACTTTTGCTAATGTTCTAAGAACTTTACAGGATGACGTAACTCCAGATTCTCTTATAGGTAAAAAAATTACTAGGAGAAAAACTCTTAGTAAATATCTAACAACTTCTGGAGCCAGCGGTACCCCTCCTACTGAACTACCACAGCAGATATTTATAATTGATAGAATGGCAGAAGAAAATGCTGCCATACTTAGTTTTGAGCTTACAACAGCTTTTGATCTAGAAGGTGTTTCTGTACCTAATAGATTTATCTTAGGAAATGTTTGTAGTTGGCTATACCAAGGTAGAGCACCCGATCTACCTTCAGGAACTACGCCTCTAGGGGCTTGTCGCTGGAGAAAAGATAATGTTCAGCTACATGACTCAAATTTTGTTGTAACTTTTGACAGTGCAAATCGTGTACTACTAAACTCAACATATATTCCTGGTGCATTGGCTTATCCAACTTCTGGGGCGCTAGCTGCGGATAAGCTATACAAGCGGGATATTACTACACTAACGTATGCCTCTGATGGAACATCAGCAGGGACACAACAAGAATATTATCAAGCTCTTGGAGCCTTTGATGCCGTACCCTTTAGTCAAGCACACGTTAGACGGGTAAGACCATACTCTACTTGGTCTTCTAGCACGACATATAGAACTTTTTCTCAGGGAACAATTTACAATCCTTGCGTTATTTATAATAATAGCTCTAGTATAAATCATAACAAGATTTATGTAGCAATTACAGATTCAGATGCTTCTAATCCAGTTACTCCTGGTACAAATGAAAATTACTGGAGAAGAATTGACACTTGTGGAAAAGCATTAACAAGTTGTGCTGTAAGATATAGAGCAAAAAAATATAGCTATATTGGAGATGGCTCAAATACTGTAATTATTCCCTATTATACAACACAAAATAGAGAGGAAGTACTACCTTATGGAGGATTCCCAGCCGCTAAAAGATATAATAGATAAAAGTCGAGAGTGGCTAAAATCTGTACCTTATGATAAAGAGCCTTGTGCTGCTGCACATTTAAAGAAGGGAAGGGTTCATATTATACCTCTGGAAAATACATCTACTGATCCAGAAAACTATTTTTTAGTAGATAAAGATTATGTTAAGTTAACACTTACCGGAGAAATACTATATGTTATTCACGCTCATCCTGACAACTGCTGTCCTAGCGAGTACGATATTGCAGCTTGTAACAGCATCAATATACCCTATATCGTCTTCAACTATAAAACACTAGATTATACTATTATCACTCCTATTAACTATACCACACTTTCAGGAATACCATACGAGTTTGGAATAAATGATTGTTTTAATACTGCACGAAATTGGTATCTTATGCACGGTATTCCTATTCCAGAGAGACATGAGTGGATTGATGATTGGTGGTTAGAAGGGCACGATTATATAAAAGATGTTGAGAAGTACTGGCCTTTTAAAGAAACCAAGTCTCTACAATATGGCAATTTAATTACATTTGCAGTAGATCATGAAAAAGAAAATCATTTAGGAGTATACCTAGAAAAAGATTGCTTTTTTCACCACGCCGTAGATCGGCTATCCTGTAAAGAAAACCTTTATCCGTTTTGGGGTAAGTTTATAAAGAAAGTTTATAAGTATGAAGGAAGTAGTATTAAACGGATTCTTGGGAGATAAGTTTGGTCGAAACTGGAAGATGAAAGCTAATAATATTAGTGATATCTTTGCCTGTATTGAAGCAAATAAGCCTTCTTTTAGAAAAGAAATGATAGAGTTTGCAGAAGCGGGTGGAGATATTTCTATTCACTGCGGGGGTATAGAGCTAGAAGATAAAGAAGAGCTCCTATATAATATTGGCCCGACAGATGTTATTATAACCCCTCTTCCGGCAGGGGCTAAAGGTGGAGGCTCAAAACTTCTTATGTCCGCACTACTTGTAGGCAGTCTATTTATTCCAGGCTCTGCTGCTCTCCTAACAACCGCTGTAGGTGCCGGTGGTGGCGCTGCCGTAGGTAGTGCCGCATCTGTTTTAGCAGCCTCAGCTTCGGGGCTCTCTGGCGGAGCAGCTTTAGCAGCAGGTTTTAGCGCCTTAAATATTGGTGGACTAGCCTTACTAGGAGTTGCTTCGGGACTGGCACTACAAGGTCTTGGTCAGCTTATGGCTCCTGACCCTTCCGTAGATAGTGCCGAAGCTAATGATGAATACCTTTTTGGAGGGCCAGAAAATACTGTAGCACAAAACAATGCTGTGCCAGTTTTACTAGGAGAAATGATTGTTGGAGGAGTTTTGATTTCTACATCAACTAGCCCGGTAGGAGGAACTTCTAGTGGGTCTACTGGCTTAGGTTTAACAACAGAAATTGCAACCACGATTACTGGTGGAGCAAATAACACAACGGTAACTTGGGATGATATTGATATCAAGAATTTTTTACTACAGTTTTCTAACATTAATGTAGGAGGGGGTAACTAATGGCAACTATTCGTAGCGGTTCAAGATCAGTAGCTACAGTATATGATCTAATTAGTGAAGGTCCTATCAATCTAGTTAATGGACTAAACTCTATATACCTAGATAGAACTCCTCTTACTAATAAAGTTCCTACTGAAGAAGCACCACAAGTGTATGATAAATTTCCTGCAACATTAGATGTGTCAAGAACTTCAATTAATTACGCACCATTTTTTAAGCTTTTAAATGAAGATGGTACTGTTGAAAACTTAACCTTGCCTTCATTACAAGATGGAAACTCTACTAATAATACTATTCTTGTTCATGGTGGCTCAGGACAAGATACAATAACTACTATTACTCAAGTATCGGGTGAAAATCAGTCTACAATTACAACTACAGGTAACTTTTTTAGAGAGAAACTTACTCTTATTGCAAATTTAACTCAAGGAACAGGATATACAGACGGAACGTATACAATTACAACAGCTAATTACACAGATAACTCTGTTGCAGGAAGCGGAGCAGAGTTTTCTATTGTTATTGAAAATGGTGTAACTAGTATACAAAATATAACGATCACTACCGCAGGAAGCAATTATTTTCATGGCGAAACTTTTACTGTTCCAGTATCCGCTGTTGGCGGCACAGGTACAGCCTCAATTACTTTTGATGTTAGTTCTAGATTTCTTACCCCACAAGGTGTTGGACTACTAAAGCAAAAAATTAGGGTTCCTGCTTATGGCCAAGAAGGTGCTAATTATGTAGGGCAGGTGGTTGCTATGTCAAGTGCTTCGCAGGTAACTGTAAGCCCTGCTTTGGGTAGTACCGATACTTCTACACCTCCTACAGTTTACTGGGACTACTTTACAACTTCTGTAAGCACTGAAAGATATACTATAGGGTATTATGTTAACTGGAAGATAACTCTTCCAGAGGTTGTTCCTAATACTAATTTATCTGATACTAACATATGGTTTTCTTACGATCGTAAGAGCAATGGTACATTGACAAACCTAACTCCTGGGTCAGCTAACTTTCCTAGTGCTAGAGCTGCTTTTATGCCAGGTACTCTTACACAACCTCCACAAGGCGGTATAGGTACTATTGCCTCTGCTACAAATGCAACAGCTATAGAACAACCAATCAAACAGTATGTAGACTACTTTAATAATATAAGGTTATCTGCACTGCCGGGAAAGTATAGTCATGAGCTACCAGAAGGACAAACCGCAGATACCACAGAAACACTTATTAGTGCGAGTCAGGCAGGTGCTTCGGCTCCCGGAGAAGTGGATGAACTACAAGTAACATTTAACTTTCCTAGTGGTCTATATACTCAGGGAGAAAGTGATAATGGTAATGATAATGCTGCAGTTTTCCAAATTTATTTCGATTATAAAGTGGGAGATGGGGACTTTAAGTCTAACCTAGTATTTGGCCCCTCTGATGATTACTTGTCTACTGTAGACTTTTTTGCTGCAAATAATACGTCTACTCTAAAGAAAGGACAGGTAGGTAATATCCCTGGGGAGTTTAGGTCACAGTCAGAAGTGTCTACCGATTTTTCTGTCAGATGGTCAATAGAAGAGTTTAAACCATTTACAGACTGGAAAATTAGGATTAGAAAAGTTACGCAGGATACTATGACATATAGAGATGGTGTTCTTCAAGTTATTGCAGAAAGCCAAGTAAAAACTGTTACTACAATTATTAATGATAAGTTATCTTACCCTTTTTCAGCTTATGGAGCAGTGTCGTTTTCTAGTACAGACTTAAAAGGAAATTTTCCAGAAAGAGCATACCATTGTAAGGGGATACGAGTTTCAGTTCCTACAAACTACACTACACGAGATGAGGCTTCTAGTGGTATAGCAAACTATAATAGAAACATAACAACAGGAGTAGAAGAATCTACTTATCAAGTGTGGGACGGTAACTTTAGAATTGCATACACAGATAATCCTGTTTGGAACCTACGAGAAATACTGCTAAATAAAAGATGGGGATTAGGTCATTGGTTAGAAGAAGAAAATATAAATGACTATTCTTTATACTCTCTAGCCAGATATTGCGACGAACTGGTACCTAATGGTAAGGGTGGACTAGAGCCAAGATTTACTTGTGGTGTTTATCTTACACAACCTACAGAAGCCTATAAAGTAATAAAAGACTTCTGTAGCACTATGTTTGCTTTGCCCTACTGGGTAGACGGTCAGTTTATTCTAGAAGGTGATAGAAGGGGTTCTCCTGTTTATACATTTACAAAAGGAAATGTTATTGATGGTGCTTTCTCTTATGAGGGTACGGGAAATAAAACACGGCCAAATCAAATTGTTGTAAGATTTAACGACAAAGAAAACTTTTATGACGAAGACATTGAACTAGTTGATGATGTTGAAGATATGATTCAAAAGAATCGTATTTTTACTCAAGAAGTGGTAGCTTTTGGAGCAACCTCTAGATCACAAGCTAGGCGCTTTGGTAAGTGGAAACTTCTAACTTCTAAGATGCAAAAAGAAATGGTATCTTTTAGAACAGGAGAAAATGCTGGATTTATTAAACCGGGAAGCATAATAAATGTACAAGATGCTGATAGGTCTGCAGTAAAAAATTCTGGTCGTATAGCAAGTGGTAGTACTACAACTGTTATAGAACTAGATAGGCCCGTTACATTAGCTGCTGGAGAAACTCATGAAATTTTTATACAGCTAGAAGGCTCTGCTACTTATCTTGCTCAAGAATCTGCTACTATCAGCGGTACTGCGTACTCTTTTGGAGATATTATTGCTGGAGTAACCACTCAGGAAGCCGCAGAAATACTTAAGGATAGCGTAACAGACGAAGCAGTAACTGTACAATTTGTACCCGATGTACACCTGGTTAAAAAGACTATAGATACTAGTGGACTTACACTACCTGCAACTGTTACCAGCGTAACTATAACAGAGGCGCTGTCTACTGCCGCAGAGCAAGAGTTTATTTGGGGTATCACGTCTACTAGAGATGGGGCTACGGTTGCTGGTAGTACTAAACAGTATAGAGTTTTAGGAATTGTTGAAGAGTCCCCAGGAGTCTACGCTATTTCTGCAGCCGAGCACTATAACTCTAAATTTGATTTGTTAGATGAAACTTTGCTGTCTGAATCACCAGATCAGGTTCCTAGATATGCCGATGTTCCTCCGCCTGTAAATGTTACTCTTAATTTACGTCAATCTGCAATTACAGATTCAGACAGTAAACCCACCAAGAAACTAGTACTAAACTGGGAAAGGTCTAAAACACTATCCCAAGAGTTGTATGAAAATCTAGCTTTTTATAGAATTTTTTATACTCCTCCAGGTAAAGATAAACAGACAGAAATAATAGATGTTTCTCCAGATACTACAAATTATTCTATTTCAGACATTACCGCAGGTCAACATATATTTAGGATTCAGGGAATAAGCGGGTTTGGACCTGTTTCTGCTCCAGTAACTACAGCTATGACTATTGGTGAGCTAGGTACTTCTGCCTTCCAGTATATTGCAGGTTTACCTGCCGGTGGCACCATGTTCCCCGTGTTTAGACTAGACGGTAGTAATATACGGATACCAACGGATAGTAGCGGACACGCACAGTACGAAGTTTTGGCTGCTTCAGGCCAAAAAATTTATGTAAGTGCAACAGAGCCAGTTGACCCAGTAGAAGGAGCAATTTGGTATGATAGCTTAAATAATGTACAAGAAATTGGTAATACTACAACGGCTTCTTGGGAAGAAGGCACTTTAGATGCAGATACAATTTCTGTAATAAATCAAACTATTTCTAGTAGTAAAACTACACCTTCTACTACCTCTGTTACGCTATTGAATGAACAAAGATTTAATAGTGATGGTACAGTAGATACAATTAAGTCTCTTGATGGGACTCCAACAGAAACACTATCAGATATCTATGATTGGTGTGATCCTAATAACCCAAGCCCCAATAACTATCAGATAAAAGCCCAGCAGGTTTCTGCTCCTACAGATGGTGCCACTTTTACTGGTTTTGCTTCTTCAGCTAACATTGGTAACTGGCAAAATCTAACAGCTAATCAAACTGCCGGCATGACAGTTAGTGGTACTAGTAAAAACTCTACAGGCAAAATCAAAGTATCTATTAAAGACAGTACGGTAACTCCTGAAAGTATTATTGATTTTGGAGAGGTTACTTTCAATAATACTATTACCGAACTAAATGATACTACAGCATTGCCTGCCTCGGATAGTTTGTATGATTGGAGTAGCGATACTACTAGTAGCTTAACTACAAAGCTGCGATTTACTAACACAGGACTAGTTAGGCATATACAGTTTGCTGGTGGTGTTGTTAACAAAGGGGATTGGATTAGTCCTACCTCTAGTGCTCCTGGTTCATATTACGTTCGATTTACTGCGCCTAGTGTTACAACAAATACTTTTACAGGCAGCACCTTATCTGTAGATGGCAGCACGGGCAATATTAATACTTGGCTTCCGCTAACAACGACTAGAAACTTACAGTTGGTTACTGGAGGTTCGGGAGCATATGCTGGAACATGGCGAGTAGAGATTAGTGATGACTATGCAACAAATCCATCTAGCCCTAATATTTGGGATTCTATTGATTATAGCGTAAGTTTTGAAAGAGTAGATTTTGGCGGCGGTGGCGGCATTGATCCGTAAGAAAGGTATACTATGGCAGTAACATTTACATATGAGGGAGATATAAGCCTAGCAGATATTCCTTACAATATTATTGATGCTACTAATAATAAAAGAGGTTCTGCACTACTAATTTTTGAAAGTGCTAGAGGCTTTAGATTATGTGAAAAAATATCCTCGGAAGACTTTATTTATTTTGCTGATATTAATACGGCTGAAGGAAGCGGTGTAAAAACAGTAGATAATATAGGCACTATAACAAGTGGAACTGATGGTACATATACTATAGGAACTACTGACTATACAACGCAGCATGATGGAGCAGACGCAACTTTTAGTGTTGTAATTAGTGGCTCTGGAACTGCTGCGGCTGTTACTATAACATCCCCAGGTAAGGACTTTATTGTAAATGAGACCATAACTATTCCTGCTGCTAATGTTGGAAATACTAATACCGACCTAACTTTTGATGTAGCAAGTACCAATGGTGTAGCTGGCGCTATTGTTGGCACCGCTTATGTAGATAATAACACCCTTACCAGACTATCAGGGACTTTGCCCGTTGGCTCTAATATTATTAAAGTAGGAAATACTCTTCATAAAGTAACTAGCACACTAGGGCCAGATGTTATGGTTATAGACAATGCGCCTAGAAATATTATTACTACTCAAATTACCGCAGCAAATCCTTCTGTGATAACAACAAGTGAAGAACACGGTTTATCTGCTAATGATCCAATTAGGTTTAAAGCAGTATACTCAGAGGAGAAAACAGCTTTTCCACCGGGAGATGGTACAGCTAACTCTGGGATTTTTCCGGATACAACATACTATGTAGATTCTAGTAATCTAACCACTACCAGTTTTCAATTACTAGACTCGGTAGGGGGTAGCAGTATTTCTGTATCTGAATTTATTAACACTAACTTAAGCATTATGCCGGTAAAAGAAATAAAGCAGCTAGTATTTGATGCAACTCCAGAAAGCAGCACTATTCTTGCTAAAGTTACAAAAAAGTTTGATGGTACAAATACTACTTACGAGATGGAACCTTTTGTAGTTCAGAAAGTTATAAATAACAGAATTGATGCTTCAATAACAACTACTAGTACTTTGGTTGCTGCTGATGCTAATACTATTGTTACTGCTACGGGAGGAATTACTATACCCGCAAGCGTGTTCCAACCACGGGATAGTCTAGTTATCTTGGGTGGCGGCACTCAAAGAGTTATTACTAGAGGTTCTGGACTAAATATGTACTTTGCTGGAACAGATGAACCTTCTGTTAATCTTGATGCAAATGGTATGATGAGTGTTGTATTTGAAACGGCAACCAAATGCATTGTTTCTGGAGATATTTCAACGTGACGGTAAAAGCTACACTAATAAATGTAATAGCAGGAACCCTTAGTAGAGGAGCAGGAGAAGCTCTTGGTACTAGAGTTGTTACTTTGGGTCAGTATACAGACCTTGGTAGTGGAGTTACGTACTATGGGTTTAATACTAATACTAACATAATTAGTACAACTTTTGGCTCTATTGATGACAATAACCTAGCTGGTAATACGATACACGGCATACGTACAGGAGAAGATGACTTCTTTGGGTCTCCTCTTTATTCTCTAGACATATATGTTAGTGGGGATCATACAAGTACTGCTTTGTTTACTCAAGTAGATTTTACGGA
>Ga0070751_1002242_pt1 | contig 11111 bp, 19 predicted proteins | sample VirMetDEL_Aug_28_FD_78514 | JGI IMG/M metagenome (GOLD analysis project Ga0070751, IMG submission 78514) | Aqueous microbial communities from the Delaware River and Bay under freshwater to marine salinity gradient to study organic matter... | ecosystem: Environmental > Aquatic > Marine > Coastal...
AATAGCGTTTTCTTTCCACCAATCATCACAAGATTTATAAATTATTTTGCTTTCTATAGAAATATTATTACTAGACAAAATAAAAATAATACTTATTACTTTTAAATCCATTCTTTAAGTTCTTCTCCAAGGATTTCAGACGCAATATCTATTTTTTTACGAAGAGCTTTTACTATTTTCTCATCTACTGTTCCTTCAGCTATTAAATCAATATAAGTAACTGATTTTTTTTTGCCAATACGATGAGCTCTATATTCTGATTGTAATCTTTTTTCTAAATCATAACCATTAGAATAATAAATAACTGTATTGGCTGCTGTCAAAGTAATTCCATATCCTCCTGTTTGTGGATTGCCTACAAAGAACCTAACAGGTGAATCAGGATTTTGAAATTGTTCTATATTTTTTTGTCTTTTTTCTGAATCAATAGCACCATAATATTGAACTACAGAATCTTCTCCATATTCTTGTTTTATAGTTTTTACAATATGTTCAATATCATAGATATAGTTTGCCCAAATAATAGCTTTACCTTCAGTCTCTTCTAATACAGACATTAATTCTTCTAATCGTTTAGAAGATAATTCTTGTATTTCTCCATCATCTGATTTGAAATGACCACAAGTAATTTGATGTAAGCGCATCATTTGAGTTAGAACATTAGGGGCAGTTAATAATTTTCCATTTAATTGAGCAAGTGCCATTTGTTTCATTGTAGAATAAAGTTTCTTTTGTTCTTCTGTAAGTTCTATCGTTCTTCTAATATAAATTTTATCTGGTAAATCTAAACAATCTTCTTTTAATACACGATAAGAAAATGATTCTAATTTATTAGATAGTTCATCTAATCTTCTGTAAGAAACTACTAACTGAACTTTTCTTCCCCCAAAATTTCGTTCTACCATCTGAGCATATCTAGAACGAAAAGCATAATAAGATTGAAATCCTAATAACCAAGGATCTAAAAATTCACATTGTGTATATAAATCTAAGGGTGATTTAGTAACCGGAGAACCTGTTAAGATTCTTCTATAATTAGAATGTTGTGCTAATTTAATAATAGCTTTGGTTCTTTTTGCTGTGGGGGTTTTAATAGTAGTTGATTCATCTATTACCATTAATGTTTTATGGGTTCGTAAAAATTGAGATGCAAAATCAATACCTTTGAGAGTAGAAAAAGCCTCAACATTCATAACTAAAATGTGTAAATTATAATCAGATTTTAATAAAGTTTCGTACTCTTTTTGTTTACTTTTTGTTGTTGTTGCGTTCCATAATACAACGGTTGATTGTATGTGATTCGGTAAATGAGTTGGTATTTCTTGAGAATACCAATTACGATAAACACCTTTAGGAGCAATAATAAGAGCTCCATTAATTTTTCCTTTATCATAAAGCATAGCCATATTATCAACCAATACTTTAGATTTACCTGTACCCATTTCCATAAAATATGCATAGGCCTCTTTATTCCAAGATTTTTCTAATGCAGTAATTTGATGTTTGTAAGGTTTTGTTTTAAATTTATAATCCATAAAATAATTTTTCTTTCTATTGACATCCATATAATAATAGATATATAGCTGTCAAGAGAATAATAGAATGAAGAATAAAATTTTTGAATTATACAAACCAAAATCTTTAGCGGACTTCTTACAATTTTATAAGGAGAACCCGGAAGAAAATTTTGTATATGTATTACAAGAACCACCTGCTAATATAAATGTTTTAGGTGCATCTAACTTTGGATACTTAGTTATATGTCTTCCTAATTATGGACCTGATTCGCAAATTATTTTTTCATCTTCACCATTTGTGTTTAAGATGAGAAAAAATTTAAGAGACTTTAGAAAACAAGATTATTTATTGTTAACAGGAGATCCAGCAGTCATTGGTATTTCTTGTGCAATTGTAAGTGACCAAACTAATGGTCAATTTAATCTCTTGAAATGGGATCGACGAGAGGCTAAATACTATCCAATAAACTTCGATCTATATCAGAAAGGATAATGTTATGAGTACTGAGTTAACTAACTTGATGGAACAGGATCAAGAACATTTAATAGAAAAAACAGACATTGAGTCTTTAGCTTTACAATGTCAAAGACTTCAGGATATTGAAAAACAAATTGAAAGTTCTGAAGAACATACAAAAAATTTAAAAACAATGTATGATCAGATTAGTTCAGAGATCATCCCTAATATGTTAGCAGAACAGGGATTGCAATCTTTGAAACTTGCCGACGGATCTTCCGTAGAAGTGAAGAGAAAATATAGTTGTACTCTTCCCAAAGATGAAGATAAAAAACGTCAGGCGTATGAATGGCTTCGTAGCAATGGGTTAGGCGATTTAATTAAAAATGAAGTTGCTGTGACCTTTGGTGTTGGCGAAGATAACAAGGCTAAGCAATTGCTGAACCTTGCAGCTGAACAAGGTTATGAACCTCAACAGAAAGAAAAAGTTGAGCCAATGACTTTGAAAGCTCTATATCGGGAGCGTATCGAGGCCGGCCTCGATATGCCTTCCGAGTTCTTTCATTTATTTGTAAAGGACGAGACTAAACTTAGCCGGAAATAGGAGAAACGCGAATGGCGACACAACAAACGACAACCGTGAAAAATGAAACGGGAACCGTGACTAAAATAAAAGACAACTTGCCAAGTGCAAGTTTGTTTGAAGCTGATGCTCAAGTCGGCTTCGAGAATATGGATCAAAGCGATTTAGCTTTACCATTTCTTAGAATACTTGGGCAATTATCACCACAAGTCAATAAACGTGATGCTAAATATGTACAAGGTGCAGAACCTGGTATGATTTACAATACAGTTACTGGCGAATTGTATGATGGTGAAAAAGGAATCAATGTAATCCCTTGTTATTACAAAAGGGAATATGTTGAGTGGCAAGATAGAGGAGAAGGTGCTGGTGCTCCAGTTGCAGTTCATTCTGCAAGTAGCAGTATCATCTCTGAGGCTACTAGAGATTCAACCAATAAAGATAGGTTGAAGAATGGTAACTATCTTGAAAATACTGCATCGTATTTTGTAATTGTTACTAAAGATACAGGTGCAGAAACTGCATTGATTACAATGAAATCAACACAGTTAAAAATAAGTAAGACTTGGAATTCAATGATGAATGGATTGAAGCTCCAAGGATCAAAGGGACTTTTTACTCCACCAATTTACAGTCACGTTTATAATATGAAGACTGTACAACAATCAAACGACAAAGGTACTTGGTTTGGTTGGACTGTATCTAAGGTTGGTCCAGTAAAAGACAGAGGTCTTTATGAGCAAGCAAAAGGATTTGCTGAAAGCGTGAGAGGAGGAGACGTTCAGGCAAAACACATTAAAGACGAGAAGGGAGAAGAAAACGTACCATTCTAATGTAATAGTAAAGAGGGGCGAAAGCCCCTCTTTCAAAAGGAGAATGAATGAAAGAAAAATTTAAAAATATATTTGAAGGATTAAAAATAGCATACGGTCAATATCAGAAAGGAGAACGAGGAGAAAATGGAAAACAAAAAGGCAGAGCATTTATTGTTAGAAAAAATGTAACTGATGAACTTTGGGAAAATCATATTAATGGTGTAGGACCGGCATTAGGTATCATACCTATTAATGAAACTAATTCTTGTAAGTGGGGCTGTATTGATATTGATGAATATAATTTTAATCACAAAGAATTAGTCACTGATATACGATCTAAAAAATTACCATTAATAGTGTGTCGTTCTAAATCTGGAGGGGCGCACGTATTTTTATTTACAAAAGATTTTATCCCTGCATCACAAATGCAAGGAGCATTAAAAAAAATGGCATCTACTTTAGGATATGAAGGTGCTGAAATATTTCCTAAACAAACAGAAATACTCGTGGAACGTGGAGATACAGGAAACTTTTTAAATTTACCTTACCACAATCAAATGAATGGATTGCGTTATGCTATTAAGGACAATGGAGACGGTGCTACTTTAGAAGAATTTTTTGAATTATATGACAAATATGCACAAGATAAAATAGAAGATATTGTAATTCAAGAATCAAAACCAATACACAAAGATGCATTTATAGAAGGACCACCTTGTTTAAATAAATTAGCAAAAGATGGATTCGGAGAAGGTGCAAGGAACAATGCATTGTTTAATATAGCGGTTTATTACAAACAAGCAAAACCAGATTCTTGGGAAGATGAATTAGTAAAATCAAATATAGAATATATGAAACCACCTTTGAATAATACAGAGGTTCAACAATTAATTAAATCTATTAATAAAAAAGGTTATGATAAATACCGATGTAAAGATGCACCTATTAATTCTGTATGCAGTTCTGGTTTGTGTAGAATGAAAAAATATGGAGTTGGATTTGGAGAAGAAGAAATACCAGCATTAGGTAATTTAACTAAATATTCATCTAAACCACCTCAATGGTTTTTAGATGTAGGGGAATCAAGAATAGAATTAAAAACAGAACAATTGTATAATTCAGGATTGTTTGCTTTGGCTTGTTTAGATCAAGCAAATTTATTAGTTCCTGTATTAAAGCCAAAAGATTGGAAACAATTTTATTTAAAACCATTATTAGATAATGGATTACAAGAAATAGAACCATTAGAATCTTTAGATCCAATTAACCAGATTACTTCTTTATTACAGGATTGGACTACCAATAGACAATCTGCAAGAACAATGGATGATATTTTTAATAAACTTCCTTTCACAGATGATACAAGAGAATTTACTTATTTTAGAATGGAAGATTTTTATAATTATTGTAAAAAAAATAATTGGGAATTAGATAAAATTAAAACAGGTAATTTAATTAAACAATTAGATTGTTTTGTAGACGAAGTAAGAATTCAAATTAAAAAACAAAATCCAAGATTAATTAAAATTAAAACAATGAAAAAGATAGAGGCAAGTGTTTCTTCTATTGCATATCAAGAAGAACATTTTTAAGGATGGATATTGGGATTAATTGGCATCTTAGATTTAGAATGGAGATAGAAACATTAAAAAACGAAAAGATGATATTAGAATTAGAAAATTTAGAATTAAGACATAAGTTATTGAAATATGAAAACGATAATACTAGGACCACCGGGAACAGGAAAGACGACAACGTTATTAAATTTAATCGATGAATTTATTCAACAAGGCGTAAGACCAAGACAAATAGGATATTTTTCTTTTACTAGAAAAGCTGCTAGAGAAGCCTCTACTAGAGCTGCTGAAAAGTTTGCTTTAGATATAGAGACAGATTTAGAAAACTTCAGAACCTTACATTCTTATGCATTTAAAATGTTAGGTATGACTAAAGAGAAAATGATGAGGCCAGAAGACTATAAAGAATTTGGAGAGAAATGTGGAATACCAATCAAAGTAGCTAAATTTTCTACTGAAGATGGAACTTTTAATTCCGATAATGAATACTTAACTATCATCAATACAGCAAGAGTGAAGAGAATGGATTTATTAGATTACTATGATTCCAGAAAAAATATCTTAGATATAGAAAGAAATACTTTATATTTATTATCAGAAGAATTAACTCGTTTTAAAAAAGAAAAAAATTTAAAAGATTTTACAGATTTATTAGAAGAATTTATTCAACAAGAAATAAGCCCTAAATTTGAAGTATTGTTTATTGATGAAGCTCAAGATTTATCTTTATTACAATGGGATATGGTTCGTTGTATGTGGAAAAATACAGAGAAAACATATATCGCAGGAGATGATGACCAGGCTATTTTTAAATGGGCTGGTGCAGACGTAGATCATTTTATTACTTTAAAAGAAGAAGTAGATACTATCACTACTTTAGAACAATCTTATAGAATACCAGGAGGACCCATTCACGAACTATCACAAAGAATTATTAATAAAGTACAGAATAGATTTAATAAACCCTATAAACCTAGACAGGAAGTAGGACTATTAAAACGATATTCTGACGTGACTCAAGTAGATATGTCTAAAGGCGATTGGTTGGTCTTATCCTCTGCGAATCATTTTTTAGATGATGTGAAAGAGTTATGTGAATTAAGAGGTTGGTATTATCAATATAAAGCAAAGAACTCTATTAGTTTAAAATTACTATTAGCTTTAAACAATTGGGAAAATTGGAGAAAAGGATGTTATTTAAATAATATTGAAATTAAAAATATATATGAATATTTAGGAACCAGTGTAGCAGAAGGATTTAGGACAGGAAAGTTATTACATTCAGAAGAAAAATATACCTTACAATAGTGTTTAGAAAAGTTTGGATTATTAACAGATAAAGTTTGGTACGAATCATTTGAAGGACTAGACACTTTCACAGAAAACTATATAAGGAATATGAGAGCAAATGGTGAGCAGATTAATAAAAATCCAAGAATAGTAATGTCTACTATTCACGGGGCTAAAGGAGGAGAGGCAGAAAAGGTGTTATTATTACAAGATTTAACCAATGCAGCATTGGAGACGTTTGCACACGATCCAGACGAATTACATCGTTTGTTTTATACAGGTGCAACTAGGGCTAAAAAAGAATTACATATAGTAGATCCAAAAAACTTTGAAAGGGCTTATTTATTGTAATACTTAAAAACAAACAATTAAAAGGAGAGATATGATGAGAATAAAAATAATGTCAGTAGATTGGTATGAAAATATGTGTTTTGTTGTTTATAAAATAAAAAATGCAATTTTTACTATTAGTATTGAAAATACTGTATCTGATATTTTAAGTTATTTAAAAAAGATACATAATGACCAGTAAATCAGATTTAGAAAAAGCATTTCCTTCTAGTCGTCAGGAAGGTGGGGATCATTATTCTAAACATACCATACAGCCTTATGCATTTATTACAGCTAATAACTTATCTTTTTTCCAAGGCAATGTAATTAAATACGTAGTCAGGTATAAAGATAAAAACGGCATAGAAGATTTGAAAAAAATTATTCATTATTGTGAATTAGAAATAGAAGAAATGAGAAAAAAGAAAAAATGAGAACCACACAGATACCATTATTTGCACCGGAAACAGAATGGGTGATGCCTGATGAATTAAAAGATCTTACCGGATATAAAGAAATTGCTGTTGACTTAGAGACAAATGATCCAATGCTAATGGAACTTGGATCGGGGAACGTGGTTGGAAGAGGACATATAGCAGGAGTTGCAATCGCAGTAGAAGGTTGGTCTGGTTATTATCCTATTGGTCACGAACAAGGTAATATGGATAAGAAGTTAGTTATCTCTTGGTTAAAAGATTTATTTAAAAAAGAAAACATCACTTTTATTTTTCATAATGCAATGTATGACGTGTGTTGGTTACGGTCAGAAGGAATTGAAATTAAAGGAAAGATTGTAGATACAATGATAGCTGCATCTTTAATTAATGAAAATAGATTATCGTATCGTTTAGATTCATTAGCAAAAGAATATGTTGGCATTGGTAAAGATGAAAAAGTTTTACAAGCAGCAGCAAAAGAATATGGATTGGATCCTAAAAAAGATATGTGGAGGCTTCCTTCTTTGTATGTTGGCCAATATGCAGAAAGAGATGCTGAGTCTACTTTAAAATTATGGCAACGACTACAAGCTGAAATATATGCTCAAGAATTAACTTCTATATTTGATTTAGAAACAAAATTATTTCCTTGTTTAATAGAAATGAGATTTAAAGGAGTTCCCGTAGATTTAGAAAGAGCAAACACAATAAAGAAAAATTTAATAAATCAAGAAAAGAAATTACTACATAAAATCAAAGACTTATCCGGAGTAGATGTAGAATTATGGACAGCCACCTCTATTGCAAAAGCTTTTGATGCATTGAAATTGCCCTATGACAAAACAGAAAAAACAGAAGCACCTAGTTTTACCAGAAATTTTTTAGCTAATCATCCTCACGAACTTGCTCAATGTATTTCTAATGCGAGAGAGATTAACAAAGCTCATACTACTTTTATTGATACAATTACCAAACACGCAGTGAAAGGAAGAATACACGCAGATATTAATCAAATACGTTCCGATGATGGTGGAACGGTGACAGGAAGATTTAGTATGTCTAATCCAAACTTACAACAAATACCCGCAAGACACCCGGAACTTGGACCGATGATTAGATCTATATTTATTCCAGAACAAAATCATAAATGGGGATGTTTTGATTATTCACAACAAGAACCAAGAATATTAGTTCATTATGCTAAGCTACAAAATTTGAGAGGAGTAGATGAAATTGTGGATGCATATAATAAAGGAAATGCAGACTTCCATCAAGTAGTTGCTGATATGGCTGGAATTGAACGTAAGCAAGCTAAGACTATTAATTTAGGTTTAATGTATGGAATGGGTAAAAATAAATTAATGGCAGAATTAGGATTAATGAAAGAAGCTGCTGAAAAATTGATTCAACAGTATAATCAAAGAGCACCTTTTGTAAAAGAATTAATGGACACAGTATCTAGAGTTGCTAATGATAGAGGAAAGATAAGAACTCTATTGGGAAGAGCTTGTCATTTTGAATTGTGGCAACCAGTACAATTTGGTATAAATAAACCGCTACCTTTGGAACAAGCACGTAAGGAATATGGTGAGCCATTAAAAAGAGCATTTACTTATAAAGCCTTAAACAGACTGATCCAAGGGTCAGCTGCTGATATGACTAAAAAGTCAATGATAGCTTTATATGAGAATAAAATTATTCCTCATATTCAAATACACGATGAGGTGGACATATCAGTTCAAGATGATAAAATGGCCGCTCAAATTATTGAAATAATGGAATCAGCAGTTCAGTTAGAAGTTCCAAATAAAGTAGATTATGAACAAGGTATGAGTTGGGGAGAAATCAAATGATTTTAGGGGGATTATATGAAAAGTTTGACTCAACAATTAAAAGATTCAAAAGATGGTTTGTACCATTTAATAAAAATAGGACCCTATATGGGTATAAAATTAATAACAAAATTAGTTATTAAATTCACTAAATCCACATTTTTTCATTTATTATCATTATTTATAACCATATTTATGCAAATAGGTTTAATTATATTATTCTTTTTTACTTGTTTGTTTGTTATTATCAAATTATTAAAGAAAAATTTAAAAAATGAAAATAAACCCAAAATACAGCATTCCCATTATATGAGTTTTAATATTGTTTTGTTTTTTATCCTTATTAGGATGTGCTACAAAAGAAACAAAAAATGAAAATAAATACGAGACAATGGGTAAAGCTTTAGGTACGATAGGAAATGGCAAAAAATAGAAAAAGAAGTTTTACACTAGGAACTACTGTCGTTCACGGTGTTTGTCCTAATTGTAATGAATTTACACCATTGGTTTTTATTGTGGAAGATTATTATCGTTGTACTTTTTGTGGAGAAGATACAGAACAAAAAGTAAATGGGGTTATTAAATATATTCCTATCGGTAATATGGAAAAAGAAACATTAGATATAATCTATGGCAAAAAAAAGTAAATTAGGTGTATCTGAAATTTTAAAAAGAAATAGGATTAAAAGACCGGGTAGGCATTCTAAACAACATAAAGGCAAAAAGAAATCGGAACGTGGCCAAGGTTTTCCTAATTAAGTATTAGGTTTAGATTTATCTTGAATACAATTTACGTACAAATTAGTAATTTTTATATTGTTATAAATAGCTATTGTTTTCATTTCTTCCATCTTTTGCTCCACAGCTTCCATACATTCTTTTTTATTACTATAATAAATTTGTGGTTCTGGAGTCATAGGAATACATATTTCTTGACCATTAAAATAATCTAAGTGGCATAACATAACTATCATAATAAAAGTTTCCATAAGCGGAAAAAGCTAACATTATAAAACAGGTATGTCTATTAAATTGCTGCCCGCCCTGGAAAGATATCCAGGACGAGCAAACAAAAGGTGTGAGAAGAGATCTATATATTACCTTAAAAATATTTTACTTGCAAGTATTGTTTTTGTGTTATAAGTTCCCATATATGTTTATAAAAATAACAAAGAAAGGAAAGTAATATGAACGCACAAACATTCGAAAAATGGCTTCAAAGCTCAAGAAATAATGATAATTATGTTTATCACACAGGCTTTTTAGTCAAGGATGCTAATGGTAACTATGAGTTAAGATCATTTGCCAATAATGTTTTAAAGATAGCAAATCAAAAAAAGATACATCTTTTTCAAAAAAAGATAAAAGAAAATGTGTATGAGTATAGAGCGGTGAGGATATAGTTATGGCGGATCCAAATAAATTTAAATCTATTTCTATACCAATTAACGTTTACAAAATGTTAAAGTTTTTGGCTAAAGGAAAAATGGCAAACTTTGATATTACCATATCAAAGACAGCTAGTTTAGTAATAGCAAAAGAAGCAAAAAAGAATGGATATAAAAATGAAAAAGAAGCTTGATGTAGTTGGTTATTATTGGGATGGTAATGTTTCTTGGATCATTTACCAAGATAAAAATGGAAATTCTGTGTTTAAAAAAGATGACCAAAAATCCAATTGCTAAAGATTTAAGGACACCGAAATATCAACAAAGAGTAAAACCAAATAAGAAAAAAAGAAAAAAATATAAGGAACTGTTAGAAGAGATGATGAGAAACGCGAAAGAACAACAGCAACTGTATAGAGAAAATTATAAAAGGTGGGAAGATGATCAGAACTAAAGAACTAATACAATTGTTGGAAAAATTTAATGCTGGTGAAACCGGAGGATATGCAAGAGTTCAAATTGTAACTCCTGAACAACCAGACAAACCAAGAGATATCCAAACAGTTACTTTAGTAGAAAATAAAATTATCGGATCCACTGAAACCCATCGATTGATGATTTTGGTGAACTGATGACATTAAAAGTATTAGATTTATTTAGTGGCATTGGTGGATTTAGTTTAGGGTTAGAAAAGACGGGAGCATTTAAAACCGTAGCATTTTGTGAAATAGATAAATATTGCACGTTACTGCTGCAAAAACATTGGAAAGGTGTTAAAGTTTATGGAGATGTCAGAACGCTTACAAAAAAACAATTTGAAGAAGACAAAATTGAATTCCCAGACGTGGTCACGGGTGGTTTCCCGTGCCAGCCGTTCAGTGTTGC
>Ga0070751_1002246_pt1 | contig 11088 bp, 8 predicted proteins | sample VirMetDEL_Aug_28_FD_78514 | JGI IMG/M metagenome (GOLD analysis project Ga0070751, IMG submission 78514) | Aqueous microbial communities from the Delaware River and Bay under freshwater to marine salinity gradient to study organic matter... | ecosystem: Environmental > Aquatic > Marine > Coastal ...
ACCCACCATCTTCGGTAGCCGTTTTCCTGTTGTGACAGCTATAGCACAATGACTGCCAGTTGTCACGATCCCAAAATAAACCCTTATCGCCTTTATGCGGTATAACATGATCTACCACGTTAGCCTTAACAACTAAACCTTTGCTGCTACAACTAACACAAAAAGGGTGATTATTAATATAACCTTGGCGAGCCTTGCTCCATTTCGAATCATATCCTCTTTTGCTCGATGATTCACGAAGCTTGCCATACGCTTTATCTTTTTGCCGTTTAATTTCCTCTTTTCTCTTTTCATATTCCGCCTCATGATCTGTGCAAACATAATTTAGCGTTAATTTATTACACCGAGGCAAACCGCAAACTTTAAACGCTTTTTTAGGCATTATTGCTGCTCTATATGAATAACGATAGTTCGATCATCTATATCGCCACTATTCAGAGTAAATCTAACAGTTACATTATAAACGCCATTAATAACGCCCCCAGTGAAACAAAACCCAACAAGCGAACCGATTGGATAGGTTGCGCTGTTGTTATCTGTCTGAATTTGAGTATTAACACCGCTGCAATTAAAATTGATTCCAGATAGCTCGTTATCAGGATCAATCACTATATTAGTAATAGTTTGCGATCCTATAGCACTAGACAAGTCCATCCAATAGGTGAGGGTAGCATCGGGGTCTTGAATGATATGTCTAGCACCTTGCGTCATATCAATTATCCTATGCTGCGGTGGCGTATAAACCCAAAAATCCTGAACTATAACGATTCTAACAACCTCAGCAGCAGCATTGCCAACCGAGTTGGTCACGTTATAGCGAAGCGTATAAGTGCCTGCAACCGATGTATTAACTGAACCAGTAACAACAACGCTATTAGTTATATCTCCATCGGTATCATCCGTTGCAGTGTACCCTAGCTCAACATAGGAGTCATTCAGATTAACAGTTACGCCAGAACCAACCAGCGTTATAACAGGAACAGAAATAGCAACCTGCTGAAAATCACCTGAGCCATAAGCAAGGCTACTATCTAGATTGCGAGCTGCACCATACGCTAAAGCCATCTGTTATGCCTCCGTTATCGTCACTGTTGATTGAGCAACATTGTCGCCCGTTGCAGCATCTTTTAATATAATCCTAGCAGCACCAGCAGCAGCTAACAAGTTGTTTACAGTGAAGCCGCCGTTAGCGTCAGTCGTTACTTGTCCGGTATCTGTCACCACGCCCCAAGTCGTTTGAACCTGATAATCTAGCAGAGTATTAGCTATTACAACACCAGTGTCACGATCCTTTAAAACGTCCGTAATGCTTCTAGCTGTGCCTGCTTGGGAAGTTGTGAAGTTGATCTCAGTAACAGCTACTTGTATATTATTAGCAGCGTCACGAGCCACAAAACACGCCTTCAAAGCTGTACCCGACTGTAATGCCGAAACAACAACGCCAGAAAGAGAAGATGCAGACCCGAAAGCAAGCATAGGAATAGGCGTATTTTCATCGCCTGTATCTGGATCGAAAGTGGTGCCATTAACTACATCAGAGGGAGCTGGAGTCGGGTAGTATTGAGGTATTACGCCCCAGTATATAGTGCCAGTCTCATTTATTGTTGCATCAATGATGCAAGTCGTTTGCGTTACTTGCGAAACAGTTGGCCCTGTTGCAAACTGCGGTGGAGTTGTGTCAACTGTTGCAGTCGTTGTAAAATTTATTACTGTTGGAGTGTTTCGCAAATTTGGCGGATCAATTAAATCCTCCGCTGTAAAGCAAGCCTTATAATCAGTAACTGGGGATAAACCTGTTATAGATTCACTTAGAGAAGTTGCATTAAGCGAACTAAACGCAGCGACAGCTGGCGAGCCGCTAGAAGCCTGCCCAAGCTTTATTTGGCTTGCCGTAGGCGTTGCTTCGGATTGCGGAACAACTACGCCATAAATATTTCCAGTTTCGTTAATTGTTGCTGCTGCTGTTGCAGTAGTTTGAGCAACTGAAGAAATAGAAGGCGAGCTAACCCAATTTGGAGGGAATATATCGTCGCCACTACTTTGCAATGTTACCAGAGCTGTACCATTGCTTGATGTAGTAAGATCGCTTACATCATTAAAGTAATAGCTGAATGTATAATTACCTGAAGAAACCACATTATTTATAGCTGCAACCGCATCTGCGCCAATTGAAACGTCACCGCTAGGAGCTGCTGCTGCTTCATAAACTATCTGATCACCAACAACAAGGCCCGAAGCTGAATTTTCGCCGTATATGAAAGAATTTGTTGGGAATTGCAAATAATTGAGAGATAGCGTAACAAAAGTATAGCCAGATTCTGGAACAAATGACTCTTGTGTAGATACCGTATAATCACTGTTATTTTTTATAACCAAGTCGCTAACAGCACCAAAGACAAAACCTTCACTCGGTATAGTTACCGTTATTGATGTGTCACTCCAGCTAGTAACAGCAAGAGCTATATCATTAAACGTAACGTATCCAGTGCCTTGCGGCGTCTCGAAGTGTGTGCCAGTAATAACAACTGAAGCATTTCTAACAAGATTATTTCCGCTATTAATATCGGTGATAGTAGGTATTGGCAGCTCTGCGCCTATGTCCCACGTAAATGTGTTTGAATTAACAGAGCCATCAGAGTTCGTCGCCGTTATTTGCGCTGATGCGTAGGTCTGCTGAGTTGTTGGAGTACCGCTAACTATCCCAGTATTAACATCAATTGAAAGCCCAGCTGGTAATCCGCTTGCTGAGTATGTCTCGCCGAAACTGAAATTTAGGCTTGTATCAACAGGAGTTATTGCATTGTTAACATTACCATTTTTATCAGTAATAGTAGTGTCAAAAGTTGGTAATTGAGCATTAATAGTTATGCTGAATGCGTTTGAAGTGTCGTTGCCTAGTGTATTTGTGCAAGTCACCGTTACATTAGAGTAAACGCCATTTACTGGAGAAGCCCAACTTATAACGCCTGTATTTGTATCAATAACAGCGCCAGAAGGCAGGTTGTTAGCCGTGAATGTTTCAGGATTGCTAAAATAGCTTATAGTTGCAATGCTAACTGGCGTAGTTCTCGCACCGCTATAATTTGGTATAGTGCCGCTAAAAATAGGCGGCCCAGGCTGATCCCCAATATCGACATAAAAGTCCATTATATATGATGCAAAAGAAGCATCTTCAACAAACGTTGCGGGTAGCGTTGTTGTTCCTATTTGTCTATTGTACTCCTGCCCTGTTCCACCATCGTACCCGATTTTTAATACACCCGATGGCTGTGATAGGTTGCCTATTGCAATAGTATAATTGTTGCCATCAGTTAGAAAAATGCCTTGGTCTGTTGATTGCTCCCAAGCTAAAGCGCCCTGTTGTGTACTTGTTAGTGTTACGTCAGAACCAACTTTTGTCGCCCCATCTGGATCATTAATGCCAACGCCCATATCATAAACAGCTAAATCTAAACTGCAAGGCGCGAGTGTGTGCCTTATTCTTGCATAAAAAATCTGAGCTTCTTTGTCTGTTCCTGATGTGTAGTGCCTCGCCGCGTTTGCGTCGATATGATAATGGCTTGATGGCGCGGTCAATTCCGAAGCGCCTGCAACACTGTTTCCAACTGTCGGATCAATAAAAACAGGATATGCAGCATTTTCGTAAAACGACCTTGGCATTGTGATTGTTAAAATATCAGTTTCGGTATCTATATCAAGATCACACCAAACACGCTGGCCGTTAGCGTCCTCTGCCCAAGGCGCATATATGTGGAAAAGTTTCCCCGTTCTATAGTTCGATTTTTTCCTGCCTTCAAACTCTTTCCTGTTGTGATAGATAGCATAACTTCCGACAACATCGTCGGGAACTGTAACATCAAGACCTGTTTTTTCGCTTTCCTCTTCTGAGGTTCCTTGCCTATAAAAAGACAAGTTTTTATATTTCATCGAAAATTGAATTTTATTCGATGCAGGCTTGCTTTTAAGGTTCACGCCGAATTCAAAACGGTCATCGTCAATGTCGTAAAAATCTAAAATGTGGTTATCGTAGTGCAAGCGCAATTTATCGCCCACTTCCTCACTTGTAAAGTCACCTTCAGCGCCCAAAAACCTTAGCGACAAATTGGATTCGTTATCAAGCGTTGAAATCTTCAGTTGTGGGTAAAATTTTCTAGGCTGCTTGTCGTCGCCAATCTCATAGTAAGACTGCCTACCATTGCTCGACTTGTTGCGCTTGTAGGTGTTATTATGGATGTTATACCCCTTTTTACCCTTGAGGCCCAAAGTATTAAATATCTTTTTCATGCTTAAACCTCTGCTTGTATTTGTGGTACATACGTCCAACAAGTGCCGGGATAGAGGCTTTCGTATCCGTAAAAGCCTTGTGAGTATTGCTGGTTGTTTGTGTTTTTGTATTTGTCATAGAAAAATAAAAGCCTCTCTTTCCACTTATCATAATCATACCACTCTGGATTAGATATATTTCCGAGCGCTATATCTTCTTTAAGCATCAAATAAACTCTGGACATAGGCCCTAGCCATTGCCTTTCAGCGTCTGTGTTGCCGACAGAAGGCTGGTTAACAACATGCACGTATGAATAGAGGCTTTCATTCCACCCCCAGACGTTATGATATTGCACTGCTTGATATAACATGTGCCTGAACACTTGCAAATCAATGCCGCTTGCATTGCCAAAAAGCAACTCGTTATCGTACCACTCCAAAAGAGCAGTAACTAAATGCGGAGCAATCCACGGGCACCCGAAATTAGAATCTTTGCCGGGATCGTTATCTGATCCATCAGTTAACCAGTAGCCTGTTCCAGCTTCCCAATCACAAAAAGAAATAGCAACGCCATCGCTTATATGATCCTGCTTTAACTGCCACCACTCAATCATAAACTCCACAAATCGCTTGCACCATGTGTTATGGTAATCCGCGTCAGCTGTACACTGAACGTATTTATTCATAACATCCAAGTTCCAGCAAACATCGCGCTCTATTTCAACGAATATCCTCTGCCCTTCTGACAAGTTTTTTCCGCTGTTCCATTCGACAGGTCTAGGTAATGGGTATTTGTAACGGACAGAGAAAGTCTGATACTCTGACATTTCCGTTAAAACTTCCTTAAATCTCTCGTTGCCGGTAAGCAAATATATTTGATACATGCAAGATTGGTGGAGATGGCTATCTAAATCAGTTGGCCAGTTGCAGTCTAAAGCCTCATGCTTGCCTGCTCTGCAAGCGCCAGCTGGCGTTGGATCATATTGGCTATAGTAATTTATAACTCTCGAATGATTAACAATAAGATCAGCAAAAACTTTTGTTCCTTTGTAGCCGTGATCGTACCACTCCTGATCACCGCCTCTAACCCAATTAACCCACTGGCTAAACTCGCTTAAATGCGATCCGTTATAAGATGGTAAATACCCCTGAACTGCTCTTACTCTAAAACGACACCCATAATACCGCCAAAAGTGTGCGCCTTCTCTGAAATTATACTCTTGTTGCGGGTATAAAAACTGATTTTGTAACAGGCTGTCGTCATATAGCGCGCTGTCTGCATTTTTCGGCACAAGATCACCGTAAACTTTTGACGAACAGTAATGATCAGTCGTACACTGTAAATGAGGTAAATACTGCTGCCTGTCGTTTCTGATGTCCTCCACCTCAGCCGCATCAGGCAGCGTTGAGTGGATGCAAATTGTTACTTCTATTGTCCTAGCCATGCCATGCTGCTGATGATAAATTGTTGTCGGGCGAACCCAAATATTATCAACAATATTATATTGATTTCTAACTCCGCCCTCATTGTCTGTGTAGCGTTGCGGGTGGCAACCAATGGTCAAATTGGAAGCATCAATACTTAGTTCGTTCGGCCACTCTTGCCAAAAGTTTTTATATATCGCGCTCACACCACTATTGGAATCGTGAACAGTGCAAAAACCCTTTGCCTTTTCGCCAGACTGAACGCCGTTATAAAGTAGACCTGATCCGCTTTTATCTACTCTTTCTGCGAATAAATCTGTTTGCGTTGAGTCTAGTGTGATAACGCCGTATCTGTTGACAGATAAAAAACCATATTGATGTATGTAAACCTCTCCCGTTAGATCGCCCGTTGAATTGGTATTTTCGCCGCCAAAAATATATTTTGGTGATGAGGTTATCAAGTGTGGAAAAACAATATGCAAATTCTCTGCTGAAAATCGCATTGTTTCATAAGCACCGATGCTGTAATTTGGACTCGGATTATCACAATCCTCATCATCAACCATCGTGTAATCAATATCAAAATTTTCACTGTCTTTATAGAATCTGTACCAAATTCTGTATTGCGTGTATTCAGCCGCACCAGCTGTTTTTAATCGGCCAACAACACGAACCATTATTTGAAAAGGCCCGCTTCTCAAAATATCAATTGATGCTGCTGTTTCGTTAGATGAAGTGTAAACGGTTCCATCTAACCCGTCTTTTGATGTTATATATGCCTGCCCCAACACTTGCTTAGAATAGCTTTGATCGCCTGCTGTATCTGCAAATCCTTGCTTTAAAAGTCCGGTAACTTTATCTAGGACTATTTTGGACTTGCCTGTTGTTATTGTGATTTCTGTTGCAGTCTGCGTGTAACCCAAGTTTGATGCGTATGTAGCATGGTTTACGCCAAATCCATATTCTAGAGAATAAATTTTTGTATTTGTTGCGTCCGGTGTAACTCTAGCAGTTACTAAAACACTTTTGATTGAGCCATTTGGCCAGGTCGATAAAATATCAAATTGAGCCGGAACCTCAGCGCCCAATTCATTTTTCAGTTGTAATTCATCGGTCGTACTCGTGCTGTTATTAGCCAGCGGAATACCCGAGCTAACAACTCTAGCTCGCGGGTGTGGCGCAATGTTTAGTTGCACGCTCCCAGTATTTTGCGAACTTGGAATTCTAACTTTTGAGTTTTCCCCGTCAAAAATGGCTACCTTGGTTACTGCGAAGCTGTCAATTGTCATTATTTTTTCACCTCGTTTTTAATTTCGTAGTTCCAGAATCTAACAGCCTCTTCTATGCTGCCGCCGGTTTCCTGTTTTCCGCAGTGGCATCTAACAACATAATCAATGCCGCAGCACCGATGCTGGCCGACTTCAGGCTGGCAACCTTCTCTTCCGCATTTCATGGGTGATTCTTGATCAGGGGTTTCCGACATAACTCATTCCTCGCTGGTAGTCAATAACAAAGTATATCCGAGGCTGCTTAAAAATGGAAATATTGATTTTGTTGTTATATTTGATATTGCATTGATACTAGCCAGCGATTCTAAGCCGCTCTAAGCGGTTTTGGGGGGTGGTTGGTGTGTTGGTATTGGTTGGGGTGTTTTCGTGGTGTATGTGGCGATTGGTTGGCTTGATGAGGTAAGGATAGGAGAGAACCTAACAGGATTAAACTTGGCGGTTTTGACTGTTAGGCTCTCAAGGAAAAAACGACTATCTTTTGTTGTCGTTATGGCAAATTATAACTAGCCAAAAACAAAAGTAAATGCCGGCACTTTAGCACCAATAAAAAGATGGGTTATTTTTAAACAAAAAACATCAAACGATTAAAAAATGAGCGTAAAATTAATATTGTTTATATTTTAAACTATTTTGCGTGTTTGCGGTGGTAACATGGTAACACCCTAAAGGGTGTGTTACCGCTGTTACCTGTTACCGCACACTTTTTAGGCGGTAACAAGTGGTAAATTTTACCATCTGTTACCACTGTTACCACTTTTTAGCACATTGCTACCACAATTTACTTGCTTGCAATATTGATCAAATTTAAAGCTGTTATTTGATCTTCATCGGTTATTATCCAGCCATGCTCTTCTGCAGCGATCAAATCATTGGCTAACAAACAACCTATAATGCCGCGCTCAAAACTTGGTTTTAGTTGCTGCCTGATAGCAGCTGCACTTCTACCATCGTTCACTAAATAATCAGTTAGAGCGGATTTTGTAATATAAGGCCTCGAGTCTAGCAACTCACCGCCACCATTTTTTAACCAAGCATCGCCTAAAATTTTCAGGTTTTTTGATGCTGCCGTATCTTTTTTGGGCTTCTCACTGATCGAACCTTGAACAACTACTGCACTTGTTACTTGCTCCCCATCCTCATCAAACCAACCATCAATATCGACACTATCTAGCGAAAAAGCTTTTGATTTTGCCAGCTCAGCATCTTTATTTTTGCGTTGATGAAACTCTATATTGTCGCCGTTTGGAGCAACGCTAATCTCGATATCAAGAGCGCCACGCCATGCAGAGCTGCCTCTTGCTCTATCCTGCGCAGTTTTATCAACTCCAGTATGATGTACTAACAACACGCTTGAGCCATATTTATAGGTAAGCTCAGCGCAGGCATCCAGCATGGTTTTAGCGTCCTTAGCCGTGTTTTCGTCGCCGTCTAAAAACCTATGCAGAGTATCTACAACTATTAAAGCAGGCGGAGCAGGTAGTTTATCTATTTCATTAGTTACAAGCGTTAACCCTTCAACGCTATTAAGATTACACCCGCCCCTACTTAGATAAAATTCACCTAGGCTTTTTTCTTGGTTGTGCTGTTTCCATGCTGCAAGCCTAGACCTAAGCCCCTGATGCCCTTCACCCGCCAAATAAACAACTGAACCTGATCTAACTATATGTCCGTTCCAATCAATTTTGCTGCTGGTTATGTGGCAACATAGATCAAGCACCAAAAACGTTTTTCCGCCCCCTGATGGGCCGTGAACCATTATTAATGAGTTTTGCGGTATCCAGTTTTTAACTAACCATTTAATGCTAACAGGCTGCGAGCAAAAATCATCTGCGCTAACAAGCCAGCTGTCATTGTCTGATGGTTCAACCGCTGGTTTATGGCTATTTATTAGAGCATTAAGATCACCACCTGAGTTGTGATAATCATTTGCGTCTTGGCCGAGATTGGGTATAATAATTACATCTAGTTTTGGATATTGGTATTTACATTTATTAGCGGCTTTTTGGCCGCTATTTTTTTGATCGTTATCTGCTATCAATATTATTTTTTTATTAGGGTAATGTTTAAATGCATATTCACAACCGCCGATTAAATTACTATCACCAATTGTTGCAATCACTGTTCCGCCTGTCTGCTCGCATATAGTAGCGCTAGTCGATAAACCAGTTGCAACATATATGTTAGCATGATCATCTGTAACACCTTCAAAAACAGCAACTAGCCCTTTTGTAGATACTCCCGAAGCATTTTTTTTGCTGCCGTCCTCGCTTATATATTGCAGGCTTGTTAATTCATTATCTATGTTGTATAAAGGCATTAAGAGTTGATTGTTTTTTATTTTGCAGTGGTGCTGGTGGATTTTTTTATCGTCTAAATATTTGTGATGTAAAGGCGCTGGCTCTGCACTTTGCCATATTTCCCTTATAGTTGTTATCGCCTCTTCTCTTTTTGCCTCTTTAAGTTGTTTCTGCTCTGCCTCAAGCCTTTTTTGTGCTTGATCTATCTGCATCTTTTCGAGTGGTGATAACTCCCTGCCGATATTTTCACGAAAGCCCACTCTAATATCATCTGACCAGCAGCCGAAGCAACCGATTATAATGCCATTAATAGTATCAAACTTGTAATAACGTGGCCGCTTGTTACCATTGCCCCCATTTTTATCAAAACGCACCCAATCACAACTTGATAAATCAATATAATCAGGTGGTGTTATGCCATACTCTAGCATGGCGGCTTTAATTTGATCTATAACATCAATACTGCTCGACTTGAATGTTTTTGACTCCCTTTTTTTGCTGATGAATTGCTCTATATTGCCCATATTATTGGCCCCTTGCAATTAATAATAAATTGTTGGATATGTTAGCTAATTTGATAACAGATAATTGACAAGTTTAGCAACACTTTTATCGCTCAAGATAGTTCTACCCTCTAACCAGTGGTAAAGTGTTGATCTACTCAGCCCTGTTTGCTCTGCAACCAAGGTTATTTTTCGGTCGCGCAGCTTGCTTTTTAGCAACTCTTCGTCTATGTGGTTATATTTCATACAACAAGCCCCCATAATTGTTTCCTCTTTATACAGTTTGTTTAAAATAAAAACTAATTTGTTATGCTAACAAAATTAATAATAAATTATTAAAAAAAATTTGCAAATTTTTATAACATAGTATTTAATTAATTTGAAGCTTGAACTGCACTACGCAAACAAAGCAAAACCGAAAAAGGAACTGTTATATGGCTATTAATATAAAGCGCACAAGCGCGTTAGCGTCAAACGGCGTAAAAGTTTTGGTTTACGGAATGTCAGGAGTCGGCAAAACTTCTCTTATTGCCACTCTACCAAATCCGATTGTTTTATCTGCCGAAGGCGGCTTGTTGCCGCTTCAGTCTATGGATATTCCGTACATCGAAATCAAGAGTATGCGCGACTTGTTAGACGCCCACCAGTGGCTAACGCAAAGCGAAGAGGCCAAGGAGTTCTCCAGCGTAGCAATTGATAGTATCAGCGAAATAGCCGAAGTGGTGCTAAACGCTGAGAAAAAAGAGCAAAAAGATGCTCGCCAAGCCTACGGCCTGATGAATGAGCAGCTAACAGATATAATTAGGGAATTCAGAGACCTACCCAACAAGCACGTTTATATGACAGCGAAGCTCGAAAAAGCCGAGGACGAGCTAGGCAATATGCTCTATTACCCATCGTGCCCCAGCAAAAAAACCAGTCAGGGATTGCCCTATTTTTTCGATGAAGTTTTGGCATTGCGTGTTGAGCGCGACAAAGAAGGAAAAAGCTATCGTGTGTTGATGTGCGATAGTGATGGCAGATGGAGCGCCAAAGATCGAAGCGGCAAGCTTGCACAATGGGAAGCTCCAGACCTAAGCGCTATTATTGCCAAAATTTCAGGGGGTGCAAAATGATTGATAGAGAGCTAATCAACACGCTAGCAGCGCAATGGCGCGATCTTAAAGAGCTAGAGCGCGAAACCGCAGTACAGCGCAGAATGTACGAAAAAACGCTGGTTGAGCTGCTGGCTATTAACACCAGCAAAAAAGGCACGACCAACGAAGAGACAAGCGATTTTAAATTGTCATGCTCTGTCAGAATGGATCAAAA
>Ga0070751_1002249_pt1 | contig 11081 bp, 6 predicted proteins | sample VirMetDEL_Aug_28_FD_78514 | JGI IMG/M metagenome (GOLD analysis project Ga0070751, IMG submission 78514) | Aqueous microbial communities from the Delaware River and Bay under freshwater to marine salinity gradient to study organic matter... | ecosystem: Environmental > Aquatic > Marine > Coastal ...
AGATATAAAGTCCGTATTATGGGATATCATCCCAATAGTGAAGCAGAGTTAAAAGATGAAGACCTGCCTTGGGCGCAGGTTATGGTGCATTCTGGCACAGGGTCTGCCAATGTATTCAAGACAATAAAATACAATCAAGGTGATGTTGTAGTTGGTTTCTTTCTCGACGGAGATAATGCTCAACTCCCAGTAATTATGGGGGCTTTTGGAAATTCGGTGTATTCCTCAAAAAATGAGGAGGTTGGACCATTCAAGTCCTTCAGTGGTTATACTGATAAGATGAAGGAACCTTCAAAGTCAGTTTTAAAGGCATCGGAATCTGGAGATCAAAATAAAAAATCTCAAGAGTCGCCAAAAAATCTTTCATCAACCACAGCAAAGAAAGTAAATAAGGATAATCCTGCCACCTACACAAGCACTGATGGATATGTAATTGACTTACCTTGTGATGATGAACCAGAGGATTCTTCTGGTATAAAGAAAGCAATTAACAAAGTAAAAACAATCATTGAAGAGTTTGTCGATTGGATTCAAAGACAGAAAGCAAAGTTTGATGAAGGCATTGAATATTATAGAGATTGGATTAAGAAAGAGATTGATTATAGGGGTGACCAGTTAGCAAATCTACTTTCTGGTGTCATTTCTGGAATGATAAATGGTGCGATGGAGAAGTTGATACCAATTCTTAGTAAGGGGTTGGATATGCTTTTCAACTCAGTGTTTGCAAAAGTTCTTGCAGCAACTGGAAATGCTATTATTGCATATGCTGCTGGTGTTGCAGCACAAACTGCTATGATTGGTCCTGTAAAGGCAGTGCAAAATATAATCGAATGTATTGTCAATCAGGTGGTTGGAAAGATTTTAGAACCAATCAAAGATGTATTAAAGTCAGTTGCGGATAATGTTCTAAATTTTGTTGATTGTATTGCAGACCAGACTGTTGGTGCAATGATTAACGGAATCATATCCTTTATTACTGACGGTATTTTACCTGTATTAGGAGGCATCTCAAAAATACTGCAATTCTTTGAAGATTTTAGTTTTGAGAATCTTCTTAGAAATGGTATTGATGCTCTGCTTGGATTGATTGGTCTTCGTAGTTGTGCGAAGAGTCCTAAGAAAGATAAGTATGGTGCTTGCAAGTATAAACTTGGAGCAGGTCCAGTTAATCAAGACATGCCAGATCTTGATGGTATCCTTAAGAATGCAAATGTGGCAAAGGCAGCATCTGTAGCGGCTAATGTTTCCGGATTCCCATTAGATGGAGTTCAGGATATTGTTGGTGGATTTGGTGTATTCAGTGATACAATCAAAGATCCTAAGTCAGAGTTTCTTGGGGATGTTGACTCTTGCTTTGGTGGAATTCCAACACTTTGTGGTCCTCCTAAAATCAATATCTTTGGAGGTGGTGGAGAAGGTGCAACAGCATCTGCAATTATGGGTCTTGGAGTTGGTGAAGGTTCCAGCAGAACTGGTAGCGTAATTAGTGTCCAAATCACAAATCCTGGAAACGGTTATACATTCCCACCATTCGTTGAAGTTGTTGATAGTTGTAATCAAGGATACGGTTGTATTGCCAGAGCGACTGTAAAGGATGGTCAAGTAGATAGAATTTATGTTGTATCTGAAGGTGAAAATTATCCAATAGACGAAGAAGTACCTTACATTGTCGATAATGTAACTATCATCAATCCTGGAACTGGATATGAAGAGGATGATATTGTGACAGACAATCTAGGTAATGAATACAAGGCAGATATCTATCTCGGATCTATCATCAAGGTCACTCCAATAAATAGCAAAGATATAACAGATTTCCCCGAAATATCAGTGAAAACTGCTACAGGATCTGGAGCACTACTATCAGCAAATCTTGGACCTAGAAAAGAGTTCCAGGGTGAAGTTAAGCAAGTTATCGACTGTGTAACCTAATGGCAGAAAGACCGAATCAAGATTGGTATGCTAGGTTTGTAGAATCCTACGGACCCACTTTTAGAATTGACATCAATAATCCTCAAATGGGTTATGGTGGTGCTGATGTTTATAGAATGTATGGTGTAACCAAAGATAATAAAAAATCTTCCATTGGGTTAGACCAGAATGGTAAGTTGAAGATAAACAGCGATGCTTCCATTGAGATTGTTGCTGGTGAAGAAGGTCAAGATAAAGGAGAAGATATTTTACTTCATAGTAGAAGAGGTAATGTAACAATTACCACTTCTAGAAATGGAACTGTTCGTGTAAGTGGAGCACATATTATTGTAGATTCTGCTGGAGATTTAACTCTGCAAGCATCTAATGAGATTAACTTAAATGGTTCTAAAATAAATCTTAATCCAAAAGTTGGTGCAGAGATTCAAGGATTGACTGGAAACCTTGTGCCTGTTGAGAAGCAGCTCCTCATGAGAGTGTTTAGTGGTATTACGATTGGTGGAGTTGGTGTTGATGTATTGATGACTGCTCTTGGACTAGTTAGACAGTAGGATACTAAAATGGCAGTAACAGTAAACGGTCAACAAAATTGGTTTAATGAGGACGCAAAGTTCTATAAAGATGTATATGTCTATGGAAATCTTTATTATGACTTTGATTTTGACACTGATAATTTTAAGGTAGACAATTTAGTAGTTAATGATCAAACATCTTTAAAAGACTTAAGTGTTTCTGGCGTTGCTACAATAAGCGGATCCACATCAATAAGTGGATCATTATCTGTAACTGGAAATTCTTCCTTTACTGGTCTATCTACATTTTATAATGATGTTACCTTTGAAAAAAGTATAAATGTAGGGATATTAACAGTTACTCAAAAACTAGATGTAGGAGTTGGCGGCACAATACTCACCACATCTAGTGGAAATATCGGATTAGGTAAAGCATCTCCACAAGCTAAGTTGGATGTTGCTGGAAGTGTATTGCTTACAGGAAATCTTGGAGTTGGCAGTTTAAATCCACAGCAGAAAGTTGATATTGATGGATCTATAAAAATTGATGAAAATATCTTTGACTCTGTAAACACTGCTGGTAATAACGGATTCTTCCTTTCCCGCGATGCTGCTGGTATTCGTTGGGTTTCTCCCCCACCAACTGCAAATGTTGATGGTATCTTCATTGAAAATGAAGGAATTTTAGTTGGATCTGCACAGTCATTTACTACACTCAACTTCATAGGAACTGGATCTGGGGGAGATGTAGTCAATGCCACAGTAAACTCTGGCAACTCTAATATTATTGATATCAGCATTGTAGACCATTGGACCAAGAATGGTTCTGGTGGTATTCATACATCACTTAATGTTGGTATAAAGAATACCAGTCCATCGGAAGCATTAGATGTAACTGGATCTGGTAAATTCTCACAAAATCTGAGCGTTAGCGGTGTCTCCACATTTACTGGTCTTGTAGATGCTAACGGTGGTGCAACGATTGATAATATTAGAATTGGTGTTGCAGCAAACAATGAGATTGATACCTCAACTGGTAATTTGATTCTCGACTCTGCTGGTGGAACTGTAAATGTCACTGATGATTTAGATGTTGATGGAAGTCTTAATGTAGATGGAAGTGCAGTAATAGATTCCGACACTAGGGTTGGTGGAAACTTCTCAGTATCTGGAATCTCGACCTTTACTGGAGCCATTGATGCAAATGGAAGTGCAACAATTGATAATGTAAGAATTGGTGTTGCCAATGACCAGACAATTGACACTACCTCTGGAAATCTTGTATTAGATTCTGCTGGTGGAACTCTTGATATTAATGATGATGTTGATATTTCTGGATCTCTTACTGTTGCAAATCTTCTGGATGCTAATGGTGGAGCAGAGATTGATAATATAAGAATTGGTGTTGCTGCTAATAATGAGATTGACACTTCAACAGGTAACTTAGTTCTCGACTCAGATGGCGGCACTGTAGTAGTTGATGATATATTAGATGTCAATGCAGAATTGAATGTTGACAGCACTTCTAGATTGAGAGGTGAAGTTCAGGTTGATACTGGTATTGTTCCAGATGCTGATGAAGGTGCATATCTTGGCACAGCATCCAAACCATTCTCCGAAGCGCACATTGGTGAAGTAAGAATCGCAAATGGTGCAAATGATAATACCATTGATACTGCATCTGGAAATCTAATTCTTGATTCTAATAGTGGCACAACACAAATCAATGATAGACTGATTGTTGGTTCTGCTGTTACTGTTTCTAATGGAGATATTACCTCATCTGGAAATATCAATGTATCTGGAATTGTAACATCAAATTCTGCTATAGTAGGAGCTGCTGTTACAATAAACTCTGATGGTATTGATACTGTTGGTGTTGTAACTGCCACAAGATACTATGGTGATGGGTCAACTCTTGTTGGCATCGTTACACAAATTACCGCTGGAATTGGCATTAGTCTGACCTCTACACAGACACCACTGGCAAAAGGTAAAGTCCAGATTACTGCATATTCTCCACAAGGTAAAACAGTATTCGTATCGCAGAATGGTAATGATAATAATAGTGGACTAGCACAAAATCACGCAAAGAGAACAATTAAAGCAGCAGCAGGAATTGCTTTTCCTGGTGATACAATCAAGGTTTATCCTGGCACATATGTTGAAGATAATCCAATCTACCTCTCCAGATTGGTATCTGTAGAGGGCACAGAGCTTCGTAACTGCATCGTTACTCCTAGAAATCTTGATAGAGATTTATTCTATGTCAACAATGGTTGCCATATGACAGACTTGAGTTTCATTGGTCCTACTATGACTGATGGAGCTGCAATTATTGCATTGCAACCTCTTCTTGGAGTATCGACTGATAGATATTTTGATGCTGCAAGAATGATTCGTTATAATCTTGATTACATTGCTCAAGAGTCTGTTGGATTCTTAACCAGTGGATTCAGTGGATTTGCTGGATCGCATAGAGAGCAAGATGCTGCTAGATTGATTGACCTAAATGTTAATTTCGTAGCTGCAGAAGCTGTTGGATTCTTGACCAGCACCGACTACAAGAATCCTGCATTTACAGTAACTAATGCATCTGGTGTTACAACAGCACCAGTTAATTGTGAGGATGACATCAAAGATATTTTGAGAGCGTGGTCATATGACCTTAAGGCAAAGAGTAATAGAAAATCTATTGGTGCAGGACGCTCATACTACAATGATAGTAATGCACTCCAACATATTACTGGAATTAGCACCGGTGCAGATGGATTGCAAAGTTATAGTATTAGACAAGCGACTATTGACGCTCTTGAGTATGCTGTTGGTATTGTCACTAGAGCAGTTATAAACAATCAAAACTGGACAAATCTATCTGGAGTAACAACATATGCAGCAGCAAGAGGAATATTCCAAGATTTCAGCAGTTATTCTCCAGTTCTTGTAAGTGGTGGTTGCACTGATGTTGCAAATAGAATAAAAGTTATCTCTGGAATTACTACTGGTCTTATTGGAACAGTCACACATCTTACAGATGCTGGAATTAGCACAGAATATGGCGTTACATTAGAAAGTAATGATTGTGCTGATGATGTAAAGGATATTTGGAAATGTGTAATTCATGATATTACTAGAGGTGGAAACTCCCGTTGTGTTGCTGCTGGTAAATCATATTATGATGCTGATTGGAATTTGATTCCACAAATCCTTAAGAATCCAGGAGAAGTCTCACAAACAATCTCAACACTAGATTATTCGTTTAATGTTGCTCGTGCTGTCATTAACAACTCTAGTTGGGGTGGATATCCTGTTGGTGTTGCTACAAATGTTACTGCTGCTAATTATCATGGACCAACTGGTGTTGTGACTATTACGGCAGCAAGTCATGGTTTATCAATTAATGACCCAGTTAAGATTGTTGGATTAGCATTTACATGCCCATCTTCTAGTGGAATTACTACAACCATTTTCCCAGATGGCACCTATGGAAATACTTTTAATGTAAAGTCTGTCATCAATTCAAATACATTCGATGTCGTCGTAGGAATATCAACTATCTCTCATACTTATGATTCTGGCGGAACAGTACAAAAATATCAAAACTATCAACACACTTATACTCAGTTAAAGGATTTGTCAATACAGGCAGACCCAGATACTGGATACAATAATGCAATCAATGGGTGTGCTAATGTTGTCTCTGCACTTAGAAGTTGTATTGGAGTTGTTACTACAATAGTTGGTTATGGTGCAACATCTGGAATTAATACAACATTCCCTGGAAACTCTGGTTATGGATATACTAGCATCACTGGAATCACGAGTGCAGTCTATGTAAATACAACAGGACAAACTACATTAACATCACCAAACCTGTCTGTAAAGGAAGGTGATATCTTAGAGATTCGTGATTTGTCATTCTCCTGTGATTCTGGCGGTGGTGTTTCTACTGCTAGATTCCCATCAGGAAATTATGGTTTCTTATTTGATGTAAGTAAAGTTAATAATGATGGATCATTTGTTGTTAATACTGGTGTATCAACCATTGCACACACTTATGAGGGTGGTGGATTCGTAGTCAATCGTGCGATTGGTGTTACTAGTGCATTATATGATGCAAGCACTGGAATAACAACCGTCACAGCACCTGGAGCAGTTGTAAAAGTTGGACAGTTTGTTGTTCTTAGAGACCTAGAGTTTTCTTGCACTAGTGGTGCTGGCACTACGACACTTTATCCAACAGGTAATAATGGATATGACTTTAAAGTATTAACTAGCGATGGAATTACATTACACACCGCAACAAATGCAACATATGATGCATCAACAGGTATTTCTACAATCACTGTCCCAAGTCATGGATTTGTCAATGGCGAAAAGATTATCATTAAAGACCGCTCACTGATATTTACTTGTGCATCTGACGGAAATACAAAAGAGTTTGCTTATCCAAGATTTACTGACCCAGCAAGTGGTAAACTGCTTACTATTTCTGGTGTCACGACAGATACATTTAATGTTAATGTTGGAGCATCTCCAGTCGGTCAACAATTTGCTCATACATTTGTCAAGTCAAGAGCAAATGGTATTCAAAATGTAACAGGTAGATTCACAGTTAATGTTGGACCATCAACAATCGCTCACAATTATGTAAGTGGTGGTTATGTATTCCCACCATATTCTCCTGGATCTGGAAATATTGTACAAGGTCCATACATCAGAAACTGCACCAACTTTGTCGCTGGTAGCACTGGAATGAGAATCAATGGATTTGATGCAGAGCCAGGAGACCAGGATGATATTGGTGTAACTGGCACAATGTCGGTTGACTCCTACACTCAATACAATCAAGGTGGTATCGGAGTTTCTATCACCAATGGTGCATATGCTCAGTTAGTTTCTATCTTCACTATTTGTGATGATATTGCAATCTTCACTGGTAGTGGTGGTCAGTGTGATATTACAAACTCCAACAGCTCCTTTGGTACTTTTGGACTTGTTTCTGATGGAGTTGGAGACCAGACAACTGGATCAATCTATCATTATACTGGATTTGCAAATGCTGAAGCTGCAGCAGCACAGGATACGGTAGTTGTAAGTGGAATTGCTAGTTATCGTCCTTATGATGGTCAAGCAATATACTTCGGTGACCTTTATTACACCGTTAGATCTATCACAGTGACTAATGGTGGGTCTGGATACACAACTCCACCAACTGTTACTATTGGACAACCAACTGGACCAAATGGAATTAGAGCAGAAGCTTCTGCAAACATCACCAATGGTAGAGTAACTTCTATTGATATTATTAGCACAGGTAATCAATATCTTGATAATCCTTCATTGACATTTACTGGTGGTGGAGGAACTGGTGTTGCTGCGACAACAAACTTGTATCCAATTTATTATACACTCGATAGTGCGACACTTCCAAATGCTGGTATTTCAACAATAGTTCTAAATCAAAATCTAAATAACACAGTAAGTGCTGGGACAACTGTATACTTTACAAGATTAAGTCTTCAAATCACTTCTTCCCACTCATTTGAATGGGTTGGTGCAGGCAATGATATTTTTAAAGCAAAACCTGCTCTTGGCGGTGTAGTTGTACAAGAAAATGAAGTTATCAAGAAAAATGGTGGTGAAGTTGTATATACGAGCACTGACCAAGCTGGTAACTTTAGAATTGGTGATGATTTAACAATTAACCAACTTACAGGAACTATTTCAGGAAGAGCATTTAACCAAAGTCTATTAAATACAGTAACACCTCTGATTATCGCACTAGGTAATTAACAATGGCAGTAGTAGCACTTAATACATTTAAAACTATTCGTAAGAATCTAAGAACATCTAGTGTTGGTATATACACTTGTCCAACAGGTGTTGCAACTATTATTCTTCTTGCACAAGTCACAAATGTTTCTGTAGGAAAAACAACAGCAACAGTTACAGCAGTACACTCTAGATCCACAGAATCTCCTACAGACTTTAATTTTGCAAATGCAGCATCAGTTCCTCCAGATGATAGTATAAACTTAGTTCCTGATGGTAGACTTGCATTAGAAACTGGTGATGTAATTAAGATACAAGCAAGTGCAAATGACCACTTGAATATTGTCTTAAGTATTCTTGAAACCGCTAAGCAGTAATAATAAATGGGAAAACTAGTTTCTGGTAGAGTAAAAAAATTACCACAATCTGGGATAACTTCAGATAGATACGAGTTTCTTGGATTAACACAAGCTGAACCAGATTTAGGTGACCCTCTTGTTGGTGTATCTTCTGTTGGAGCAAAACCAAAACCAATTAGTGGTGATGTTTATATTCTTGCTGCTTATAGCACAAGGAGCACAACTGGCGTAAGTACTAATAGATATTGGGTAGCATCGAGTGATCTACCACAAGGATTAACACCAGGATCTTTTACGGTATTCAATAACAATACTCAGGTAGGTCTTGCAAACAGTTTCAATAAATTTAATTTTGTTGGTACTGGTGTAACCGTAGACCAAGTGGGTGCAACAGCAGCAGAGCAAACTGGTATTGCTACGATTAGAATTAGTGTTACTGATGCTGTAGCAAAGGGTGAAGTTAAATCAATCCAGTTTCACGGCACAAATGGATTGATACAAGGTGCAGACCAATTCTTTTATAATTCGGCAAATGATAAGGTTGGTATAGGCACATCCTTACCAAGACAAAGATTAGATATAATAGGAAATGTATTAGTTAGTGGCGTATCAACATTCTCTGGCGATATTGATGCTAATGGAAATCTAGATGTTGATGGTCAAACGGATGTTGATGATATCAATGTTGCTGGAGTAGCAACATTTGCAAGTCTTGTAGACATTAATAATAATGTTTCCATTCAAAATGGATTAAGTGTAAGTGGTGTCACAACATTATCATCACTTCTTGATGTAAATGCAAGTGTAACCGTATCAGGATTCTCAACATTTTCTCAATTAGTAGATATAAACGGCGGGGGATTAGTTGCCAATACTGCAAAAGTTGAGGACTTAACTAATAATAGAGTTGTAATTGTTGGAGCTGGTGGTGAATTAGAAGATGATGCAGACTTTACTTTTGATGGTAACAATTTTAGACTGATTGGATTCACTACAACATCTAGTCTTTATGTTTCTGGTATAACAACCATTGATGGAAGAGTTGATATCAATGATACAACACAATCTACAAGCGCGTCAACTGGAGCCTTAGTTGTTGATGGTGGTGTTGGTATTTCCAAAAATCTAAATGTTGATGGTAAGATTGGTATAGGAAGTAATCTTGATGTCGTTAATAACATTAGTGTTGGTGGAATATCGACTTTTACTGGCATAAGCACATTTGCAAGTCAGGTAAATTTTGCTGATAACATAAGACTGTATAGCACCATCATTGATGGCATTGGGAATACAGGCACAACAGGACAAATTCTTCAAAAGGTTGTTGGTGGGACAATAGAGTGGAAAACAAATACCGCTCAAGTTTCTGCTGCAGGAACAATCAAGAATGTCCAATTTCACGATAATACTGGACAACTTGGTGGAGAAGATGAGTTTGTTTATGACTTTACTAACAACAGAGTTGGCATAGGCACATCAGTACCAAACTTCACCTTAGATGTTAGAGGCGATACTAATATTGTTGGCATTACTTCTATTACTGGTGATACTGATATTATTGGCGACCTAGTAATTCAAGGAAACTTAAGTGCGACCGGTGTTTCTACATTAGCACTATCACTTACATCTTCTCTTGAGTTTGGAAGTGCTTATGAAATACGCTCATTCTCAACAACGGTATCTTCTACTTCTCTGACAACAATCAATACCTTAGGTATATCAACATTCCGCTCTGCAAAATATCAGATACAGATTACTCAAGGCACAGATTATCAGGCAACAGATGTTCTTGTGCTACATAATGGCACAAACTCCAATATTATTGAATATGGATCTATTGCAACAAATGATTATCTTGGTCAATTTTCTTCACAGATAAGCGGAAGTGATGCTTTACTTCAAGTCAGAATGGTCAGTTCTGGAATTGCCACAATCACAATGGCTCGACACGCTCTGAAAGTCGTTTGATTGACCCCTTGACAAGGTATCCCAGATGCCTTATAATACTCAGGTAATCAACGGAACACCCAATGCAACGCACTGAAGAATCTGTTCTCGGTATCGTTATTGATGTCTGCACTCGCTCCTTCCTCCTTATCAGCGATGAAGGCAATGAAAAAGAAGTCCAATGCGATACAGTTCAGGAGTTTATGAATGTGTTGGAAGTGGTAACTGCTAACCTTGAGCCACATCAGATTGAGTATGCTGATCTTGCTGTAGAGGAATGATGGAAGTATTTTCAATTAAAGAATGGGAAGAGAACTTTGATTCTCTTCTTGAAAGGGTAGAGAAAGGAGAAACACTTGGTATTATGGGAGATGATGGAAAAGCAGCGGTTATGATGCCTTATGATGATGAACTCGTCCGAATATACACGGAAAACAACAACGAAGCATCGTAGTTCATCATCTGGGAGTATAGCTTAATGGTTAGAGCGCCCTGCTTATAACGGGGTAGTCTGGGTTCAACTCCCAGTACTCCTATTAGTGTAGATGTGATGTAA
>Ga0070751_1002252_pt1 | contig 11074 bp, 14 predicted proteins | sample VirMetDEL_Aug_28_FD_78514 | JGI IMG/M metagenome (GOLD analysis project Ga0070751, IMG submission 78514) | Aqueous microbial communities from the Delaware River and Bay under freshwater to marine salinity gradient to study organic matter... | ecosystem: Environmental > Aquatic > Marine > Coastal...
GAGGGCTCGCAGCGTTGGCGTGCCGTGATCGTCGAAGCATTCAAGTTTGAGTGAGATGTTGGTCATGGGAAGTCTCCGTTGTTTGCGCGTCGCGTGATTGCGACGCGCGGGGTTAATCAAAATCCGAATGCTGCAGTGGCGCGTTCGTCAAGGGCGATCTCGAAGACGTCCACGTTAGCGTGTGAGTTGTGGAAATCGTGACGAGTGCACAGTTCGTCAGCGAACAAGTATTGGTCATCGGTTCGGACGTACTCGTTCATGTCGTCGTCGGACAGAAGGGCTACTACGGCTTTGGCGAAGTCGGGATGCGGGCGATTGGTCATTTGAAGTCTCCGTTGTTTGCGTTGTCGTGCCACATGTATAAGCCAGTTATAGCAAACCCGTCAACCGGGGTTGCACCTTCTTTTTCAAATAACTGAGTTGGGTGACTTCTCGATTGCCGATTGCGCGACGCGTTCGCGTTTGCAAGTATGGTGGTTCGCGCGGGTCATACCGCCCTATAAACACAAAAGAAGAACAGGACACAGGCACCAATGTATGGCCCCTCTCACCCCGTATCAATCGACCAGCACATCCAAAAGTACCGCATCAACGAGTTCGAGCCGTTCAAGGACGTGTGCTGGCGCCTAGCCGACACGCTCGCCGACAACCCGGAACATCGTCGCGACATCTACGTGACACTCCTGCACCAGAACTTCATGCCCGCTGGTCGCGTTCAACGCGCCGTCGGTGCGCCCATGCGCATCTGTGCGCACAACTGTTTCGTGTCGGGCGACATCAAGGACGATTCTGTTGACATCATCCAGAAGGTGTCAGAAGCATTTCAGACAATGCGCATGGGCGGCGGGATCGGTTACAATTTCTCGACCCTGCGTTGGCGCGGAGCCTTCATCAAGTCGCTGCGTTCGACGGCATCAGGTGCCGTCTCGTTCATGGGCATCTACAATGAGGCGTGTAAGACGGTGCGCTCCGCGGGCGGACGTCGCGGCGCACAAATGGGCGTCCTGCGCATCGACCACCCCGACGTTGAGGAGTTCATAGACGCTAAGACAGCTGCACTCACCGACGACGTTATGAAAGCTAAGATGCTGCTTTCCATGAAACGGGCAGAGCTTCAAGGTACCCTTACCGCATGTCTAAAAGAAGATGTTCCTCCTGTACACGCGGCTGAACTAGAACGGCACGAAAATACTGCGCGTGACAGGCTCGCGTTCTTCGACGAGATGTCGCCGTTCATCCTCGACATGGTCGAGAAGGTTTCAATTCAAAACCGTCTGTCCGCTTTCAACGTGTCGGTCGCCGTGACGGATAAATTCATGGAAGCCGTTGCTGCTGACGACACCTTTGACTTAGTGTTCGACGGCGAAGTTGTGCGCACAACTTCCGCTCGCAAGTTGTGGGAGAAACTAATGCGGGCGACGTGGGACTGGGCAGAGCCCGGCGTCCTGTTCATTGACCGCATCAATGAAATGAACAACCTTTACTACTGCGAGACAATCAGCGCGACCAATCCTTGCGGTGAGCAGCCATTGCCACCCTACGGTGCGTGTCTCCTAGGATCGTTCGCTTCGCCGAAGTACGTCGTGAAGCACGGTGGCAAATTCTACTTCGACTACGAAGCCTTTAAAGCAGACATTCCTGGCATCGTGCGCATGATGGACAACGTGATCGACGAAGCGCTCTACCCGCTGCCGCAGCAGGAAGAAGAAGCGAAGAACAAACGTCGCATGGGCCTTGGCATGACAGGCCTCGCGAACGCCATCGAAGCGCTAGGTGCGCCGTATGGTACAGACGACTACCTCGAGCATCAAGGTAAGATCCTTCGCACGTTGCTCAACGAAACCTACCGCGCGTCGGCATTGCTCGCGAAAGAAAAAGGCGCGTTCCCGCTATGGGACAAGAAGAAGTTCATGGTAGGAAAGTTCATTAACAGCGGCGTCTTCGACGACGACGTGTTGGAGCTGATCTCGCTTTACGGCCTGCGCAACTCGCACCTGACATCCATAGCGCCGACAGGCACGATCTCCTTGACGGCCGACAACATGTCGTCGGGCATCGAGCCAGTGTTTGCTTACATGTCCGGCCGCGACATCATCAACCAGGACGGCGTCACGAAGCAGTACGTTGAGATTCCTGACTACGGCGTTTCCTACTTCGATCACAAAGGACGCCGCGCGGACGAGTTGTCCGTGTTCGAACATGTGCGCGTCTTCACTCACGCGCAGCAGTTCGTTGACTCGTCGATCAGCAAGACCTGCAACGTGTCGGGGGACGTCGACTTTGAGGACTTCATGCGCATCTACGTCACGGCGTGGGAGGCGGGTGCTAAAGGATGCACGACGTTCCGCATCGACGGGAAGCGCTTCGGCATCATGAAGTCGCTAGACGACGTGGTTCCTGAGAATGAGGTGGAACAGATGGAACGGGTTGCGTCGGGCGAGACCTGTGGCTACAATCCGCTCACAGGCGAGCGCACCGGCTCGTGTGCTGAAGAATAGGAGCAAACCATGGCTAAAGCTTGCGGTCCTTTCAAAGGCAAAGGAAAGAAGTAATGAACAAACAGGAAGCACTCGACGCCTTAAGCGCCGCCATAGAAGACGCTCGCATCGCGGGTTTGGAACATGGCGTTGCCATCGGGCGAGGCCAAATTGGTCAGGAAGCAAATGAGTTGGTCGCTAAGGAGCGTACTCGTTTGATTGCTCAAGGCGTTGAGCAGGGTCGCAATCAAATGGTTGAAGAAATAGAAATAGCTCGCGAAGACGGCCGCGTCATGGGCGTTGCCGAAGGCAGCGCGCTAGCTACGGCCGCGGTCGTCGAGAAAGCACGGCTTGACGGCGAGAAGTTAGGCCACGCCTCGGGCGTAAGAGAAGGATATAAGAAAGGCCGTGGAGATGGCTACCGGAACGGCTGGAACGACGCTATAGCAATTCCCGCGTCGCAACACAAACCGAAGTAAAACATGCCACCAGAGTCCCGAGCCGCACCAACATTTGCGAGGGCCTCAATGCGTTTAAACGCAATGCTTGGGCACAGTCCCAACGAGACAATTTGTTCTCGCTTGCATCGCGAAGAACGAGTCCTGCCAATTCGATTGATAAATCTGGTGCTTTTACTTATCCTTCGGGACGTCGATCACTGCAGGAAGCAATTCGAGAAATATGGTACAGACGGTAAATGAACGCTTCATGGATTTCCAGGTGGCTCAGCAAATTCGCTGGATCAGGTTGCAGAACCGCGACGTCAAAGAAGCACTGCTAATACTCAACAGCGTGGACAAGGATCTCAAGGCCGCGCTATCAAACGCCGACCTGAACGAAGGAACGTTTACCACGGCGCGCCTTCAGGCGTTGAAGGCACAAGTGGAAGACCTCATTGTCACGATGCACAACCGCCTCGCCCCTGTGCTCACCCAGAACATGATCGAAGCGGCGGTTGTCGCGGGCGAGATCGAAGCTGGCTTGTTCTCACGCGTCCTTCCCGCAGGCCTTGACGTCACGACACCCAATCTCGGCGTCCTCCAGCAAGCTGCAACGCTCAAGCCGTTCAACGGAGGCGTGATGGACGACTGGACGGAACAGCTAAAGTCGTCTGACCTGCGTCGCACTTGGGGAACGATCCTCGACGGAATCACGTCGGGCGAAACAACCGACAGGCTGATCCGCGAAGTGATCGGCACGAAGTCTCTGAACTACAAGGACGGAGTCCGTCAGGTCACACGGCGCGGGGCTGAGGCGCTCGTGCGCACGTCGATCAATCACGCGACGAACCAAGGTCGTCAAATGGTTTGGGAAGCGAACTCGAACGTGATAGCAGGCGTCCGTTGGACCGCAACGCTCGACGGTCGTACGTCACCTATCTGCCAACATCGCGACGGTCGCGTGGGCCCTGTCGTTGACACTCCTGGCTGGGAGCCGCCCAACGGCGCGCTAAAATTAGAACCACCTTTCGCCCGTCCCCCGGCCCACCCCAATTGCCGCTCTACAACGACCGCGGTAACCAAATCGTGGCAGCAGCTTGGTTTCAACGTTGACGAGATGCCTCCGGGAACCCGTGCGTCGATGGACGGAAAGGTTCCTGCAGACTTGACCTACTCGCAATGGCTCAAGCGAGCTTCGGTAAAGACGCAGAAAGAAGCTATGGGTCCGACTCGCTGGGACATGTGGAAAAAGGACGGCGTGAACCCGGACAAGTTCATAAACGACAAAGGTCGCTTGCTGACGATCAGGGAAGTGAAGGCGCTCGGTCGCACGAACCCACTCGACAAAGTGGTTTACCAGAAGGATGGTCACGACTTCATAGCGACGCCCATCCCACACGCGGGAAAGCGCAGTCTTGCATCGCACGAGGCGAGCAACGCCGCGGATAGCAAAGTGTGGGAAGCGTTCCGCGACGAGATCGTTGAGATGGACCGTATAGAAGCGGGCATAAAGATGGTGAACATAGACGAACTGAAAACGTTCCAGTCGACCGTGTTCGCGCCCACCGACGAGTTCTCTGTTGCGTCGGCGCCCGTTCACGTTTTGCGCTACAAGAATCAGCTATACCTGAAGAACGGAAACCACCGCGTCACGGATGCGTTACGCCAAGGCGAGTCTAGGATAGAGGCGCGCATCGTTGACTTGAAACCAGAGGTTAAAAAATGATACAACGCCCAACAACATCAATCTGGCGCGAAGCAGCCAACAAGCTCGGCTGCGACGTCCCAGCGATCAAAGCCGTCTTTGAAGTAGAGGCCGCGGGCAAGTTCTACGAAGTCAACGGGCACCTGCCGCGTCGTTTCGAACCGCATCACTTCCCACGCCAGCACTGGGCCGCGCTTGGGTTCAACCCAGGCAAAGCAGCACCGTGGCGCGCGTCGTTGAGGATTGGCAAGACGACACGCCACAAGATGTTCGCCATCGCCGAGAACATCGACGCCGAAGCAGCCTACCGCGCGTCGTCTTGGGGTGCGCCGCAGATCATGGGTTTCAATCACGAGGCCGCGGGTTACTTTTCAGCTGCCGACATGGTCGACGCGTTCGAACAAGGTGCCGACGAGCAGGTGCTTGCTTTCGTCGAGTTCACGATTGCGAACGGCCTCGACACCCACATCCGTTCTCACAATTGGCTCTCGTTCTCGTTAGGGTACAACGGGACCGGTCAAGCCCCGGTATACGCCGCGAAGATCGAATCCGCCTACCGTCGTCAGTCGGGTGGTAAAGCATCGTTGCCTTTGCTGCGCATGGGATCGAAAGGCGCCGCTGTTCGGGAGCTGCAAGTTCAGCTTGAGGGCCTTGGCTTCCTCGTTGAAGTGGACGGCGACTTTGGTAACGGCACACGCCGCGCCGTGCGCGAGTACCAGGAGATGGCTGGCCTCAAGATTGATGGTGTCGCGGGAGCCGCAACGCTTCGCTCACTGGCTGAGGAGCAGGTGGGCGACGAAGCAGCGCCCGCAATCGTAGCGCCCAAAGAAGAGCGCGCTGATACAGTCGCGGATTTGAACATCGACAAAGTTGTGAAGCACGGCACAACCATTCTTGGTTCGGGAGGCGCCGTCGGTTTGATGAGCGGCCTCAACGAGCATTCGCAGACGATCCTTATCGGAGGCCTGGTCGTCGGAGGCATCATTCTGGCCGCGCTATTCCTGTTCAGGAAAAGGAAATAAAAGATGTCTCTTTTATCAATAACGGGCGTCCTGTTGTGCGTCGGCGTTATGCAAGAACCTGACTTCGACAAGTGCGTGTCGCTCTACGACACCCGCGGGCCTTACAATTCGCAGGTTGCTTGCCTCGCCCGTTTAAACGAGATCAAGCAAACGTGGCCCGGTGTCATGTCCAAGGCGCTTGGGGGCGTTCCAATTTCTATCTTCTGGCCCTCGAAAACCTGCGTAATTCCAGGCGTCGGCACCTAGACCTTTTACTGGTCCTAACTAAGTTGACGTCAACCACATTGTTTGGTCGACGACCCCGACTCAGAATGCGAACATCGACCTAGTCCAGATAGGAGCGGTCTAATGGGTAGCAGGGTCTCAAAGCGGAAGCAAAGGCAAGCAGAACGTAACTGGAAGCCGCCTCAGATCGAAACGCTCACTCAACGACAAGCCACCTATTTGGACCTTCTCAATTCGTATGACTGCACGGTCGCGGTCGGTCCCGCTGGCACGGGCAAGACGTTCGTTGCATGTGCATGGGCAGGAGCAGAGCTCCACGCAAAGACCTACCGCTCGATTGTGCTCGCACGTCCCAACGTCGGCGTCGGCAAAACGCTCGGCATGCTACCTGGTCGTCTCGAGCAGAAGCTTGCCCCTTGGGCACGTCCTTTGGCGGAGGCGTTTAAACAACAGATGAGCGCCAAGCGCTACGACGACGCGATCCGCGCGGGCGAGATTCAGATTGAGGCAATCGAGCACATCCGCGGCCTGACGTTCGACAACACCGTGATGATCATCGACGAAGCGCAGAACACGACACCCGGCGAGATGAAGGCGTTCTTGACGCGCATCGGCGAGGACTCTGTTGTGATACTGTGCGGCGACATATCCCAAAGCGACCTGCATCGCACAGAGAACGGGCTGGCTTGGGCGACACGGGCGGTTGATAGGGGTTTGGTCACTGACGTGGGTCTGATTGCTTTTGAACACGCAGACGTCGTCCGCTCCGAGCTATGTAAGCAATGGGGTGAGGCGTTCGACACGATGGAGGCCGAACGCGAAAAGGCTCCCACCTATCATGGGAGCCTGTCAAAATTGATGGGTGGGGAGTTTCGCTGACTTACCAGATAGGATCGTCGTCGTGCTCGAAACGTTCGTAGCGGTTTTCCATCATGCGTTGAAACGCTAGGTCACCGTCTTCATCCGCCAGCAGCATTTCGTTCTCGGCGTAGTCAGCATAGGCAACCATGTCGTCGAACTCGGCGACAGCGTTCGCGACGACATCGGAAAGAGAAGCACCCGAGACGGTGCGGTCTTCGTTGCCATGTCGGACGGTGGCTTTGAAGCCCTCTCCCGGGAAGCACGTCACGCAGCCAACATCGGTGGCGTCGTTGATCAGGGCCCAAATTGGAACCCACGGATCGTTTTGAGTTGTTGTCAAAGTCATGTCAGGTCTCCGTTGGTGGGGCCCGGCTCGCGCCGGGCCGTTTCGATTAAAGTGCGCGAAGCGTTTCGTTCAGCTTTTCGGAATTTTCAATTTCGGCTTTCGCGGCGTCGGTCCAGTGCATCGCGGTACCGTATTCGTCCGCACCGTTGCGCGTGTCAGCGGCAAGCACAATCGCGTCTTCTTTTGTGTAGCGGTTCGCACGATCAGCGCGGCCAGCGAAGGTTGGGTTGGAAGCTTTGAAGCGACGCGAACCCGCAATTTTTTCCAGATCGTACTTCATGCAGCCAACGAGCGGCATGACGACAACCCACGAGTGCGACACAATCGAGTTGCTATTTGCGTTACGTTCGAGCGAAGCTTTCAGCTCCTCAATTCGTGTTGCGTTGTCTTCTATCATCTTGGCGATAAGGATCTGATCGGTCATTTGAAGTCTCCGTTGATTAAGTTGCTATAACTGACTTATAAGACCTTCTTTCGTAATAATCAACATTTATTTTGCGGCACCTTTTTCTCTTTATAACTCAGTTATACCTCACTCGGTTATCTGCTTGAAAGGCCCACCTCGTCCCGCTTAGGTTGCGCTTGACCGATAACCTCGAGTGCCTCGAGACCGTGTCAGGGCAGCAGCCTACGAAAGGACTATTACTTATGGTAGACGAACCAAAACAAGGTGAGGCAGCAGCCTCACTAGCAATCGACGCGACGAATCCAGAAGTCGCAGCACTAATTGCAGCCGCGGTAAAAGAATCAAATGCCGCTCTTGAAGCTAACCGGAACGAGATTCTGGGCGAGGCCAAAACGCTGAAACAGCAAGTGGCCGACATGACCAAAACGTGGGACGGACTAGATCCTGAAGCGGTGCGGAACATCATGGGGCGGATGGAAAACGACGAAGAGACCAAGCTTCTTGCCGAAGGTAAGATGGACGAGGTGATCGAACGCCGCACGGAACGCTTGAAAGCGGACTATGGCAATCAGATCGAAAACCTCACGAAGACCACCGCGGAAAAAGACGCCGCGTTGGAATCTGCTCAAGGACGTATCAAAGGCCTGATGGTCGAAGGTTCGCTCCGGTCCGCAGCTTCGGAACTTGGCCTGATCCCGTCAGCGGTCGACGATGCTTTGCATCGCGCAATGAACGTGTTTTCAGTCAACGACAAGAACAAGTTGATTGCGAAAGATGCCGACGGTTCGACTATCTTTGGTAAAGACGGAAAGAACCCGATCTCGCCAGCGGAGTGGCTCGACACGATGAAAGAGTCCGCGCCGCATTGGTTCCCAGCGCCTAATGGTGCAGGAGCAGGTGGCGGGCAAGGGCGTGGTGGAAGCCACACCATAACACGCGAACAGGCGCGGAACGTGCCAGTCTACCGCGCAGCTAAAGACGCTGCAGAGAAGGCCGGAGCGTCGCTCCAGATCGTGGGTTAAGAATTATTCCCGCCGCGCGAAAGCGTGGCACTAACCGCGCTTTCGCGCAACGCCAGTCGAAAGGAATCTGACAATGGCAAACGTCCTCGGTAACTATAACCCCGAGTTCTACGCTCAAGAGGCACTCATGCAGCTCTTCAAAGCATTGGGTATGGCCGGCCGCGTTCACCGCGGCGCAGAGCAAGAACGCAATGGAGCAGGCAACAGCAAGGGTGATACTATCAACCTGAAGCGTCCTACTCACTTCACCGCCCAAGAGCACGTCGCAGGCACCGGTACTACCGGTCAAGACGTCGTGGGCCAGAACGTATCAATCGTTCTGAACGCACACCAGGAAGTCAAGTACAAGCTGACTGACCGGGAGATCGCTTACACTACTGAGCAGATCATCACCGATCACATCACGCCTGCTGCTTACGCACTGGCCGACAAGATCGACAGCGATCTGCACCTCCTCGGCGCCAAGGTTGGCCCGAAGGCGTACATCTCGGGGTCCGCATCAAGCACCTTCATCACTGGCCCTCGTAAAGTTCTCCGGAACAACGAAGTGCCCCTTGATGGCAACATCCACATGCTCGTCGATTCCGGCCTAGAAGCCGCCTTCCTCGACTTGGGTATTTTCCATGAGGCTCAAATCACTGGACAGGGTGGAAACACTGCTGCTTTGATGAATGGCTCCTTGGGTCAGCGCTTTGGTGTCGAAGTGTTCGCAACGCAGAACGCCGACGTTGCAGGTCCTGTGATGACTTCTACTGCAACAGCTTCTGCTGCTACTGGCGACCTCGTGGGTGCGGCAACTGCTGACACTGCTGCGAACGTTAGCACAATGGGCGTGGGCTCTTTCGGTACTGTTGAAACTGTGCAAATTGGTGACACGTTCACTGTCGCTGGTGATAGCACAACTTACGTTCTGACTGCGGACACTACTTTCGCAGCCGGTGCGGGAACGTTGTCCTTTTACCCAGCATTGCGCAACAACGTTGCCAACACTGACGTCGTGACGTTCATCGTTTTGAACGCAATCGACGAGGCCGCAAACACGCGCAACTTGATGTTCCACAAGAACGCATTTGCTTTGGCGTTCGCGCCACTGCCTATGACCGGCGACGGTCGTGGTGCTGAGATGGCAACTGTCACTGACGACGTCACCGGCTTGTCGGTGCGTGCTCGCATGTGGTACGACGGCACGACTGCAACCAACTGGGTCGCTCTTGACGCCCTCTACGGAACGCAGGTACTTGATGGCCAACTGGCCACTCAGGTTGTTCGCGCCGCAAGCGTCTATCCTTCCTAAGTGAAATAGAAGGCCCCGTTTAAACGCGGGGCCTTCGATCACCACAACCCCAACCCGACAAAAGGAGCCAGTCATGGCAAAGGTAAAAGAAACATTCCCCGTCTCTAAGAACGGTAAGTACTTCGGTCACGCTGACGCTGATCAAATCAATTCAAACCCAGCGCTAAAGATCTTCGACGCGACAGAGGCCGCGACCAAAGAAGCTGTTGCTAAAGTCGAAGCAGCTGCCGCAGAAAAAGACAAGAAAGCATCCGACCTAGCCGCCGCTGAAAACAAGGGTGCAGACCCTTCGGCAGTGCGCAAGGCTCCCGCAAAATAAATCGCGTAAATCGTAACCACACGAGGCGGGGTTTCGACAGAGACCGCGCCTCGTTTTGAATCAGCAGGGCAACACCGATGGCCGATAACAACGACGAACTAAACGTTACCCTGACACGCGGCGAGCTAAAGTCGCTGATGCAGGACGCGGTAAGCGAAGCATTTGTCCGCATGGGCATGGATGCTTCTGACCCGCTCGAGATGCAACGCGACTTCCAGCACCTTCGGGACTGGCGCCTAGCTGTTGCCGCGACCAAGTCAAAAGGCTTCCTGACGATCATCGGATTGCTAACCGCGGGTGTATTTGCAGCGCTCTGGGTAGGTTTCAAAGCAGCGATATCCGGTCCTTGATCAATCGTTGACGACAGGACGCGACGCGTCCATGCTGACGCGAATTTTGTAAAGGATTAACCGATGGCCAAGCTTTCCTACGACCCCGTCCAAACGTTCGACATTTACGTCCAGATGCGCGGGTCTATTCGCGCTACGTCACGCGAAACGGGAATGAGTCGCGGGGCGGTAAAGTATCGCCTCGAGAAAGCTTCTCGCGATCACGGGCTAGAATATGGCAAGCCCATATCGGGAGGTAAGGTTCACGCGTTCAAAACGGTGAAGGCGGCGCTGCCTAAGAAGGGAGAGATCAAACGCTACGTCTTGACGTCCGCACAAAACAACACAGACGCCCACGTCCCATTCTTCGAGAACCTCGTTGCTTACGCCGAACACGTTGACGCGCAACTGATGGTTTCACAATTCACTTACAACAAAAACGCCTACGGGCAGATGTCAGTCAAGCCGGGCACTGCGCCCACCGCTGACGACACGCGGACGCTTTGGTACGATCCCATCTTTGAGCCCTACGTTGCCAACAACAGGATCGAGCTGGCTCCCATGTTGACGTTCTGCGGCGAGATCAACGTGTTGCCTACTGCCGCGCGTCCTTTGTCGGGTTTCGAAA
>Ga0070751_1002257_pt1 | contig 11057 bp, 4 predicted proteins | sample VirMetDEL_Aug_28_FD_78514 | JGI IMG/M metagenome (GOLD analysis project Ga0070751, IMG submission 78514) | Aqueous microbial communities from the Delaware River and Bay under freshwater to marine salinity gradient to study organic matter... | ecosystem: Environmental > Aquatic > Marine > Coastal ...
AGCTGCTGCGATGGATACGGCGGTACCGATGTTCACTGGCGACAAAGATATTGAGTTCGATGGAGACTACGATACTGATGGCTTCATCGTTGTGGAGCAGAGCCAGCCTCTGCCAATGACATTATTGGCGATTTATCCTCGCCTCCAGACGTTTGACAGGTGATTAGATGTCTTTTGAAGCAGCAGCAATATTAGCAGTCGGCAGCTCACTCTTAGGAGCTGGGGCTGCTATTGACTCTGGTAAATCGCAACAAGTTGCTCTGGAGTTTAACGCCAGAGTAAATGAGCGCAATGCTGTACTTGGTGAGCAGAAAGCTGAAGTTATCAAGCGAGAGAGCCAGCTTTCGATCCAGGAGCTCAAGGGCCGTTATGCTGAGTTTCAGGGGCTGCAGGAAAGAACCCTGGCAATGAACGGATGGGATGCGGACACCGGCACCGGTTTGCAGCTGCAACTTGAGGCTGCAACAGCAGCTGATCAAGATATTGCGAATACTCAGTATAACGCAGCGATTGCCCAGGCTCAGGCTTTGGAGGGTGCAGTACAGGAAAGAATCCAGGGTGATTTGAATCGCCTTTATGGCAGACAGGCTGTCAGAGAATCACAGTATCGCGCAGCTGGAACATTGCTAAGTGGCGCAACAAAAGCAGCAACTTTGTACGGGATGTCATAGATGAAAGTACCTACCTACACAGCCCAGGTGCAGCGAACCACTGAAGTTGGTGGGCAGCGTATGTCAGTACAGGCAAGCCCGCAGCAGTTTGCGCGTGGCGCTGAAGCAGCAAAAGCATTTTATGCCCAGGCGGAAGACGCAGCGTTCCAGTACGGCAAAGCTGAGCTGCAGCAGCGCAATGAGACCGAGCGATTAAAAGCTATCAACGAATCTAATCGGATGCTTTCTGAATCTGCAGCAGCTGCAGAGCAAATCGCAATTAACGATCCTGATGCGGCTGATCAATACTTCCAGGACAGTGTTGAGTTTCATCGTAAAAAACAATCTGAGCTAATTCAAAATGATGCAACTAGGCAACAGTTTTTACTTCAGTATGATGCGACCTCACAAAGGTCAACTGCGCAGGTAACAAGCTACACCAGGGCTGTTAGGGCGAGACAAGGCACTGCAGTTTGGATTGGAAGAGAAAGTGACCTTATAAACAGGGCATCTAATGGCGATACTGCAGCTATGCTTGAGTTGTATGGAGACCCTGATCAAGGAATAAAAGGACATTATGACCTAGGTGTCGAGAATGGATTTATTGCAGTCGATAAAGCAGCCGGGCGGTCCAACACATCTAGGACGCTAGTCGCTAAGAACAGACTGATTAATCATGTCGATGGCCTGGACACAATCGACAAGCTCACAGAGTTCACCACTGCGCTTGAGGCAGGAGAGCTGCCGCCTGAAATATCTAACGAGCTTTCATTATTGCTGCCTTCAGAGATCAAGCAGCTGAAGAAAGCAGTACAGAGCGAAATCAAAACAGAGCAAGCGCTCAAAGATGCAGCTGATGCGCTGCTTTCTGACGAGCAGCGACTCATGTTTGAGCAGACAATGGATGATCCGACTGTTGACCTGGAGATGAAGAAAGGCATTTTGCTCAATCTATCTCTAGGAACACCTGAACAGTTTGGCATGACGTCCAGTGACTTTCGGGCAGCTAAAGCATATTCCAGGGCAAGACTTAGTAATACCCAGGCAACTGTTAATGCAGCTGCGCGATCAATCGCAAAAAGCCAGAAAGAACTAATGAGCATTCTCACTGATGGGTTCGACCCTGGTCTTGATGCGATTCTTAATGTGGACCGCGAGATTGCAGCGATGGGCGAGTCAGCACCGGATAGCCTGGTTCAAGATCAGCTGGCTATGCAGCGGGCGTACTCGACAATCAACGCGATGCGCGGCATGGGACCTGTGGAGCTCGATCAGTATGTAGCAGGTATCGAGCAAGAGTTTGAAGGCAAGATGACTACTGAAGCTGCGACCATAATTAAAAATGGCCGCACAATGCAATCTAAGTTAGTTAGTCGTATCAGCGGCGGTGATGCAATGGGCGCCGCTCAGGATCGAGGCATCGTAAGTATGCCTACACTGATTCCTGATATGTACATGCCATCTGGTGATGGGCAGGATGTAGTGCGCGATGAAAGTGGCACCCCGGTTATCAATCCTGAGTTTCGTGATGCTATCGCCCAAAGAAAGCGCGCTGCAGAAAAAGTTTCCGATACATTCAAGCTGACTAAACCTCAGTTTCTCACCAAAGCAGAACGCAATACCTACAAGGAGCGGCTAAAGTTTGGTGACAGTGGCACCAGGATGGCGATACTCCAAAGCCTGGTGACTGGGTTTGGGTCAGATGCTCCGACTGTCCTGGCAGAAATATCTGATGAAAAGCATGTCGGTGTTTACGGTCACATTGGTGGATTGATTGCAGATGGGCGTAATGAGGCTGCGGAAGATATCTTGCGGGGCAAATCAATACTCGATGACGGAGTAGCGATTGTCGGATTTGATAAAGCAATAAATGATATTCATTTTAGAAATGAGGTTGGCACTGCGTTTTATGGGCTCGATGCCGAAGGGGCTTTGAGAGAGGCTGCAGATGCAATTTACGCTGCTAGATACGGAAGAAGCCCAGAAGGTTATAGGCCAACAAATTACCAAAATGCAATTCAGGCTGCAGCTGGAAGAACACCGGATGGAAAAGGCGGTATAGATCCTGTCAACGGCGCGCCAACTATAATCCCCCAAAACATGTCTGCAGCAGATCTCACTGATCTTTTGGCAACCCTGAGAGAAGAGGAGCTGATCAATCCGCAGATATCTGGTCAAAATGTTTCAAGAAAAATAGCTGCGGATATAAGAAACAAGACAGGCAATTACAAAATTCACCCAGCCCCAGGAACAGGCAAGTATTTTGTTTATCGTGGCGAAATTGGCATTGATGATTACAAACATATAAAAGATACAAATGGCGATCCGCTGCTAATCGATTTCGCTGCGCTTTATGAGTTGAGGGGACGATGAGCAGCTGGCTTCTTTCAAAATCCGATCCTCTTTTTTTTAAAGAGAGCGAAGGCACCGATCAACCTCTTGGCACAGTAGAAGAGAATTTTCAGTTCGCTTACGAGAACGACCGGCTCAATGAGATTGGCTCATCTAAGGCTGAGTCCTATGCTGATGTTTGGGGGCCAATCGTTGATGAAATCAATGAGAAAGGCGGTCCACTGTTTCGTAATCCAGGGAATGTTGTTTACAACAACAAGCATTACGAGAACAGGAAAAATAGAATATTTGATTATGTAGAGCAAAACCAGGAACTGTTCCCTGAGCTGCAAGATATCCGCACCAGGGATTTTGATTCTCAGGCGCAGGGTTTGGCGCAGCAAGCCAGAGACGAGTTCAATGAGCTTGATCAGAGATCCCCTGGCTTGACCAATGTTCTTGCTCAGTTTAGCGGTAGCTTTGCTTCTTTCTTCCGTGATCCAGGCATGCTGGTCACAATGCCAGCGGGGCTGTTGAATTTTGGTGTTAAGTCTCTTTTTGGTGTTGCGGTGCGCGAAGCTGGAATCGGTGCAGGTACCGAGGCAATCAACCAGATTGCAGTTCAGAAATGGTACGAAGAACTTGGCTACGACTACACATACAGCGACTTTATTGCCCGAGTAGGCACAGCTTCTGCGTTTGGCTTTACTTTGCCGTATACGATTGCTGGAGCTGGTCAGGGCGTCAAAATGACAACCAGCCAGATGAAGAAAGGGCTGCAGGTACTTAAGGGTGCCGGAGCACCAGAGACTCCTGCCATGCGCGCAGCAGAAACTTCGATTGAACGCATCGAGGCGATCGAGGCGGACAATCCACTGCGTCCATCTGCAGATTTAGATGAAATAGACGCAAGCTTAGAGCACCAAACTAGGACAGTCGAGGCTGATGAAGCAGTGCTTTTCAACGAGCTGCCTAATATTCCTGATCAGCCTGTAGCCTCTATCGATCCAAATGTATATACAACTATGGGGTTGCCATATCGTTCTGGATTTGTGTTCGATCCAGAAGACCTTGGTGTAGCCCCTGATTTATTCCAATACAAATCAGGCGGTGATGAGTTTGGTATTACCGGCAAACTAGCTGAGGAGGAAGTTTGGGTTCAGTATCGATCAGGAACAGCGCTTGTTTACGAGTTTGCTGATGGTCGTAAAGTTGTTGCTGATGGTCATCAAAGGCTTGGATTTGCCAAAAAGATTAAAGCTCAAGATCCTAATCAAGACCCCAAGATTCACGCACTTGTTTACAGGGAAGTTGATGGCTGGACTCCAGAGGAAATGCGCAAAGTTGCAGCGCTTAAAAATATTGCGGAAGAAACTGGTACCGCCATTGATGCAGCTAAGGTGTTGAGGGTAGATCCAGATAAAATTTCAGAAATGAATCTACCCAAAAAAAGTGCTTTAGTTCAACAAGCTAGGGGCTTGGTCAACCTAGATAACGAAATATTTATGATGGCAGTGAATGGGGTCGTCCCTACTAATTACGCTGCTATTGTAGGCAGAATGATCCCGGAAGACAGAGATCTCCAGGAAGCTGCAATGCGTGTTCTTGCTAGCCAGGAACCATCAAATGAGTTTCAGGCCCAGACAATGGTTGGTCAGGTGCGGGAAATAGGCGCACAAAAGATGACCCAGGATGGTTTGTTTGGTGAAGAAACTTTTGCAGAATCATTTTTTGCTGAGCGCGCAAAGGTCCTGGACCGGGCGCTCAAAGAGATTCGTAAGGATAAGGCAGCATTTAATAACATTACTAAAAACGCTGAACGCTTAGAGGCTGAAGGCAATGTATTAGAAAAAGCAAACAATGAACGGAGAATTAACAATGAGCAAAAAACGCTCCAGCTCCTCCAAGCGCTTGCAAATGCAAAAGGGCCTCTCTCAGACGCGCTCACAGCAGCAGCAAGGGCAGCAAGAGACTCAGGCAGCTACGCTGGACCTACTCGAAAATTCCTCGATGATGTCCGAGCTGCGGTCACAGCAGGTGATCTCGACCGCCTTACAGCTAGCGATGTTGGACGCTTTGTCGATGGTGCGACAGAAAGCCGCCCAGGCCCGGCTAGAACAGAGCCAGAGATCGAGCTCTTCGACGAGCCCACAGGACAAGGCGTAACACGCCAGGCCGACCAGCTAGCCAATGATTTCCTGACGCCAGAGAAAACGTCGATTGACCAAGGGATTGTCGAGATGATTCGCAAATCTATCGACGAGTTTGATGAAGATGCATATATACGGTTAATCAACCCAGATGGGCTGCGTATTCCTGATGAGGACGTAGGCACCTGGACATTTGACGACATGCAGGAAAAAGATATTCCTCTTGGTCCTGTAACTGAATTAGCTGTTATTGACGGCATAGCTTACGACAAGGTAGGGACCAATATATATGCGCGTGACGTCGATGAATTTGATGGTGCGTTAGTCGGGTACATGGAAAAAGCTGAAGACGGCAGCGACCTCAACGTAGCAGAAGAGTATCGGGGCCGTGGTATCGGTGGACAGCTATCATTCTTATATCGCAGTCAAAATCCTAAGATGGCGTCTGGCGGCCTAAGCATAGCCGGAGAAGCGACTGCTAGGGCTGCCTTCCGCAAAATGAAAGAGCTGTCGTTTATTGAGAACGATGTCGACAAATATTTTGTTAGGACTGATGACTCAATCGATATACCTGTTGCGCAGCTAACTCCCACCAGGGCAAGGCCGGAAGGCGTGTTTAGCTCTAAAGTTTTTATGGCTAGGGCAGCTAGGGGCGAGATGTCAAAGCGCCCACCTATCGAAGTCCGAGCTAACGAAGATGGCACATATACGTTGCGTGATGGCAATAGCACCTACGCTGTCGCTGTTGACGCTGGTTGGGAAACTGTTCCTGTCCGAGTTCTGACAGACGAGGAATATGCAAAGGCTGCTCAGGCAAAAGCAATCGATCGCATTTTAAATCCAGGAGCTAAAGACAAAGGGCGAACGGTAACCAAGCAGCCTGGCGAAGATAATGAATATTCGCTTTTTGAATTTGAAATGCTTAAAACGCAGCAGTTCAAATCAATCGAAGATATCATGGAGCGCAGCCGGAATAACCATCAAATGCTTAACGAGATGATTGAAGAGATCACCGGTGAGTTGGGTATTCCTTTTAACATCGAGCGTAAAAACGGCGTAATCACGACGCCTCCGATCAAAAAAGAAGAGGATCTTAGACGCAAGCTGATAGACAAATACAAGGCCCCAGCAGACGACCCTAATCCTGTTGCTTGGCTGCACAATGTTACTGATGTTGCGCGCAGCGGCATGAGTATTACTAAACCATCTGATGTTAAAGCTGTTTTAGATGCCATAAACTCTGATAAATACAAACTTCACGTTCTTGATGAAAGCTTTAAGGTTACAGATGCAGGGTATTTTGATGCTAAAGCTTTAGTTCAAGCTCCAGATGGGCAGCTAATGGAGCTGCAATTTTGGCCACCAGGTATGTTGGCAGCCAAAGAGAGCGCTGATCTAACCGAATTTGGCTATCCAGCAACTTATTTTGATGAGAAAGCAGGTAAAGAAAAGCCGTTTGTTGGTGGACACAAGTTATACGAAATTATTCAGGATCGCGCAAAAACCGCAACAAAAGAGCAAATAGAAAAAGCTGAAGAAGATTCTAAGATTATTTATGGGCGAGTTATCGCTGAACTGAAGCCTGAGTTTTACCCGCTGCTAGACATGTTGGGAATAGATCGTAAGTCAGCATTAAAGAGCAGCGCGAGGTTAGACGCTTCTGACTCAGATATTTCGACAGATCTTTCGTCGGCAAGGATCGGTGCTGCAGAGCCTGAGCCCCAGACTCCAGCAACAGGGTTCCAGACAGCTGCAAATGAGTTGTCGTCTGAGATCGCTGCTAGCGAAATGCCGTCTACTTTGAAAAATCTCACTGATGATACCTCCGATATAATTGTATCCGATTTGGACAACGCTGCCAAGGCAGCAGAGCTTTATCCAACAGGTAGAGTTATTGAGAACGATGATGGCGAGCTTGTGGTTGAAATGCAATCAGCTGCAGAATTAAAAGCAGAATTTGATCACGACCAGGATGTCCTGGATAGATTTAGGGATTGCGTACTATGAGTTTTGATAAGTGCATACAAAATGCTCGCGCTGAGGGTGTTATTGATGACGCAGAGCAAAAGCGCATCCAAGACCTTTACGAAGGGCATATCGAGCAAAACGCTGCTCGCATGCCTCCTGTTGAAGCAGAGCAAGCAGCTGCCAGAAATACATTCAAGCAGCTAGAGATAGAGGCAAAGCTGCGTAAGCGCAGAAAGCTGCTGCAAGCAGAAACATACAAGCGTGTCGAGCAGGACCTGAGATCGTACAGAAACAACCAGGGCGAAGAGGACATTGCTCAGGCTGCAACAAACCTGATCGAGGGTGACGTTCTATCCAAGACAACTAGCGTCGAAACTAGGAAGCAAGCGATTCGCGGCCTGGCTTTATCGAAGATGAACGATGTTCTGGCTACATTTAGACGCAATATGCTTGGATCGGTGCGAAACAAAGCGAAGCTTCGTAATGTCATACGCGAGGCATTTGGCGAAGATACTGGCGATATACATGCCAGGGAGCTTGCAACAGCCTGGTCAGAAACAGCAGAGTATCTACGGAAACGCTTTAACGCTGCAGGTGGTGCGATCTCCAAGATGACCAACTGGGGGTTTCCCCAGTACCACAATATGCTTGCTATCCGTAAAGCTGGCTACGATCAATGGCGTAGTGAAATCCTGCCAAAGCTCGACCTGGACAACATGATCGACGAGACGACTGGGTTGCCATTCAATGAACAATCGATCGAGATCGCGCTCAACGATGTCTATCAAACACTTATTAGTAACGGCGCCAACAAGCTAACGCCAAGCGGCGCCCCATCAGGTAAAAGCTTGGCGAATCAGAAACGCGACCATCGATTCCTTAAATTTAAAAATGCTGATGCCTGGTTCGAATACCAGCAAAAGTTTGGCAATGAAAACGTCTTTGACACGATGATTACGCACATTGACACAATGTCGCGTGACATCGCCTTCATGGAAACATTAGGGCCTAATCCAAGCGCTACGCTGCAGTATGTCAGAGGGGTTCTCCGTAAGGAGGCGGGGATGAATCCCGATAAGGCTAATCGCATTAATCGTAAATTGGCCTTAATGGAAACGCTTTATTCTGCTGCCAGTGACAAGATGAATGTCCCGGTTGATGGTCGAATCGCTCAGACCTTTGCTGGTTTGCGTCAAATCCTAATATCTGTGCAACTTGGAGCTGCGTCCCTGGCTGCGGTTACCGATTTTAACTTTGTGCGTATCGCTAAAAAGATGAGCGGCTTACCGCAAACAGACACGTTGCGTCGATATTTAGAACTGATTAGCCCATTAAGCGCTGAAGAGAAAGGTAAGATTGCTGTTTCCCAGGGTTTAATCGCTACAGGCTGGACATCAGTCGCAGCTGCGCAAATGCGCTATGTTGGTGACATATCGGGCCCGGAAATTACCAGGCGTGTATCGGATTTTGTAATGCGCGCCTCACTGCTGTCCCCGCATACCCAGGCAAATCAGTGGGCGTTTGGCATGTCGTTTACAAGTTCTGTTGCTCAGAATCGAGGAAAATCTTGGGCAGCACTGCCAGACTACCTCAAGAAAACTTTTGAAAATTACGGCTTCAACCAGGATCGCTGGGACATTATTCGCGCCACTAAGCCAATGGAGTACGAAGGCGAGACGTTTTTGACTGCGCCAGACATTGAGTCCAGGACAGATATTCAACCAAAACTAGCTATGGATTTATCAACCAGGTACCTGGAGATGATTAACGCAGAGACAAACTTTGCGGTGCCTTCGTCTTCGTTGCGAGGCAGAGTGCTGCTGACTGGAGATTCTCGACCAGGTACGCTTGGTGGTGAGCTTAGCCGATCGTTTGCGATGTACAAAAACTTTGGAGTGACCCTGGTTAACACGCACCTGGCTAGAGGTATGTCGCAGCCAGGACTGGCCGGTAAGGGTCGGTACATGGCTGACTTGATCATTACGACCACAATGATGGGTGCCCTGGCGATGCAGCTCAAAGAAATGTCCAAGGGCCGTGATCCCAGGTCGATGGACTCTCCAGAGTTTTGGGGTGCTGCTTTCCTGCAGGGTGGCGGCCTAGGAATCTACGGCGACTTCCTATTCTCTGATACCAGCAGATATGGAAGCGGACTTGAGGCAACGATTGCGGGGCCGGTTGTCGGCTTGGCAAATGACATAAAAGATTTGACTGTGGGCAATTTTCAACAGGCTGCGCGTGGCGAAGATACAAAGATCGCAAGCGAGACAATTTCATTTGCAGCGCGGTATACTCCAGGTAGTTCGATATTTTATATCAGGGCAGCCCTGGAAAGATTGGTAGTTGATCGATTAGATATGCTTGCAAATCCCAATTCGATCAAAGATATGCAACAATTAGAGCGCAAGTACATGCGCGATTACGGGCAGCAATATTGGTGGCGTCCAGGACAACTGACACCAGAGCGTGGCCCTGACATAGGAGCAGCAGCAGGAGATCTTGCACGATGACGGTATCAAGTACAACCAATAAGGTAAGTGGTTCGGGAAACGGCACGACTACCGTTTTTCCGTACACTTTCAAGATCTTTGCAGACGGTGACCTGGACGTTTACATCCGAAGCTCCACTGGCACAGAAACGCTTAAAACTCTGACAACTGACTACACAGTATCTAATGCTGGAGTCGATGGTGGCGGTAACGTCACATTCGGCACTGCTCCAGCATCAGGCGAGACTGTGGTTATTCAGCGTAAGCTAGCGCTTACCCAGGGTACAGACTACGTTGAGAACGATCCGTTCCCTGCTGAGTCTCACGAAGAGGCGTTGGACCGCCTGACGTTTATCACGCAGCAGATGCAAGAAGAGATTGATCGGTCCATCAAGGCATCGGTTACAAACACCATTTCTTCTTCTGAGTTTACGATTGCTGCAGCAGATCGAGCAAACAAGATTTTTGCTTTTGATGGTAGCGGTGACTTATCGGTTACCCAAGAGCTTGGTACTTATCAAGGCAACTGGTCGGCATCAACTGCATACGCAGCCCGTGACTTGGTTAAAGACACTAGCACCAACAACATCTTCCTAGCCAATACAGCGCATACGTCTAGTGGCTCACAGCCACTGACGACAAACACAGACAGCGCCAAGTGGGACTTGATTGTTGATGCGGCATCTGCGTCTACGTCAGCAACTGCTGCAGCCGATAGTGCAACAACAGCGGAAGGTCATGCAGACGATGCAGCGGCATCGGCAGCTACAGCGTCAGGTCATGCCACAACTGCGTCAGGTCATGCCACAACAGCGGCTGGTCATGCGACTACAGCAGAGGGGCATAAAAATGACGCTGAAACAGCCAAGACTGCGGCAGAGGCTGCACAGGTAGCTGCTGAATCCGCTGAGACAGAATTCCGTGACACTTACTACGGTAGCTTTGCGGATAACTCTGCAGCAGAGACGTATCAGACTGGCACGAATGGCGGGACTGTAGATACAGGCGATCTGTACTTCAACACCACTAGCAACACGCTGAAGATCTATAACGGCACTAGCTGGCAGGATGCAGCGCTAACAGCGGCTAGTTTCCTAACCGTGTCTAACAACCTGTCTGACCTAAGTAACGCTGCAACAGCCAGAACAAACTTAGGGCTTGCGATTGGTACGAACGTCCAAGCGTATGATGCGGGCCTCGCTTACCTTGATGGCTTGAACTTTACTGATGAGTCAACCTTTAAGGCAGCAGTCAACCTAGAGATTGGCACAGATGTAGAAGCTGTGGACGCTGACATTCTCCGGGCAGACACAGCAGACACAATCACTGCACCGATGCGTGGCACTATCACAGACAATACAACCTCGCTTACGTTCGACATGATTACAACAAACAACTTCAAAGCGGCTGTATCTAGTGGAACGCCTACGCTGACATTCCAATATAACTCAACATCAACGCTTACAAAT
>Ga0070751_1002261_pt1 | contig 11045 bp, 1 predicted proteins | sample VirMetDEL_Aug_28_FD_78514 | JGI IMG/M metagenome (GOLD analysis project Ga0070751, IMG submission 78514) | Aqueous microbial communities from the Delaware River and Bay under freshwater to marine salinity gradient to study organic matter... | ecosystem: Environmental > Aquatic > Marine > Coastal ...
TACTGTTATAGAATCTTCATGTACCAAATCAACCCAGTAGTATGGTAATTCAATTATGTTATTATTAGTTAATCTACCTCTAATATAAACACCAATTTCTGGACCCTCTAATACTGAGTATCTTAATCTATGAGGCTCACCTTTTGTTGGGTGTGTTATATCAAAGTTTTTAGTTACACCGTTTAATGTATCAACGTTAATAACTGAACCTGCTATACCCGTTATAGTACCTGTACCGAAGTTGATATTACCATTACCTGTATCGATAGTGGCACCGTTCATATTTAAGTTACCACTTGCTATATCAATTGTAGGAGTACCAAAGTCAATTACTGTACCATCATCTGTAATACTTGAGTTACCAATTGTTGTTGCACTTGTAAACTTAACAATTGTATCTGTAGTACCACTTACTGATACTGAAGTACCGCTTGTTCCTGAAGAACCTGAAGTACCAGATGTACCAGCAGCACCTGCTGCTCCTGATGTTCCTGAGGAACCGCTTGAGCCTGAAGTACCTGATGAGCCAGATGAACCTGAAGTTCCAGATGTACCTGAGGAACCACTTGTACCTGAAGCACCTGATGTACCTGATGTACCATTTACACCTGATATACCTGAAGTTCCACTTGAACCCGATGTTCCTGAGCTTCCGCTGGAACCACTAGTTCCTGAAGAGCCACTTGAGCCTGAAGTTCCTGAGCTTCCTGAAGTTCCAGATGAGCCAGAAGTACCAGATGAACCTGAACTTCCGCTTGTTCCTGAAGAACCGCTTGAGCCAGATGTACCCGAAGAACCACTTGTTCCTGAAGAACCACTTGTTCCACTAGATCCTGAGCTACCTGAAGTACCTGATGATCCTGAACTTCCACTTGTTCCAGAAGAACCTGAAGTTCCTGAAGTTCCGCTAGAACCTGAAGTACCACTTGTTCCGCTACTTCCACTTGAACCGCTAGTTCCGCTTGAACCAGATGAACCAGATGTTCCAGATGAGCCACTTGTTCCACTAGTACCAGAGCTACCTGATGTTCCGCTAGTTCCCGATGAACCACTTGAACCACTAGTTCCACTACTTCCACTTGAACCTGAAGTACCACTAGTACCAGATGAACCTGATGTTCCAGATGTTCCTGATGAACCTGAAGTACCACTTGTACCTGAAGATCCTGAACTACCAGAAGTACCTGAAGATCCTGAAGAGCCACTTGTTCCAGAAGAACCTGATGTTCCAGAAGTACCAGATGAACCTGATGTTCCAGAAGTGCCACTTGATCCTGAAGTACCTGAAGTACCACTTGAACCAGATGAACCTGAAGTTCCGCTAGAACCTGATGAACCTGAAGTTCCTGATGTGCCTGATGAACCTGAAGTACCAGAAGTACCGCTTGTTCCATCAACACCGCTTATACCTGAAGTTCCGCTAGAACCACTTGTTCCAGAAGAACCTGATGTGCCTGATGAGCCGCTTGAGCCTGATGTTCCTGAAGAACCGCTTGAACCTGATGTGCCACTTGTTCCTGATGAACCACTAGTTCCACTAGTACCAGAAGAACCTGAAGTTCCGCTTGAACCACTTGAACCACTTGTTCCTGAAGAACCTGAACTACCAGAAGTACCTGATGTTCCTGATGAACCTGAAGTACCGCTTGTTCCGCTTGAACCGCTAGTTCCGCTAGTTCCGCTACTTCCACTTGAACCGCTAGTTCCAGATGAACCAGATGATCCTGAAGTACCGCTTGTTCCAGAAGAACCAGATGTACCTGAAGTGCCACTTGAACCACTAGTACCTGATGTTCCACTAGATCCAGATGAACCTGATGTTCCTGAGCTTCCGCTTGAACCACTTGTACCAGAAGTACCGCTTGAGCCACTAGTTCCGCTTGAACCTGATGTACCTGAAGTACCTGATGAGCCACTAGTACCACTTGTTCCGCTTGATCCTGAAGAACCTGATGTTCCTGAAGAACCGCTTGAACCTGATGTGCCACTAGTTCCACTAGAACCTGATGTTCCTGAAGTACCACTAGTACCATCTACACCACTTATACCTGAAGTTCCTGAAGAACCTGATGTTCCTGATGTTCCGCTAGAACCACTTGTTCCTGAAGAACCTGAACTACCGCTTGTTCCTGATGAACCACTTGAACCACTAGTTCCTGAAGAACCACTTGTTCCAGATGAGCCTGAAGTGCCGCTAGTTCCACTAGAACCAGATGTTCCAGAAGATCCTGAGCTTCCTGAAGTTCCGCTTGAGCCTGAACTACCTGAAGTACCGCTTGTTCCGCTTGAACCGCTAGTTCCGCTAGTTCCGCTTGAACCGCTAGTTCCAGATGTTCCAGATGAACCACTAGAACCAGATGTTCCAGAACTTCCACTTGAACCACTTGTTCCAGAAGTACCGCTTGAACCTGATGTTCCAGATGTTCCTGATGAACCTGAAGTACCGCTTGTTCCACTGCTTCCACTAGAACCACTTGTTCCACTTGAACCAGATGAACCACTTGTTCCTGATGTACCTGAAGAACCACTAGTACCGCTTGTTCCTGAAGAACCGCTTGTACCACTTGTTCCTGAAGAACCACTTGAACCTGAAGTTCCTGATGAACCACTAGATCCACTTGTTCCGCTTGAACCTGAGGTGCCTGATGTACCTGAAGTACCATCTACACCTGATATACCTGATGTTCCAGAGGAACCACTTGTTCCACTTGAACCTGATGTGCCTGAAGAGCCTGAAGAGCCTGATGTTCCTGAGCTTCCTGAAGAACCTGATGTTCCTGAACTTCCTGAAGTACCAGATGAACCTGATGTTCCTGAGCTACCTGAAGAGCCTGAAGTTCCGCTAGAACCTGAAGTACCAGAAGTACCAGATGAACCACTTGTGCCTGATGTTCCTGAAGAGCCGCTTGAACCGCTAGTTCCTGAAGAGCCTGAGCTGCCTGATGTACCGCTTGTTCCAGATGAACCAGATGTACCTGAAGTACCAGATGAACCTGATGTGCCGGATGAACCTGAGCTACCACTTGTTCCGCTTGAACCACTAGTTCCGCTAGTTCCGCTTGAACCAGATGTACCACTTGTTCCGCTACTTCCACTTGAGCCTGAAGTTCCTGAACTTCCACTACTACCTGAAGTACCTGATGTACCAGATGAACCGCTAGTACCTGAAGTACCACTTGAACCTGATGTACCACTAGTTCCGCTGCTTCCACTTGAACCACTAGTACCACTTGAACCAGATGAACCTGAAGTTCCGCTAGAGCCTGAAGTTCCACTAGTTCCTGATGTTCCATCAACACCACTTATACCTGAAGTACCACTTGAGCCTGAAGTACCTGATGTACCAGAAGAGCCTGATGTTCCACTAGATCCAGATGAACCAGATGTGCCTGATGAACCTGAAGAACCACTAGTACCTGATGAACCTGAAGTACCTGAAGAACCGCTTGTGCCACTTGTTCCTGAAGAACCTGAAGTACCAGATGTACCTGATGAACCAGATGTTCCGGATGAACCACTAGATCCACTTGTTCCGCTTGAACCGCTAGAGCCTGAAGTACCACTTGAACCGCTAGTACCTGAGCTTCCACTTGATCCTGATGAACCTGATGAGCCTGAAGTTCCTGAAGAACCGCTAGTACCGCTTGTTCCAGATGAACCGCTAGTACCGCTTGTACCTGAAGAGCCTGAAGTACCTGATGTGCCTGAGCTTCCGCTTGAACCACTAGTTCCACTTGAACCAGATGAACCTGAAGTGCCGCTAGAGCCTGAAGTACCAGATGTACCTGAAGAGCCTGATGTTCCACTAGTTCCTGAAGAACCAGATGAACCGCTTGTTCCACTTGAACCGCTTGAACCTGATGTTCCGCTAGTTCCAGAAGAACCACTAGTGCCTGATGTACCTGAAGTACCATCTACACCACTTATACCGCTTGTACCTGATGATCCAGAAGTACCTGATGTACCACTTGATCCTGAAGTACCTGATGTGCCTGAAGAGCCTGAAGTTCCTGAAGAGCCTGAAGTTCCAGATGAACCTGATGAACCAGATGTTCCAGAGCTTCCGCTTGAACCTGATGTACCTGAACTACCTGATGTTCCGCTTGTTCCAGAAGAACCTGAAGTGCCACTTGAACCGCTTGAACCTGATGTTCCTGAAGAACCACTAGTACCTGAAGTTCCAGATGAACCTGAAGTGCCAGAAGAACCTGAACTACCTGAAGACCCTGATGAACCGCTTGTGCCACTAGAACCAGAAGTACCGCTTGTACCACTTGATCCAGATGTACCACTTGTTCCACTTGAACCACTAGTACCACTTGTTCCACTGCTTCCGCTTGAACCTGAAGTTCCTGAACTTCCGCTTGAACCAGATGTTCCACTAGTACCTGAAGAACCTGAAGTACCACTTGTTCCGCTTGAACCTGATGTTCCAGAAGAGCCGCTTGAACCAGAAGTTCCACTTGAACCACTTGAACCACTTGTTCCGCTAGTTCCTGATGAGCCACTTGTTCCTGATGTACCACTTGTTCCGTCTACACCACTTATACCACTTGTACCACTAGATCCAGATGTTCCAGAAGAACCGCTAGTACCTGATGTACCACTAGATCCACTTGTTCCAGATGAACCGCTTGTACCTGAACTTCCTGAAGTACCGCTTGTACCAGATGAACCTGAAGTACCGCTTGTTCCACTAGAACCTGATGTTCCAGAAGAACCTGAACTGCCTGAAGATCCTGAGCTGCCGCTTGAGCCTGAAGTACCTGAAGATCCAGATGTGCCACTTGTTCCAGATGAACCAGAAGTACCAGAGCTACCTGAACTTCCACTTGATCCTGATGAGCCAGAGGTACCAGAAGATCCAGATGTGCCTGAAGTGCCTGATGAACCACTAGTACCGCTTGTACCAGATGAACCTGAAGTACCACTAGTTCCGCTTGAGCCACTAGAACCTGAAGTTCCAGATGAACCTGAAGAACCTGAAGTACCTGAACTTCCTGAAGTACCGCTAGTTCCAGATGAACCGCTTGTACCTGATGTACCTGAACTACCTGAGCTTCCACTTGTTCCTGATGAACCACTTGAGCCAGATGTTCCTGAAGTGCCGGATGAACCTGAAGTACCTGAAGTACCACTTGTACCATCTACACCTGATATGCCTGAGGTTCCTGATGAACCTGATGTGCCACTAGTTCCGCTAGAACCTGATGTTCCAGAAGAACCTGAACTGCCTGATGTGCCTGAGCTTCCACTAGTACCTGATGTACCAGAAGAACCTGATGTTCCGCTAGATCCTGATGAACCTGAAGAGCCGCTAGATCCTGAAGTACCAGAACTTCCTGAAGTGCCTGATGTACCAGAAGAACCGCTTGTTCCACTTGTTCCAGATGAACCAGATGAACCACTTGTTCCTGAAGAACCACTAGTACCTGATGTACCGCTTGAGCCACTAGTACCACTAGAACCACTAGAGCCACTTGAACCAGATGAACCTGAAGTTCCGCTAGAACCTGATGTTCCTGAAGTACCTGATGAACCGCTAGTACCACTAGTTCCGCTTGAACCACTAGTACCGCTTGATCCTGATGAACCACTAGATCCTGAAGAACCAGATGTTCCTGAGCTTCCTGAAGTACCAGATGAACCTGATGTTCCTGAGCTACCTGATGAACCTGATGAACCTGATGTACCACTTGAACCAGAAGTTCCGCTTGTTCCGCTTGAACCTGAAGTTCCTGATGTACCAGATGTACCGTCTACACCACTTATACCGGATGTTCCAGAACTACCGCTTGAACCACTTGTTCCTGATGAACCTGAAGTTCCGCTAGTTCCCGATGAACCTGAAGTTCCGCTAGTTCCGCTTGAACCTGATGTGCCTGAAGTACCAGATGAACCACTAGTTCCAGAAGAACCAGATGAACCAGAACTTCCACTTGAACCACTTGTTCCTGATGAACCTGAAGTTCCTGAAGTGCCTGATGATCCTGAAGTACCAGAAGTACCAGAAGAACCACTTGTTCCAGATGAACCACTTGATCCGCTTGATCCGCTTGAACCACTTGATCCTGAAGTACCGCTTGAACCTGAAGTACCAGAAGTACCTGAAGATCCTGAAGTACCAGAAGTACCACTTGAACCTGATGTTCCGCTAGTTCCAGATGAACCACTAGAACCTGAAGTACCTGAGCTACCACTTGAGCCACTAGTACCTGAACTTCCACTAGTACCTGATGTACCTGAAGAGCCACTTGTTCCTGAACTTCCACTTGAACCAGAAGATCCACTAGAACCTGATGTTCCAGAAGAGCCTGATGTGCCTGATGTACCTGAAGAACCTGAAGTACCAGAAGTACCACTTGTACCATCTACACCACTTATACCTGAAGTGCCACTTGAGCCAGAAGAACCTGATGTTCCACTTGATCCTGAAGTACCACTAGTACCAGAAGAACCACTAGTTCCACTAGTACCTGATGAACCTGAAGTACCTGATGTACCTGAGCTTCCACTTGTTCCTGATGAGCCTGAACTACCTGAAGAGCCAGATGAACCTGATGTTCCTGAACTTCCACTTGTTCCGCTTGAGCCGCTTGTTCCTGATGTTCCGCTAGAACCTGAGGTACCTGATGTACCTGAAGATCCAGAAGTTCCACTTGAACCGCTTGAACCACTTGTTCCACTTGAGCCACTTGTGCCTGAAGAACCAGATGTTCCAGAAGATCCAGATGAACCACTTGAACCTGAACTACCAGAAGTACCTGATGAGCCACTTGTTCCTGATGTTCCTGAAGAACCGCTTGTACCTGAAGTACCGCTAGTTCCATCAACACCACTTATACCTGAGGTACCAGATGAACCACTAGTACCTGATGTTCCACTTGAGCCTGATGTTCCACTTGAACCACTTGAACCGCTTGTTCCTGAAGAACCTGAAGTACCACTAGTTCCTGAAGAACCTGATGTGCCAGATGAACCTGAAGAACCACTTGAGCCACTTGAGCCACTAGTACCTGAACTTCCACTAGTACCTGATGTACCAGAACTTCCTGAAGTACCTGAAGTTCCAGAAGAACCGGAAGTACCACTTGAACCAGATGAACCGCTAGATCCAGATGAACCGCTTGAGCCACTTGTTCCTGATGAACCACTTGTTCCTGAAGAACCTGATGTGCCGCTAGTTCCTGATGAACCACTAGTACCTGATGTTCCGCTTGAACCACTAGTACCACTAGTTCCTGATGAACCAGATGTACCACTTGTTCCTGACGTACCGTCTACGCCTGATATACCTGAAGTTCCACTGCTTCCTGATGAGCCAGAAGAACCTGATGTGCCGCTCGATCCTGATGTGCCTGAAGTACCTGATGAACCTGAGGTACCAGATGAACCTGATGTACCACTTGATCCTGAAGTACCACTTGAACCAGAAGAGCCGGATGAACCTGATGAACCTGATGAACCTGAAGTTCCACTTGAACCACTTGTTCCACTTGTGCCTGAAGAACCAGATGTACCACTAGTACCACTTGAACCTGAAGTTCCTGAAGTGCCTGATGAACCTGAAGAACCACTTGAGCCAGATGAACCACTAGAACCTGAAGTACCAGATGAGCCGCTTGTACCGCTAGTACCTGATGAGCCGCTTGTTCCAGCAGTACCTGAACTACCTGAAGTACCTGATGTACCTGATGAACCGCTAGTACCGCTAGTACCAGAAGTACCATCCACACCTGATATACCTGAGGTTCCTGATGAGCCTGAAGTTCCACTTGTGCCTGAAGAACCACTTGTACCACTTGTGCCACTAGAACCAGAAGTACCTGAAGTACCGCTTGAACCCGATGTTCCGGAAGATCCTGATGAACCTGAAGAGCCACTTGATCCGCTTGAACCACTTGTTCCTGATGAACCTGAGGTTCCGCTTGTGCCTGAAGAGCCACTTGTACCACTAGTTCCACTTGAACCGCTAGTACCTGATGTACCACTTGAACCCGAAGTACCGCTAGTACCACTAGTTCCGTCTACACCGCTTATGCCTGAAGTTCCTGAGCTACCACTAGTTCCACTAGAACCACTTGTTCCAGATGAGCCTGAACTTCCGCTTGAGCCAGAGGTTCCAGAAGAACCTGAAGTTCCGCTTGAGCCAGATGTACCTGAAGTTCCACTTGAGCCACTAGTACCACTAGTACCAGAAGAACCACTTGTTCCACTTGAACCACTAGAGCCTGAAGAACCTGATGAACCGCTTGAACCACTTGTTCCTGATGAGCCTGAGGTGCCACTTGAACCTGATGTTCCTGAAGTACCATCTACACCTGATATACCTGAAGTTCCGCTTGAGCCAGATGTACCTGAAGTTCCACTTGAACCAGAAGTTCCGCTTGAACCTGAGGTTCCAGAAGTACCAGATGAGCCTGAAGTGCCGCTACTTCCTGAAGAACCACTTGAGCCACTTGAGCCACTTGAACCTGATGTTCCAGAAGAACCTGAAGTTCCGCTAGTTCCGCTTGAACCACTAGTACCACTAGTACCAGAAGAACCACTTGTTCCTGATGTACCACTTGAACCGCTAGTACCACTTGTACCACTAGTTCCGTCTACACCACTTATACCTGATGTTCCGCTAGAACCTGATGTTCCAGAAGAACCTGATGTTCCACTTGAGCCTGAAGAGCCAGATGATCCTGAACTTCCACTTGAACCACTTGTTCCACTTGAGCCTGAAGTTCCACTTGAACCTGAAGTACCTGAAGTACCAGATGAACCACTTGTTCCACTTGTTCCGCTTGATCCTGATGTACCTGAAGTACCGCTTGAACCTGAACTTCCTGAAGAACCTGAAGTTCCACTAGAACCACTTGTACCTGAAGTACCAGAAGTACCATCTACACCACTTATACCTGAAGTTCCTGAGCTACCACTAGTTCCTGAAGAACCACTTGTGCCACTTGAACCTGATGTACCACTTGTTCCTGATGAGCCTGAAGTTCCTGAAGAACCTGATGTTCCGCTTGATCCTGAACTTCCGGATGAACCAGATGAACCACTAGAGCCTGAAGAACCTGATGAACCGCTTGTACCTGATGAACCTGAAGTACCCGCAGTTCCTGATGAACCAGATGTACCACTTGTTCCTGAGGAACCGCTTGTCCCTGAAGAGCCAGAAGTACCAGATGTACCATCAACTCCCGATATACCTGAAGTACCAGAGGAACCACTTGTTCCTGCAGTACCTGAACTACCACTTGTGCCTGAAGTTCCTGAAGAACCACTTGTACCTGAAGTACCATTAATTCCACTAGTTCCTGATGAACCTGAGGTACCGGATGAACCTGAAGTTCCAGAAGAACCGCTTGTTCCACTTGAACCTGAAGAACCTGAAGAGCCGCTTGAGCCTGAAGAGCCAGAAGAACCAGATGTGCCGGATGAACCGCTTGTTCCACTAGTTCCCGATGATCCTGAGGTACCGCTTGTACCACTTGAACCTGATGTTCCGCTAGTTCCAGATGAACCTGAGGTACCACTTGAACCTGATGAACCTGAACTTCCTGAGCTACCTGAGCTTCCACTAGTTCCTGAACTTCCACTGGAGCCAGATGTTCCATTTATACCACTAGTACCAGAAGAACCACTAGTTCCACTAGTGCCTGAACTTCCAGAAGTACCTGCTGTGCCACTTGAACCACTTGTTCCTGATGAACCGCTTGAACCACTAGTACCTGAGCTTCCGCTTGAACCTGAAGTTCCTGATGAACCAGAGGTGCCTGATGAACCTGATGAGCCTGAAGTTCCTGAAGAACCACTTGTACCTGAAGTACCGCTTGAACCTGATGTTCCACTTGAACCTGAACTTCCGCTAGTTCCTGAAGAGCCACTTGTACCTGCAGTACCACTTGAACCACTTGTTCCTGAACTTCCACTAGAACCTGAAGTTCCACTTGAACCGCTTGTTCCTGAAGAACCACTAGTTCCTGAACTTCCACTAGAACCAGATGTTCCAGAAGAGCCGGAAGTACCACTTGTGCCTGATGAGCCAGAAGTTCCTGATGAGCCACTTGAGCCTGAAGTTCCTGAGCTTCCGCTTGAACCAGATGTACCACTTGAGCCTGATGTTCCGGATGTACCTGAAGAACCTGAAGTTCCAGATGTACCCGAGCTTCCAGAAGTACCTGCTGTTCCACTTGAACCGCTTGTTCCTGAAGAACCAGATGAACCTGAAGAGCCTGAAGTGCCACTTGAACCACTAGTACCACTAGTTCCTGATGAACCAGAGGTACCACTAGTTCCTGATGAACCGCTAGTACCTGAAGTTCCGCTTGAACCACTTGTTCCTGCAGTACCACTTGAACCTGAAGTACCTGAGGTGCCACTAGATGGCATATCAGAATATTCGAATACTCCAGTTCCTGTATTATATGTTACAACATATGATGGGGTTGCATCATATGGTAAATTTTGGATTATAATTGGTTGAGGATCAGATCCTGAGATCACTAAAGATCCTGTAATTACAGCTGAACCTGAAAAAGGAAATCCAACGCCTGAGGATGAAACATATACTGTTACCCCTGAGGTTTGGAATGTAAATAATTCGGCTGAACCACTTATATTAATATAGGGTACACTAGCACTTACTAATGTACCATTTTGGTAAATATCAATTGTTCCACCGCCGCTTCCAGCTGTATCAACATTATATACACCTACGGGAACCTGATCTAAAAATCTTACTTGAGCCATTAACTTAGATGTTATCTGGTATAAATATCAGGTTATCCAATTGCAGTTGATCTATTTTGAGTTTCTTTGTCAGAAGCTGTTTCTGTTACAATTCTGTCTCCTACTACGTTGCCTTCAAAGAAAGCAGCGTTATCTACAGCTTCAACTGAGAATATAATTTTGGTCTTATTTGAAAATTTCTTAAGGGCTGTTATATCTTTTTGTAATATTTCTGGTATAATATATCCGTTTAATTTAACACTAAATGTGCTTCTAACTATTCTTTCACTATCTTGAGTTAATTCAGTTTGGAAACCAAA
>Ga0070751_1002265_pt1 | contig 11033 bp, 28 predicted proteins | sample VirMetDEL_Aug_28_FD_78514 | JGI IMG/M metagenome (GOLD analysis project Ga0070751, IMG submission 78514) | Aqueous microbial communities from the Delaware River and Bay under freshwater to marine salinity gradient to study organic matter... | ecosystem: Environmental > Aquatic > Marine > Coastal...
GCGTTGCAGCACCCTTGCGGTGCCCGGCCAGAAGGACCCGCGGCCGGTCAATGGGCAAAAAAAATCCCCTAGGGATAGGGGACCGGATGAGAGAGGGGGACAAAAAAAACCCCGCACAATGGCGGGGCATAGGGTAGGGGGACGGTTTACGCGGCCGGGTCTATATCCACTAGCGACCATAAATGCGATATGGCTTCACATTTAATCGCGTCCGGGTGGCATTGGTCCGCATAGATTGAGCGAAGCGACCAAAATAAATGGTCATCCGGTTTGGCCTTCCAATGGTCTCCAGCGTTCAAGATACCTTGCAGCCGGGCTATCATTTCGGGCGCTTGCTCTTCTACCCATTCCGCACAATCGCTCGCTGCATCTTCTGGCAAGTGTCGCGCCGGGTAGGGGCGCTGTCCGTTTGCTTTTATATACATCTGAAACACTATAACGCGCTCCCATCCGTAGTTAATGGCTCATAGTCTGTCGATTCTATAACTTGCGATATGGTCGCAATATATGCGTGCGAGTCTATCGCTTTTGTATAGGCGCGCCGGGCGTCCGTATAGCTTTCACAAACGACCCAATGGTCTAGCGGCTCACCTACTCCGCCATAATCAAATGACCAGGTGACAATATAGCTTCTCATTGTTCACCCCCTTCAGTTAGTTCAACATATCTTGCAAGCGCTTCTCTCATGCCTTGCACAATAGACCATCGCGCCCCCCAATCAATATAGATACTGTCATTAATGCCGCGATAATCGCCGTCACGCCCTAGCAACGTCTCCGCGTACCAATAACCCCCCGTGAAATGCCATTCGCCGTCAATGGGTTGATAAACCGCTATCACGTCACCATTGCCATTTGGCGAGTATTTATCGGCCGGCTTTCGGGTTACTTCAGCCCGGTAACATTCGGGAAGTATTTTCCCTCTCAATGATGCGACCAAATTATCAGAGAGCACAATGTGCTCATGCTGTACCGTTTGCCGTTTCATGCTTCACCCCCTTCAGTTGTTCGCGCTTCTGCTTCTGCTTTTGCGTTTTCCCATCGCCGCCACAATTCGGCCGCGGTAGTCTCTGCTTCATTGTAGATATGCTGCAGCGCATAGTGTGGAATCATACTCTCTTCATCGTCTACACAACCCAAGGCGATAAGGCCGGGGCGATGCCATAAACCCCCGGTATATTTCCCCCCTTCACTTTCAAAGTGCATCCCGCCAATTCCGTCCCCATCGTGAAATAAGTGAAATTCACGCCCAATTTCAAGTCCCGCCAGCAATAAGGCGAGCTCTTTTGCATTTGTTACGCTTGGCATGCTTACCCCCTCGCTATAGTGTCGAAATCATAAACAAATGACCCGGTATCACTTTTCGCCGGTCCTTTTGCTTTGAGTGCAAGCGCTACATTGCCCGCGTTTGCGTTTACCCAATCGCTAGCGTCACCATCTATCACCCGGCGCCCAAACATAACGTCCGGGCATTTGCCGCGATAGACAAAAGAAACGGGAACGCCGGCCGATAAACCCAATTCCATTTGTTTCTGGTAACCGGGCGCACCGGATGCGCTAAACATCAAACGATAGTTTTCGGGCGTTTGATAGAGTCGCTTTGCGCGTTTGGTGTAGTCGTAAAAATCGAGCTCCGGGAAGCGCTCCGGGATAAAGTAATCTTCCCAAGCTATGTCGGAAAGTACGTTAAGCCGGACGGTACCCTTTACCCCTTGACGGGCGCATAGCCGGTCGAATTTGGCGAGCTCATCAACAAGCTGGTCAATGAATGCTATCCGGTCCGTGTGGTAATAGTCCGTCTTAGCTTGGCGGGCGTCTTGGACATTCCCGAAACGACCCCGGCCGGCGAGCTTTAAACACCCGTCCATACACATGGCGGCTTTACTACCGGCGCATATGATGGGGTCCGGGAATAGTGAGAGGCCAGCAAAACGGCGCTTAAAAGAGGCCTTTTGCGTCTTGGCTATCTTAAGGTTTCCGGGGTTCGCGTTAGTGTCTAGTAGTTTCATAGTTCCCCCTTGGCGGCCGCGTGAACAATTGTCACAACTAAAACCACAATCCAGAGAGAAGCAAAAAAGACAGCTGCGCCGAAATAGATGTTGGCCGGGTTCATTGGTCACCCCCTACGCTTTCCACTAGGGAGCTCATTTCAATCTGATATGAGATATGTTCTACCAATTCCGCAACGCTGCCGAATGGCTGGCCGTGATAAAGAAAAGTTTTCATTGTTCGCACCTTTTTGTTTTTGCGTGGCGTCATTGCCACACCCCGAACGCTACGCCCATTTTCACCATTTGTAACGTGTTTTGTTATACCGATTTGGAATAAAAACCGCCTGATTTATGCTTGGGAAAACACCCAAAAACCAATAACCGTGGGATAGTAAATAGAAGTAACAAGTATCCGTGGGATACCCGTGGGATAGTTAAGCTTTAACTTTTGCTGTCTCGATTGCGAATTTCATCGCGGAAGCATAATGTCGTTTGATTCCAACCCTGTACGCACGAAGTGCAATTTTATCGGCCGGGAATGTGATTCGCTGCAATCGCTGTCTACGCTTCAAACTAACGATTTGGACAATCTGTCCTCGTGGCTTACCTTTCTTGTATCCGCCTTTACCAACACGTTTCCAGATACCTCTGTTTCCTTCAGTGTTAGGGAATCCTTTCGGCACACCTATGAAATACTTCTTGCGGTTCACACCAACCAGGTTGCCTTCCTTAAATAAGCGTCGGCTGATATTCCCCTTAGAGGTTAACTCAGAACCTATGTTGGCAAAGATAGGCTCTGGAAGCCTTTGATTCTTTGCTTTCTTCACACCACCATAAATGATTTCTCTCATGTATGAAGCGCGTTCAGTGAAGAACAAAATACCATGGAGGTCATTCTTCTTCGGGAACTTATGTTTAAGACTATCTAAAGTGAATTTCGTGGGACCGCCTTTAATCTGGCTTGTTACCATCACCTTCTTCAAGAAGTCGCCGGTATCCTTTTGCGCTCTGTGCATCGTTAGAGAGATAGCAAAAGGCGTCTGCTTTTCAACGAGATTCTTCATCGTCTCGTCTAAGTCGTCGCCCTTATAAACTATATTAAACATCCTCTAAGTGTACTACATCACACACTTGCTGTACTGAAACCGTGGGATAGTCAGTAAACAAAGAGTCTCCATAGGTTTCGTAGTTACGCAGCCAGCGACGTACAGTCGATTCGTGAGCGTACACCTGAGCGGCTATGTAGCCGTGGGATAGCCCTTTGTCTCTAAGCTTCTTGGCTTTTTTTACTTGGTCTTTTGTCATTTTTAAGGGGCAAGGAGTCCTGTGACCGCTGGGACGGCCAGTTGATAATGGGCTAGCTTACTTCCAGATTGGGTAAGCTTTTGCCATCTCCGCTACGAATCCGCTCTGCGCTGGGTTCTGCTGAAGCGTATCTAGCTGTGTCTCTACCGATACTCCACGTAGGTTCGCTACGTTCTGGATTACCTGTGGTAGTAAGTCGCGCTGTCTGCCGATAAGCTGATGTTCAGTCGCGAACGCTTGCATCTTTTCCTGCTTAGACATGGTAATGCCCTCCAAGTAAATGCATAATCATTTTAACTCTTTTTGATACAGGTGCAACCTGTTTTGTTACGTGAGAGTAGAACTGCCAGGGGGAATAATGAGCGGAGCACACACAGCAGAAGTCTTGAAGCATCACATGACCTATAGCGAGATTGGCGAAATCATGGGGCTAAGTCGTCAGTCAATAAGAAACATTGAGCAACAAGCTCTTAAGAAATTACGTAACGACCCCCGTCTATTTCAGTACTACGTAGACTTACTTAATTCCAGCTTACAATCTCGTAATCAGAATCTGCCTCTTTCTTTTTGACCTCTTCACGGTAATGGTCTGATATCTCTTTACGCAGAATGGCGTTTGTTTTCATTATGCAATTCGCCTTCTCGCGCAAGATGGTCATGTGGCCTTCACCACAGTACTCACGCAAGAAATCGTGAAAGGCTACCGGGTTCTCTGTGAAGTACCGATGGCACCCATGGCACCCGGCTAGTGCGTTATCCATGGACCAGCGCACCGCTTTGTTGCGTCGGCCAAAAATGTGCATGGCTTCGAGTCTATCTGTTGCACCACAACGGACACATGCACCATCACGGAGCCTTACCGCCTTACTAAAATGAATGTCGCAGGTCTCGCGCTTTAGCTTTCTATTCAGAGCCATGTTTGTCTCGCTCAAAAAGTTTCTCGCGTAGAATAGCAGGTACTGTATGACAGCAGTCGCAAGCCCAGCCAGCTAGATAATGTGGCGGCTCAGATTTCCAAACCGGCTGCATTTTCTTGTAACACTTAGTGCAGGTCACTTCCCGTAATTTCTCTGATGGCATCTTCAAAATCCTCATCTTGTAGCATCATCAACCAAGCTGCGAAAAAAGCATCTACCGACATATCGACAGTCACATCTGTCATGCCTCCCAAATGTACGTCTGTCCACTCAGGGTTCTGTGAGTTACTCGTAGCCTGGATTATTTGATTCACCATAAGAACGGTTGAACCTCCCCCAGGTATCGGTAGTTTTAAAAGCGGCATGTTCATGGGCGCACTGTAATCCGGGCAACCTCGCCATCAGTCTTGTGATAGGTAATCACCTTAGCACCTCTGCGAGAAACCCATCCACCGCGGGAGGCATATGCATCTCTCCCAGACAAAGTGGGATGCTGCTCTGCGATTGCACCTCCATCTTCGATAACTTTCTCATGATGGTAATGCCCGACATGGATGTAGGTCTGGGTCGCGGAGCCCCACATCTTTCTAAATCGAGGTTCACTAGCGAATAGTTTATGGAGATTAGCCAGCTTAACTTTGTGGCCGTGATGAAAGCCAAGCATCGTTTCTCCCCATAAGTACCCATAGAACGGGAACTCGTTATCGATGACCTCGACTCTTTCATCGTCTCCAAAGACATGCTTGATGTATTTACGCAACCAGATAGAACCGGAGATGTCGTGATTGCCTTCTGCGCTTACGACCACAACCTTTCCGAAATGCTCAAGCATCATACCGACCGCTTGTGACATTACTGTCATCGCTAACTCAACTAATTTTCCATAGCGCGTATCGGCATCCAGGATGTGTGCAGACGTTGGCGTAATCGCGAGCATGCCGTCCCAGTGCAGGAAGTCACCAAGCTGGCAGAGGATACCAACCTCTGATTTTGGACTGCCTTGAATCATTTTATGCACCGAATCCAAAAATACCTGCCTTGCTATATCTACGTCCCAAGCGTCACCTGTCTCTGCTTCCCACGCATACATACCCAAGTGGAAGTCCGTAATGGTTAACAAACTCAACAGGTTCTCGTCTGTTTGTTCTGGCGTAGGTGTAGGGGCGAACCGTGGGATACTGTCCATCGCGGCATCCAACCGCTCGAGCATGATTTCAATTTGCCGCTTCTCATCTGATTGAGACTTAACCCACTGACCAACCGGCTTGCCTTCATCGTTATAGTAAGTAGATACACCTTTGACCTTGAACCCGTCCGGTACGGTGTGAACCATATCGTGCCCGGGTGAATAGCCTTGCTTCGCAGCACGAGTCCTAATGGTTTTCAGTGTGCTTTTGACAGTCTCTCTCGTGATACCTAACTGCCGGCCAATCTCCGTTTGATTGAGACCCTGCTCGAATAAGCTGACTATCTCCGCTTGCCGCTCAGTATTACAGTAGTTCAGTAAACTCATCGCTTCCCCCCAGAAAAGACGACGTTAGTTCTTCCTGCCGAATCTAACGTCAATTGAGTATCTTTCAGCGAGTAGCCTACTCAAGTGCTCGTATACCTCATTAACTTCCATAGTGTTGATTCTTGTCGTGGATTCGACGCCTGTTACAGCCTTTTGAATAGGACGCCACATGTACTCTTTAACCATGTGCATGGTGGGCTCAATCGGGACGCCCTCTTTGACAACGGTCTTCATGTCCATGCCACGCGCTTGCATGACTTTTGCGACTTCATCGCAGTAAGCGTGAATTGCTGAGTTCTGATTACTCGTTCTCGAAGGTCTGACTATCTCGTAAATGAAGTCCTTGTTCTGATTCTCCATCACGTACTTGCAAAACTCCTCCGCCTGGAATTTGTTTCGCACCATCCAACGCTGACCCATCTGTTACCCTCTCACCAGAATATGTTACATATTGCCCGAATTTAGCCAAACATTCATTCCTAAACGACTCAGATTGCATGAAATCGTGCGTGATATCGTCTAATTGCGACCATTTCTTCATAGGAACCATAGTAGATTCCGTACTGTACTTCTGAGCGAATGGGCTACCACCTTGGTCACGCGCCCTGTTCAACCATGCATTGATAAACCTTTTAATGCCTTTTTTGGTTTTACGCTTACTTGGATTTGCGTCACACCATGACTCCATTGCTCCTAGTTCAGCGTAAATATCGACATCAGAGTAGCTACGCTGCCAAGCGATGATGTCCTCGTCACTTGGCTCCCAATGTGTGCCATCTTTTAGAATCATTTCTTCGCCCACTCCGACCAACTAGTTATTTTTGCTTTCAAGCTATCTAAGTCGCCTTCATACTTATGGCGATGTCCCCCATAGAATATTTCGTAGGAGTAAACCTCCATCGTCTGAGAGTTTCCTGAAACTACAAATACAGTGAAGTCATTACCTTTCTTGATTAACTGCTCGTACATGATTTCTTGTGAACGCTGAAGTTTGCCACCAACGCTTTTCCACTCGAACCATAAGAACTTGCCCTTAATCTCTACGCAGCCGTCTATGTCCCCCATTGAAATCCTGCCCGGGAAGCAATCAGAGAACCACTCCAATCTCGGAGCACACCGCTCTTGGTAACAGCCGTTCTCTTTACAGTCCCAGCGTAATGGACGTTCTACGATATTAGTCAAGATACCTCACCTTTGCTCTTGACTAGTTCAAGATGTCTATCCTTTAAACTCACTTGGTCACGTAAAGCATCCATTTCTGCCTCGAATTCCTGAGTGACTACTTCTAATTCACCACTCAAATCCGATATTAAGTCAGCTAAGATATCCATCTTCCATAGCGTGTTCGCTGAGCCCCAGGCATCGCTAAACCTGACTTCTGCTTCACCTGACTCAACGTCCAGTAGGATTTTCAAAACACTTGATTCAACCTTCATCCACACTCTCCCTTTTGATGTCCTAACGGACAACAATGAATTAGTTAACAATGACGAGCTATGATTAACGTATCGAATCTTGACATCTATCCGCTTGACTTGCTCTCAGCCAGCGGGGCGCATCATAGAGAGGGTCAACTCCGCTCCAGGGTTCTTTGGTTCCCTGGCCTAACGCCCGTTAATCTCTGCGAATGAAAAAGATGGAAGTGTTTGAAGAGAACTGAGTCGTTCTGTATACTGTTTCCATCTTGTTTGTTCGCACCTTCAAGATACCACCAATGACAAACCCCTGTCTATGGTCTCTGGCCCCCTTGCTGTCCTACAGCGGTAAGGGGGCTTTTTTTTACTCCTCTGTTAGTAACTCGCAACCCGCTTCATTGAATTGAGCAATGATTGCGTTTTTTTCGCCCATAACTCCAAACATCATAAGAAGCAAAATTCCAGCAACAATCATGACAGCGTAAGCATCTGTTGATAGCTCTTTCATTTTCTACAAAGCTCCAAAAAGTTCTCTAGTGACATTCCGAAGGTGTCAGCTAATAAACACACCTTGGAAAACTTTAAATCCCTAGCCTCGCGGTATCGGTATATCTGCATACGACTCGTACCTAACCGTGTTGCGAGTTGAGCAACAGATAAATCATGCTGCTCTTGCGCCAGGATTACCCCCTTACCTAAATCGTAACTAGAACGGGATGTCATCCTCTGCTAATTCCTTTTCGGCTTGTGGTTGTTGTTTGGGCTGTTGCGCGATTCTCTGCGCTTGTTGCATGCCCTCTTGTGCGGCAGTCTGCTCTTGATTGTGTTTGTACTCATCAAGACGGATGTAGACAGTATTCCCATACTGGTCAACTTCCTTGGTATCACAGACTTCCAAGAAGATAAGACGCTCCGGTCTGCTAGCGAGCCACGCCATCGCTCGCTCGCGGTCTATCTTAATTTTGGACTTCACAAAATCAGGTGTCTTCAAATACCTGTTTGCGTATATCCCTTGTGGGTACTCTATTTTTTTATCCTGCATTGGCTTCTCCTGTCATTACTTTTCTTGCTTGATAAAACTCATCTGACTTAAGCGCTGTACGCTGCTTTGATGTCCACGCTTTTCCACCCTTAGTCGGAGCTATGGTGTATAGCGCAATCTTGTCTTCATCACTAAGCTCGCCATACGCTTCTGCAGCGGTTTCCCAGTTCTGCTCATCAAGTGCCTGTCTGATACACACGATAGAATCGATGTTTCGAGCGACTGCGTCATTGTGAACGGCCATTGGGTCTAGTGGCTCACTTGCTTGATTACCGTCATCGTCAGCCGCGGGAATCCCAGCGATAGCCTGGAGGGCATATCGTCTAGCATAGGTGATGCAAGAGCCAACCGCCTGTGCATCGCGCTTAACGAGTGGGATAGTGTAGGTTGAGCGCATGTACTGTCCGCTTTGATGCATAAGGACAGTGACTATCCCGGCCGCATCTTCTCTCATGACCGGGAACTGCGTGTAAGACAATCCATTCTTTGCGAACGGTTCTTTGAGCGCCTTGATGACCTCAGATAGGTCGGCGTACTTTGACTTGAAGAATGGGTTATCAGCGCCTTTCTTGGCTGAACCCATTTCACCCTGTGCTTTGCTTAGTGCGGATGCGAGCTCCGCAATTTCGTTACTAATCTCTAACATTAAATAAACCCCTCTCTTTCTGCGTAGCAGTCTTCTGCGTTAAGGATGCTATGACCAAACCACCAGCCCTTACATCCATCTAAAGTTTGTGTCGGTTCTGAAAATGGACCGAGCTGGTCCTCGCCATCGATGAAGTCTTCGATGATATTTGGCTCCCAGTAGCAATCGTCGTCGTCAACCAGCAGCCAGACTTTGCCGCCAGTAACGTCTTGGATTGGAGCTCCGCGGAATGAAGTAGCACCAACAGGAACGTCGGCACGAATACAGATGCTGTGCAGCATAACCCCTCCTAGTTTTTAGTCTCTGTATAACAGAATACGTGACAACGTGTTTTGTGTCAACAACCAGGGGATAGCCGTGGGATAGGAAATTTAGTTTAGCCGTAAGTCCACATGACGGGAGTGGTAGGGCGTATATCGACGTGAACAAATGTCTTTGCAACACCGATACCACCAAAGCCCATCTTCAGAGCTTCATGGACAATGTTCATACGTTGAAAGCCATTGGTCACCGCGATATCCGCGGCAATACCTTGCGTATGAGTACCCGGGACTTCTTTGCTGCGTTCAGCAGTGTGATGAACTGAGCGATAGCCAGATGTAATAGTAAAAGGAAATCCGCATCGGTCTCTGAGCTCATCGAGCATGTGGATGAACTCTTCCTTCATGTCATTTTGCCCGGTCTCGCGACAGCGGAATTCAGAGATATCAAAGTGCTTATACATTTTTCTTCCTTAAGGCCATTAGCTTATCTGCGCCACGAATGCCAAAGCTGGCACTAATAGCGAGAAACAGCAAATACTGATACCAATCATCAAGCTCGCTAAGAACTTGAAATCCATGTCGAACACGTTCAATCACCTCAGGGGAGTCTGTAATTACGCCGAAACTGATAGCAATCAGGGGCAGCGCAAGTATAACAGTCCAGAACTCATCTTTATATGAGTTTTGAGTGGCGTCAGCCATCTTGCTTTCCCACGAAGCATCATTCTTGATGACCTCAAGTTTGCGCTCATGACTGGCTTTTTTCTCTTCCGCTTTACGCTGGAAGTGTCCACCTACTAAATCAGCCAGAGGGCCGATTAGTGATTGCAACATCTTTATCCTCCCAGAGGACGCAGTAGTAGCGTGTAACGTCCTGCTCTACACATATTATATTGCCGTACATGGCCGTACAGATTTCATCCCTCACGATGACATGCCGCCAATCTATGCATTCCTTTTCCTCAGGTGCAACGCACCCAGTGAGCAACAGAACTAGAGCGAGCGCCCTACTCATCGTCCTTATTTGCGTATAAAGACTCCATAGTCCCTACGCGGATAGTAAGACCGTGAACCTCATCTTGAATCTTCCTGAGCTCTCCAACATCCATCTGAACGCCCTCAATCAGCATATCTTGCCTAGCGTCATCAGGAAGGCTCCCAAGCTCTCCACGAGGCCATAGGATGCGGAACTCAGTGTTGCGCTCTATTTCTATCTGGGACTTATCTAGGGAATGCTCAAGCGTGTTGAGCCGTTCTTGTATGCCAAAGTAAGCCATGGTGGCAATCGAAGTCGCCGCGACCATGGCTACTAGGTTGCGGATAGGGATTGTTACATCAGTCGAATCATTAAGGTCCATTACCGCAAAAATTCAATGATAGTAATGCCCATAATGGCTATGGTTCCTAAGAAGCCAAAGCCCTGGAGCATCAATCTCTCTAAACGGTCAAAGCGCTTGCCGTGGTCATCAAGCTGCCGCTGAATAGATTCATAACGAACCGCACACTCTTTCTCATGCGCTTCTATCTTTATCAATGCTTCTTCAGCGATATTCACAACTACAATTCCATAGCAAGGCCTATGGCAAGTGATTATATCACTCGTCTTGCTCTTGCTCTAATGATTCCGTAAGCATATTGACGAATGCGTCTCTGCCTACGTTAAGTTGGTCTAGGTTAAACCTCATGCTCGCCATTTTGCGGTCAAGGTCGTTGATGTGATTGACCATAGCTTGTTGCTGCTCGGTCATGTCTTGAAGGATGTATTCCTTGTCGTTCACTGTGATGGGGGTCTGTTCATTTTTTCCCATGTCAGCTTCTCCTGTGGTTGGTTAGTGTTTGGCCTTCCCTATGTTAATCGCCATGATGTCGATGAACTTATACAGCTTTGCCATCCATGCGTCATCTTGAGGTGTAGGCGTTACTGCCGCGATAATCGAGCAGA
>Ga0070751_1002270_pt1 | contig 11026 bp, 17 predicted proteins | sample VirMetDEL_Aug_28_FD_78514 | JGI IMG/M metagenome (GOLD analysis project Ga0070751, IMG submission 78514) | Aqueous microbial communities from the Delaware River and Bay under freshwater to marine salinity gradient to study organic matter... | ecosystem: Environmental > Aquatic > Marine > Coastal...
CTTGTTTTGCCTTCTGACCTAGCCCGTATGTGCCTGCCAATTTCTTTGGCCATAGGGTCTTGCACGTTTAAAGCATACTTAGCCACGGAACGTCGCTCAAACTTCACGCCAGCTAAAAAAGCGTCTAGCAAAGCATCGTTATCTTGACCGATACTCTCCGCCCAACGCTTGTAAGCCTCATAGTCTTTGTGATTCATGACGTTTTTATCGCCTTAATCAGCAAAGCACCCGTGTCCAAATGCCACCATTTATTGGCAAATTTCCAGTCCCTTACATGCCTATGGTGGTGCGCATGCAGCCATTCACCAGCACTTGGGAATACAAACTCAAGCCAGCCATAATCGTTTGGTTTATCTCCAATATGGCTGAACGTCTGATGAAGGGCGGCAACAAAATGAGCCAACCCTAAAGCCGGAAGGTAAGCGTACAAAACAAAATCGACCGAAACCAGAGCCATAACAGCAACCATAGCCGCCCATATTGGCACGTAAAAAGCGTCTACTATGTAATGCAGCTTTTGGCGCAGCATCCGTTTAGCGCGAATGGTGCGGAGCGGTACGTCACGGTATCCTTTACGCAACAAAGATGCCCAGCGTAGCGGCCCCTCATGCGGGTCTTTATCTGTGTCAGAATGGCGGTGGTGTGTAGCATGTGTCACCACCCACTGTATCGGGCTGCTGTACATAAACAACACGCCATATAAAGCAAAAGCCCAGTGCCAGAACCTGCTGGTTTCAAACGCGCTATGGCAAAACAGCCTGTGATAGCCTACGCTAATTGTTAAGCCGCCCGCAATATACAGAGCAAACGCGACCCAAAACCAACTTGGATTGGCGTACAACATCCACAAAAACGCCGCAAATCCGACGTAATAAGCCGTGTTTGCCATCCAAGCACTGTGTCGCATGGTTACTCCTTTTCACTATCTACTAAGTACCCAAAGCAATCTGTGATTGCTTTCACTGTCTTAGGCCCAGTTTTTATCCTGATACCAACGGGTAACGGGGTTTCGGGATCATCTTTAGCCTGAAAAATCTTATCTTCTATACTAAGCTCACCCAGACATAAAATCAACCGAGACCCTATTGGCAGCTCTCTGTCGTCGCCCGCTGTAATATAAAACGTGTCTGTCTCTGGTATGCCGTCAGGGTTTGAATCTAATTTTAGGCACCACCAATAAGAATCTTCTTCTGCGGTAAATATAGACTCGCCTTCTGGCACAACTAAATTTTTTACCCCGCGCACCATAAAGCCCGGAGTTTTTACGTGGGTTGCGGAGCCGTCTTCCCGCACTCCAGTAATTCGACCCTTAACCATTAAGGCGGCTTTTTGTAGCCTGCTAACAGGTATACCACCTTTGGGTACGTTAGTTCTGTACTTACTTCCCGTTTTTAAAAAACAGTACTCTATAACCCACCCAAAAACTCTTTGGCTAGATAATACGCTAGTCTGCGAGTCTAGGGTTGGTACAGCCATGCTTAAACATCTGAAACTGGGACATCAGACTGTTGAGGCGTTTCATCGTCAGGCTGTGCTTCGTTGCTTTCTTCTACGGTGTTAGAAGTACCTACTTCCGGCAAATAAACATTGGCAGCTCTCCATTCCCACATTAGCACTGGGGAGTGTTCTTTTACTACCGCCTCTAACTCTTCCCCAACATTTGGTAGCCGCATAGAAACAAGCATAGTTTCATGCCCCGTAGCTTCGTACCTAACAACCATACATTTGGCTGCAGAATCTACAGAATCTACGGTATATTTATAAGCGATACCCATGTATTAACCTTCCAAGATCAAGAAATAGGCCCATAACGTGTTCCGGTGACAGGCCATGTTATATACGGGTTGCCTGAAACAGCTACACCGGCAGCTCCGCCCCCACCTCCAGATTGTTGCCTTCTTGCGGGGCTGGGTATTGTATAGCCATTAGCCCCGCCAATGCCCGCTGCGCCCCAGTTTCCACCTCTGCCCCCGGGGCCACCGTATAGGTTGTTGTATCGTAGTTGAATATTTGCGCCATTACCGTAAGAGTTGACCGTTCCAGCATTTGCATTAGCTGTTAGGTTAGAGGTGTGGTTGAAATTATTTGGATTTTTAGTAAAGTTTCCGGGCGATCCAGCGGGAGCATTTGTGTTGCTGGATCGACCTCCGCCACCGCCGCCGCCTCGGTTGGCAAAAGAAGGTGAGGGGCTACAACCGGGGATAGCATTAGCTCCCGGAGCGCCACCACCACCGCCACCACCACCGCCACCGGCAATAGTTCCATTATTGGTAAACGTCACGGGCCTACTAACCGATAACGCTCTACCACCAGCGCCACCTCCGCCGCCGTTTGAAGTATAAACGTTGTTATAACTCATATAACCACTACCGCCCGTACCCCCGCTGCCACCACGACCAACAATAACTCCGTTGTTAATTACCGTAAGATCGTAAGCTGGAGAAATTGATGATGGGATAGAAAGAGCTGTAGTACCCGTGCTAGTGCCGTTAATATAAACACCGGGGTTAATTGTTACCTTGAGCGCAGTCGATCCGGGCCACCCAGCACCCGTCGCATACGTGTATAAATCTAAATTATTTTGCGGCGAGCTAATAGTCAAAGCTGTTTCGCTTGCTTTGCCGTAACCATCAGACATGCTGATAGCACCACTAGGCACTTGGAATAACGTTCTAACGGCGGCATCGTTCATGCCTATTTGTGATGTGCCCGGATTGTTAAGTTCGACGTTTACATCGTTAAGAGATATAGCGCCTGTATTTGGTAGTGCCATTTTTACAACGTCCCGTAAGCAGTCACATTACCGATAACTGTTAAGTTACCACTCGAATCAATCTTACCAATACTGGTAGCGCCGTACTTTATAAGCAGCTCTCCACCCGACTCTTCAATCGTATATCCGGTAGTTGTCAACTGAGCCGCTTCGTTAACTGGGGTAGTGCCTAAAGCGCTAACAATATCTGCCGCAGACGCAGAGCTAACTGCTGATGTACCATTACCTTTAAGTAGGGCACCTGAAGTAAAAGTAGCAGCGCCTGTACCACCAGACGCCACAGGAAGTGCAGCGCCTAATGTCAACGAAGGGATATGATCTATCTGCGAAACTACGTCGGTGCCATCAGCATAGACAGCAGCAGACTTACCGTTAGGTATGGTTACGCCCGACCCACCAGAAGTTTTGACAATAATGCTTTGACCGCCGGTGGTATTGTTTTGCACCACATAAGGCTTCTCGATGGTAGGCACCACCAAGTTGTGGGTTGTCGTAAGGGATACACTTGAAGTTACATTAAGCACCAAATTACGTGCCACTTGGGTAGCGTTTGAGTTTGATAGCGTAAGCGTCAAGTCGGCATCCGAAGTAAAGTCAGGATTACCGTACCCAACAATAGCCTCTTCAAGCGCGGTGCCTAAGTTTGTGTTGGTTGTTGTGCCCCAATTGCCAGCTTGCTCACCATCAGCGATAAGCTCGATCTTCAGGCTTGTTGAATAATCTGATGCCATTTGAATTCCTTATGTTCTGGCGATCTGCCAGTTTGCCGTCTGAGATGTGTTTACTAAACCCCACATCAAAACGTCGCCAACTTGGCTAATGCCCTCAACCCCAGTAACCAATAAAATCTGCTCGGTTGTAACGGTTACAGTGCCAACTGCGCCAGTGCCAAGAATATCTGTATTATCTACATCTACAGTAACGCCAGAGCCTTCGACAATTGTCACGCTATTAATTGCCGAAGTTGCCTCAAGCCCGGTCACTGCGGCAGATACATCAATCACAGCAGAAGCGTTTCCAACAGACGCGGTTGCCTCTAGCCCAGTCGTCGATACATTGGCATGGCCAATGATGGCTACGTCTCCAACAGCCCCAGACGCCGCCAATCCTGTCTCTAATATAGAAACATCAATCTTGATGGACTCGCTACCTACCGCTGATGTGGCCTCTATACCAGTCAGGGTTACATTTCCGTCCCCAACAACAATTACTGAACCCGTCTGACCTGTTCCAAAAAGACCAGTTATAGTCGGAGCAACATCCAGTTTTGTTGTAGCATTTCCTACTGTGCCAGTGCCGCTTACTCCGGTAACACTCAGTATCTGATCAGTAATAAACGATACGGTGCCAGTCTGACCGGTTGCGGCAATACCCGTCGCAGCAATAACTGCATTTGGCGACTCAAGTAGAGACGATCCAAACGGCGCTGCTGAAAACGGGTACTGTGCTACAGCCATTATTCACCCTTGAGTGCTTTGACCTCGGCGCGGAGTTCTTTGATGGCTTCAATAAGCAAGGGTACTAGCCGCTCGTAGCGTACGGTGAGGTATTTCTCGTCAATCGGGGCGGGGGCCACAACTTCTGGCATGACCGCTTGCACTTCTTGAGCTGATACACCGACTTCGCGTTTGACTTCATAGCCTAGCTCTTGGGCCGTCTCGTTGGCTTCGTAGTAGAACCCAGACAGCGTGTCAATCTTGTCCAGCGCGTTTTCAATTTCGCCCAATTTGGTCTTTAGACGATCATCTGAGTAGTACGCTGTGATGTTGTTTGTCGCACGAATCTCACCAGCAGTGCCAGACCCGGCAGTGCCCACACCCAGCGAGTTGACTTGATAGTCGTTGCTGGTGTTCAGCCCGTTAGCAGTAGTGGCTGTGGTGGCCGTGGTAGCGCTTGTTGCAGTAGTAGCAGTGTCTGCGTTACCGGTCACGTCTCCGGTCAAATTGCCCGTAAAGCTGGTGGCAGCTAAATCGCCTGTAGCTTTGGTAAACGTAAAGCGTGTAGTGCCGTTGTCTGTGATGATAAAACTATTAGCCGCCGACTCAAGCTCCATCTCAAAGGTGTTGTTAACACCATCGTAGAACATTTTGGCGTCACTACCCGAACCCCAAACTATGTAATCAGCGTCACCAGTTAATTGAACAAAACCTGTTGCATATAAATACGATGCGTAAAAACTAGTAGCACTTACCTGATTGGCTGAGGGGTTGTAGTAAAAGCCTGAATCAACACCTAGTGCATAGTTACCAGTTGTACTACCACTAGCAAACGGTATAAAAAAACTGGCTGCTGTGCTTGTGTTTGTTAGGGTAACATTTGTTGCGTTTGTAGCCGTAGTAGCCGTCGTAGCCGTGGTGGCAGTTGCTGCGTTGCCGCTTGTGTCTTGATTGCCTGTTGTGTTGACTCCGGGCAAGTCAATATTTGCCGTGCCGTCGAAGCTAACACCACCAATCGTGCGGGCAGTTTGAAGGGCCGTAGCAGTTGCCGCGTTTCCAGTAGTGGAACCAGAAGAGCCAGTGACGTTACCCGTGACATTACCACTCAGATTGCCAGATACCGTGCCAACCGTAAGCACATTGGTGCTTGGGTTGTATGTAAACGTAGCGGTGCTGTCCTGTAACAGTCCGTAGTCGCCAGTGGTAGAAACTGTCGTATTGGCAAACGGAACTTTAAACGCGCTAGCTGACGTGGACGTAGTAATTGCCACATTGTCTGCATTAGTCGCGTCTGTAGCGCTCGTTGCGCTGGTAGCTGAGGTAGCCGTCGCGGCGTTACCGGTAATGCTGATGTCCCACGTGCCGGTAGCGTTGGTTCCGCTGGTGCTAGGTGCGCCCACAGTGTTGTAGCTAATGGTACGTGCTGTGCCGCCGTTATAAGCCGTACCAGAGGCATCGCCTGATCCGCCGTTGTTGAACGTGACGGAATTGGTCACCGAGCCAGCAGTGGTGGCGCTCGTTGCAGATGTAGCGGTGTCAGCGTTACCTGTTACATCCCCTGTTAGGTCGCCAGTAAACGAGGTTGCCGCTAAATTGCCCGTGGACTTAGTGAAAGTGAATCTGTGTGTACCGTTGTCAGTAATGACGAAGCTGTTGGCAGCAGACTCAAGCTCCAACTCCATCGTGTTATTGATGCCGTCGTAGAAGGCTTTAGCTGGAGAAAGGTAGCCAAAATTAACGGAACCAGATGATAAATTAACCTCAGAAGCGTTGATGTACGCGGTACTAATACCAAATGAAGAAAGGTAGTTCGTACTGGGGTTGTATGATAGAGCTGAATCTACACTTAACCCATAATTACCAGTCGAGTTACCACTAGCAAGCGGGAAGTAAAAATTGGCGTTTGTATTTGTGTTTGTCAGAGCAACATTAGTTGCGTTTGTGGCTGTATCAGCATTGCCAGTCACATCACCGGTCAAGTTCCCGGTTACATTACCCGTCAAATTAGCGGTAATAGTGCCAGCATTAAAGTTCCCAGAAGCATCACGAGCAACAATAGTAGAAGCAGTGTTTGCATTGGTTGCGTTAGACGTAACCGTGAAAGTCGCGTTGCCAGTCTGGTTGGCAGTAAACGTCTGGGAGCCTGACAAGCCCGTGCCAGACACATTCATCGTCAGCGTACCGTCCCCGGGCTGTGGGGCTGCGGCAAACTGAGCATACGTAATAGCGGTGGTGCCAAACGTAATGGTGCCTTGCGTGGTCAGTACGTACGACTCACCGGCTCCGGTATCACCCTCAAGCACAAAAAACGCATCGCCCTGACCCATAGCATCCGGGTCGCTTGGGTTGTAGGTGTCGGCATCGGATGCACGGGTAAGCACCCAGTTAGTAGACGGCGATCCTACATTCGTAACCGTGTAAACGCCGTTATGGGCGGCGTTAGCCTGCTCATACACTAAAACTCGGTCGTTTGTAGAAAGGGTAATCCCATCAATAACCAGCGCAGCTTGGGTGCCTGAGTTAGTCAGGGTAGCGCCAACACCGGATGAGCCGTTATCGTAAGCAGCGGTCAAAGCCGTAGGAGCCTCAACCCGCACCGGGTCATGGTAGTGCAGAGCCGCAGCCGTGGCGTTGTCTACGTATGCTTTTGTCGCAACATCTAGGTTGTCGGTGGGAGCAGAACCAACCGTAATCTTGCCGCCAACCGTTACGTTGTTGGAAGCATCCTCAAAGACCGCCTTCTCGGCTGGCTGGGTGATAAACACCTCTTTCGTGCCAGCGCTGAAGTTGACTGCCAAACCGGAATTACTAGAGGACAGGATAGTATCCCGGCTAAGCGTCGTTCCGCTGGACGTAAACGTACCAATGCCAACTTCCCACTCGTTTTCAAACCCGGTGGCTGTGTTGTGGATGGTGTAGTACACCGTATCCCCATTACTAATAACGGAAGCAAAGGTTTGAAAGCCTACATAGGCTCCGGTAAGCGTAATAGTGCCCGTCCCCGTCGTGGACGAGGACTCACGGACGCGGTCTTTGAGCGATAGGGCCATTTGCCCCTCCTATTAAGCGATACGGATGATAGCGTTAGAAGAATCAGCCGTCGGGAATTGAACCGAAAAATCACCAGCGGTAGAAGATTTATCAGCGCCAAAGTCCAAAACAATAACTGCTTTGTTAGCTTTGCTGCTGTTGTAAATCAAAGCGCCGCGAGCGGTAATCGTAGACGACGTCCACGTGGTGTTGCTAAACGATACATACGCCGTAGTGCCAGACGAAGTTGGGGTGGTAGAAACAGTCAGAGAGTTTCCCCCTGCGCTGTATCCGGTGCCACTGACTTCATTGGTTGCAGAGTAAGCCGTCGTAGACGCATCAAGCGTCGCAGAACTAGTGTACAAAGCAATCTTAAACGTGTCCGTGTCAAAATCGTGATCTCCAGCCAAAAGTTCAACTTTAAAGCTGGTGCACATTGCTTGAGTAATAGCCATTTTTAGCTCCTGTCAATCAAGTTATTGGAACTCGCACCTGACCAGAACGGTACGAATCTCTCTTTTCAAGCCCATCTCCCAGCCTTTTTGCTAGTTGAAGTGCCTCGCCGTACTTTGTATTGTATAGCTGGAGTAGGTCTGGCTCACCCTTCATGAAGGTATATGCCTCGACTAAAGAGCCGTACAAAAGCACAGAGTCAAAGTTATCCCCAAGCCAACTTCTTCCATCTGCGGACTGCGTAATGGATTGCGGATAAAAATAATAGGCAAGACCAACTGTGTAGTTGAGGTCTGGGGTCGGGCCAAGCATAAAAACCATTTCGGTTTGATCGTTTGACCTAGGGCCATACAAAGCATAATGTTTTGGTTGGCCTGTGTCGTTAATGCTTGGGTAAGCCTCTCGAATAAAGTTCATGTCTTTATTCAAAAGAGTATCGTATGTATACCCATCTGAACTAATATATAGTGCGTGCGCCGCAAGAAAATCATCCGGGCACTCAAGGAAACGATTGCCGCCCGTTACAAGGCCGGTTACAGTTTTTCTTAGAGCCGGGAATTGAACCGAGTTGTAAATGCGCTGCTCTGCCTGCTCGACAAAAGTAGCATATTCAGCATCCGAGAACGTATTCTCGGTATAGTCAGCAATCGCTGTTTTTAACTCGGTGTAGTTCATTTATGCCATTGGCCCACGGGCCATAACACCTTTTACGGCAGCACCAACGCCACGCACCTTTACTCCGGTGCTTTTTACGCCGGTTTCTGGGTACCCAGCCGTTTTTGGCGCAGGTACGGGTTTTGGTTGCGTGTATTTGTTCAGACAAGCGGTTTTATTCATACTAACTCCTTACGATGTGGATACCGTAACAGTGCCAACTGTACCCGAAGATTGCACTCCAGACAAGGGATTAAACGTGCCCGGGATGTACCGGGATGAGGTGGGGATGTTCTCAGTGGTGAGCGAACGGTCTGGGCGCGGGTTCATAATTGCCTGCGGATCAACCACCGGGTATTTACCAACTTTGTACTGGGGATGATCTGGCTCCCAGCACTGCGGGCAGACCTGCAAGTTGCTCGGCTTCTCGTTGATCGTCAGCTCTTTGAGCACCCTACGCTTGTAGCGAAACCCGCACCGATCGCACTCAGCGATGGTGTATTTGCCATTAGCGTATTTGGTTGCGGACATTAAGGTTTACCCTATAGTCATATATCGTGGTACAAGCTGGAACGTGGCTTTTTCTCTATCTTCAGTAGCAGCAAGCTCCCATGCTTCGTCATACTGCTGTTTGAGTAAGCCAATACGCTCAAGCCCATTCGGAAGTTTCAGCGCTAAGTAATACGCCAAGCCAGCCGTCAGACAGTTTAGGAACCGAAAAGGCACATCCATCGTGTTTACGCCATTGCCAGCGTCTTGGATACGACGCAAGCGCCAGTAGACCAGCGTGTAGGTCTCGGCAGTATCGGGCACGGGCCATAAATTCACAGTCGGCGCAGCCGTTTGGCGGTCAATATAGACTTGTACAGGTCTGCCCGTGGTCAGTTTATTTGGGATGCTGGAATACGTGGATACGCTGATGCGTGTAAGACTCAAGTCAGCTTGATTGGCTGTAGACCCCGAATCTGTGCGGATCACGTGCTCCAAGAGGTCAACCGTGTCAGCCGGTAGGGTGTACGTGCCGGTTCCGGCAGTAAGTACCTGAGACCCTTGCTCAACCGTCCAAAGATTGATACCCCGGTTAGCCCAGTCGGTAAACATGAGGTTCAGGCTACGGCGGGCCGTACGCAGGTCATACCCACTACGCAACTCGCTACCCGCGCGCTCGAACGCCTCCTCGACCAGCTCGGTCAAGTCCATGTTGAATGTTGCGGTGCCTGATGTAGCCATTACCCTTTACCTTTATTCCTATGTGGAGCCACCTTCTTAGCAATACGCTTGGGTTGCGCCACAAATTGTTTCCCAGCAGCCTTACCTTTGCGCTTTGCACGAGTCGTGGCTGCGTACTCAGCAGGGCTAAGAGACTTGATAGCAGACTCAGGCAGGTACCGCTCACCAGTCTCAGAAGACTTCTTGCCGCTCTTGGTGCGCCACTTCTGCTTCGTCCAAGCCTTTAGCGACTGCTGGGGTTTTTTCACTCTTCCCCACCCCAGAAAAACAACACACGTAGAACCAACAAATCAATAGCTAGAGCGCTCTCTTCGCTACCTTCATCCGTCTCTGGGACGTACTCAATGCCTAGGCTGACGCCAAATATTGGATGGATTTCGATTTCAAAGCTTTTCATATCTTCTCCGCAGCCCTATAAGTTTTCAGTTCTGCTTCGAGTTCTGCGATACGCTTATCCCGCTCATCCAATTTACGCATCAACCCGATGTTCATCTCAGCCCAAGTATTGATCGACTCGACACGCTCTTTATGGTCTTCGACCATCATCTTGAACATGCGCTCGGCGACGTCTATTTGGGTCTTGAGAAAATCGTTCATGACTTCTTAGTTTTCCTAAGCTTAGCCAAAGTGGATGCCGCTGAGTTAGTCTTTGGCTTAGTTGAAGCCCTCTTAGTACCACCCGGATTCACAGGATTCCTACTGGACTTACGCAGCGGTATAACACTACCTTCAACCATGCCTTTTTTAACTTTAATCACGGTAACCACCTCCGGCAGCTTTGTAGCGTTTTGCCAACAACTGCGCCTTACGGGCTGACCATTGACCGGCGGCTGTGCCCTGCACGTTGGCCGCTTTGATGGACTCAAACATCTTTTTACGCATACCGGGTTTGGTGTAGTTACCAGCCTTGTTTACCTTGGACTTGGTAGCTCCACCTTTTTTCATAGCGACGGGCTTCATAGCCCGCCCCATACCACGGCAGTTCATCATGTCAGCACATCCGACCTTTGGTTTTGCCCTTGCTGGCCATACCGTCACGGCCTTTTTTAACCATGCCGCCTTTTTTCATGCCCATGCCGTACTTGTCGCCACGGGACTTACGGTCAGCTTCTTCCATATCTAGGCGACGCTGACGGCTAGCCACCATGCTACTAATACCCTTCTTTGCGCGCTCCAGACCTTCCATGCGGATAGGCTTACGCTCAGGCTTAGCAGCAGCGACACGGGGTTTGTCGGCAGCGGGAGGGCTGCTTTTCTTAGCGACTTCCGATTTGTAGGTTTTTTTCTCAGGCGCAGCAGCACGGGGTTTATCCTCGGCCTGACGCCCAGCAGAAGCACCACGACCAGCACCAGCAGCAGAACCCGCCATTTTTTGACGCTGGTTAGTTGCCATGCGATCAGCTTTCTCTTCGCGGCTTTCGGTGGTGTACTTTTTGCCGTTGAAAGTGAA
>Ga0070751_1002272_pt1 | contig 11023 bp, 10 predicted proteins | sample VirMetDEL_Aug_28_FD_78514 | JGI IMG/M metagenome (GOLD analysis project Ga0070751, IMG submission 78514) | Aqueous microbial communities from the Delaware River and Bay under freshwater to marine salinity gradient to study organic matter... | ecosystem: Environmental > Aquatic > Marine > Coastal...
GGCGTTGATCGGCTAATATTTGACGTTTTAAGCTGTTTAACTTGTTGCCAGTTGCGGCGGATCTTTGCAAATATTTGCGGCGGTTAACGTCTTAATTTATAGGGGCAAAGGGTTTAATTTACGTAATTGAAAAATTTTTTTGAGGTAGTCCAATATTCACACTAGATTTTCCAATTTTCAAGTTTATTACACTAGGTGCACAATATGTATTTTAGTTCCATATTTTATAGTTTTTTTTGTTTTATATTTGTTACACTAAAAATGTAATTTGAGATATGAACAAAAGAGACAAGGAAAGAGCTGATAAGAAGGCTGCCAAGGAGCTCCAAAAGAAGGAGAATGTTGAAATTATAGAAAGCACTGTAGCGAAGTATGATATTAACGATTTAAGTCTTAATAAGAACTCTGGTAAAGCAACTAGTCTTGTTAGTTACAAAAGAACAACGGAGGTTGTAAAATTAATTTTGAGGGGAGTGAGATATACAGACATAATGGAGTATTGTGAAGCTCATTGGGGAATCAAAAGAAGAATGGCAAGTATTTATTACAAGAAGGCTTTAGAGAGTTTTGCCGAGCAGTTCTCGGAAGAGCGAGAATTTGAAATTGATAAGCATCAGATTATGTTACAAGATTTATATCGTAAGTCTTATCAAGCTGGTGATTTGAATTTGTGCAGATTGTTATTGCAAGATGTTGCAAAGATGAAAGGCATTGTAGTGGATAGAGTGGATGTTACTAGTGGTGGTGAAGGGTTTGTGTTTAATTATCAGAAGCCATCCGAGTAGATATAGTATTCCCTGATAATCGCTTAAACAAAAGAAAAACACTTTTGTTAAAGAATATAATATTAATTATTATAACTTTAATATTAATAAGTACGAATGTAATAAAAATAAATGATAAATTATGGAAACTTTAGCAACAATTAAAATAGATAATAAATGGATTTAACAATCGCAACACCAATCAGTTTTGGTATTTCAAAGTCTATACAGGAGAAGAAATACGTCAAATCTGTTGCCCCTAGAACTAGGAGAGCAAAAAACACAGTTAGCAATATTGACAGGAAAGAAAGAGACTCTAAGAGGAGTTTTTTCCAACCATCGGATAAAGAAACAAATAAGATAAACGATACTGAATTTGTATCTGGAACTACTTGGCATTTGTCTTTTAAGATAGGTGTAGATGAGCAACAGCTCAAATCAGATATAACCACCAAAGAATTAAAGGCATTTCTTTTGTCTGACGGAACAACTGCAAGAGCAACTACTGCCATTGCCTGGATTGATTCTACTTTGGCTTTGGATGATACTCATGAAGACAAGTATGCTTTGTATACTGCTGTTGATTATAATATTGTAGAATTTATGACAAGAGTCAAGAAAAGTGCTATATTTGATGGAACAGAGATTGGAAATGTAGCAAAACACTATATTGATGTTTTGTATGCTGACCAATTATTAGATAACGCTAATCATCAAGCTCGTGTAGCTTTAGCAGAGAACTTTGACTTAACAGAAGATTCTTTAGCGTGGTTAGAAAACGAAGGTATAAAAATAAAATAATGACAAAATTCGAAAAAGCAATAGAAAATTTAAAATCAGACAAGCCTGGTTTATTAGAACAGGTTTTTGGATTTGTTGGGGTAATTTCAGCATTGCCATCTGTTATAATTTATTATATTCTGGTTTTAATTAGAAATCAAGTACAAGCTCTAATTAAAAAGGTTTGGAAATAGATTTTAAGCCAACTCCTAAACAGCACATAGCTTGGGAGTATCTGCACGATGAATCTACCTCTGAAATTTTATTTGGAGGTAGTGCTGGTGGAGGTAAGAGTTACTTTGGAGCAGCTTGGCTGTTGTATTCTTGCCTTCGCTATCCTGGTACTCGTTGGTTAATGGGTAGAGCTGTACTAAAGACTCTAAAAGAAACAACACTTAACTCATTCTTCACTGTATGTGGAGATTGGGGTGTCAAAAAGGGTGAGGTTTATAAATTTAACGCACAATCTAACATCATTGAATTTACAAATGGCAGTACAATAATTTTAAAAGATTTATATCAGTACCCCGCCGACCCTAATTTTGATTCACTTGGTTCATTGGAGATTTCCGGTGCTTTTATAGATGAGGTGAACCAATGCACCGAAAAAGCAAAGAATGTTGTTGCCTCAAGGATAAGATACAAGCTATCAGAGTATAAACTACGACCAAAAGTGCTAATGTCGTGTAACCCTGCAAAGAATTGGGTATATGACTTCTACAAACAGAATCGAGATGAGACTTTAGCTGATCATAAGAAGTTTGTACAAGCAAAACTAGTAGACAACCCTCATATTTCTGAATTTTACGAGGAACAACTAAGAAAATTAGACCCTGTTTCACGAGAAAGGCTTTTACATGGTAATTGGGAGTATGATTCAGGTGAAGATAGGCTTTTTAACTACGAAGCTCTATTAGATATGTTTACAAACTCATCGGTTTCATCAGAAGGTGCAGAAAAGTACCTTTCTTGCGATGTTGCCTTGCTTGGAAGTGATAAATTAGTGATTTGCGTATGGAATGGCATGATAGTAGAGGAAATAATCACAAAAGACAAGACATCTGCCGATAATGTAGAGAAAATCATAAGAAATCTAGCAGAAAAGCATCAAATCAACAAAAAAAACATCATAATTGATAGTGATGGAGTAGGTCAATACCTCTCACATTACATGAAAGGTGTTGTTCCTTTTGTTAATAATGCTAAACCCATGAACAAGGAAAACTTTGTAAATTTAAAGACACAATGCTATTATAAACTTGCAGAACAGATAAATGTGGGTAATATTTGGATAAAATGTAATGATACTGACCTTAGAAACACAATTATAGAAGAATTTGAGGTTATTCGTAGAAAAAACATGGATAACGACAATAAATTAGCTATTTTATCTAAAAAAGAGATGAAAGCAGTTTTAGGACACTCTCCTGACTTTGCAGATGCCTTAATGATGCGTATGAAGTATCTTTTTGGTAATGATAAAAGGATTTTAGCGTGGAGATAAAAAAACTTGCTTTTTGTTCCATAAAGTTCCAAACTATATTCGTTATATTGTAAGATGGCTTTTGAACTTGAAATATATTATCTAAACAATGAGCATTCAAGTATTGTGAATGATTATATAGATGAGGTTTATCAATTAGTTCATGAAGCTACATTTTTTACAGAGGATTACAAAAATTTTGAGGACTTAATACAGAATGTCGTATCTTATCATAATGGTTTAGGTGAGTATGTGGCAGATGGTAGTGTTGATAGAAGAGAATGGTATACATCTCTACCTAATAATTTATATTGGGTTAGTAAAGGGTTTTTTTCAAACTTGCCACAGTATCAAGATAAAGATATTGCTGAGCATGAACAAAAATTGTTATATTTGACAGTAGATGTTTTAGACAGATTAAACGATTGTATGGAAAAACTGCCTTTAACGCAAGGAGAGATGAACATAAACCTAAATTAATGAAAGAAGTCGAAATTAGTGGTAAGAAGGTGAATATACCTGAAACCTGGTTAGATATAAATTGGTCTACGTTTTTAAAATTTACAAAAATTATAAAATCGTATGATGAAAAGTTAAAAAAACAAGAAGAGTCTGATTCTGACAAAGAATATCAAGAGGTTCTTTTAAATTTAGATTTTAACACTAAAATTTTATCATTTTGGACTGGATGTACCATAGAAGAGGTTTCTCATTGGGATATGAAAGAGGCAAACGACATAATGAGTCAATTAGCGTTTGTAAATCAAGAGTATGTGCCAATAGACATAAAGTCTTTTACGATAGGAGAAGAAAAGTTCTTTTTACCAAAAGATTTAATGAAAAAATCATCCTTTGGTAGATATATTGAGGCTGAACAGCTAGAAATACAGTCTAGTATGATAGATCAGGGCAAAATTGAGTATATGCCTAGACAGATTGCAATTCTTTGTAAAAAAGAGGGTGAAGAAGAGAAATTAGATGACGATGTCATCGACAAACGAGCTAAAATGTTCGAACAATTAGATATGGCAACAATTTGGGATGTCGCTTTTTTTTTGAACAAGTTAGAACAAGGATTGCTGACGAGTTTCCTAACCTCTCAGGTGGTGGAGGAAGTAATGCAGCAAAGAGAGCAGCAAAAAGCACAATAGATGGTTATGGCTGGTTAAATTCTGTTTATCGAATAGCACAAGACGGAATTTTTACAAAAGGCAACGAATCTGCTGTTCAATCTGTTCTTGATGCTAAATTAGATGAGATTTTAACGTATCTCTCTTGGCAAAACGCAGTTAGTAAGTTTGATGAGATAATGTCAGAGATACATAAAAAACAACAGAAATAATGTCTACAACTTTAACACAATTAGTAAATAATATGAACACCTGTGCAACTAGTGCAGGTTTTAATTCATTTAAGTTTGGTAATACATCACACATAAACTTTGACCACAACATACCATACGATTTACTTAACTTTCAATACCCAACATCAAGCATTATAGATATAAACAATGGTTTGCAAGTATTTGATTGCATAATTACAGCCTACAGACCAATATCTAAAGCAAACACTACAGGAGTAGAGATAACTGACAATGTTCATGTTATTATGACTGCCCTAGAAAAAAGAATATTAAAACTTTTAGGATGTTTAGGTTCTGCTAGTAATTGTCAAGATGTTATTCCAAGAGAATCAATACAATTTATAAGACAAAAAAACACACATAACGATAGATTGGTTAGTGTTAGTTGTAATTTTAGTATAGAACTATTTTATGATTGTGTAGAGTTTGATTGTTCAAACTTCCCACCTGAAGCTACACCAGATAGCTATGATTGTATTAATAATGAGTGTACTGATCCTGGAGATGGATCAGGAACTTACGCTACTTTAGCAGAGTGCGAAGCAGCAGGATGTGAAAGCTAATGAAGAGTATATACGTTAAAATAGGAAATAAGATACAGCGTGAGCTTAAAAGAGAATTAGCTAGACAGCGTACTTTTAGTAAAAGTATAGGTAAGTCTCCAATTAATAATACAGGTGCTTTAAGCAACAGTATGATTAACGAAATTACATTTGGGGATGTAGACACAATAAGAGTAAAAGGTTTAGACTACGGTAAGTTTTTAAATGATGGTTACGGAACACCTTTTACATCTAATAGTGGTGTAGGAGCAAATCCAGGAAGTAATTATATAAGAGGTTTACAAAATTGGTTAGTAACTAAAAAAGGTTTAGACCCAAAGGAAGCATTGAAAAAGGCTTTTGCAATAGCGAAGTCAAGAGAAAACAAACAATCACCACATCCAAACGTAAAAGGTTGGATTGATAAAGCAAGTAAAAAAATAGATGAAAATTTATCATCTTTTGTACAAAACGAAATAGACCTAACTATTCAACAAAGAGTAGATAGGATTTTAAATATAACAATATAATATGGCAAGTCCAACAATATCTATAACACAAAACCTAGACAGACAGTTTTATGCTGCCTACAGACCTATTTTATGTCAAGTAGAAGATTTAGATGGTAATGCTGCGTACATGACGGCAACCATAGAAAGACAAGCTGGTTTTAACAGTAATGTTTATCAAAGTACAGGAATCACACTTAATGCTTACGAAGATAACGACCAACCTTTTCACTACACATTTAACCTTATGGGTTACGTTAGAGAGCTTTTAAATTCTGGTGGATGGTCTAGGTTCACACAAATAGTAAGACCAGGTGTAGAAGAAACAGGATATAAGTTTAGAATTAGAATACACGCAAATAGATATAGTGATACTGCTGATGCTCCTTTAGTTGTAGATTATGATGATGTAGAATATAGTTTTTCTTTTTACGCATTAAACACTACAACAAACATACAGCAAAGATTAGGAAACACTACAGCAGTAGGTAACCTTCCTTTTGATTTTCCAAGTATTGATAGACTAATATTAGGTAGCAATAGAGAAGCAAACTATCAAGACATGAGCATAAAGCTAAGTCAAAACTCACCACAATACATAGAAACAGGTACTTTCTACAATACATCTCTCTTATCATTAATAGCATCAAAGACATATACCATAAATATGTCAGACTCTCGCAATGATGCCATTTATCAACCTGTTGGTCTAAGCAAAGGGTATTGGAATGAGTTTTGGCTTTCTTTTTACACAATGGACTCAAATGGCAATGCAAATCAAATTGCAACTACTTTTGTTACTGGTATTTCACAATTATATAAAATAGCAGCACATCCTGTAAGACTAAACTCACAAATTATTTCATTAGGTGGTAATCCAGGTAATAGTATTATTGATGCAAGTGGTAATTTAGTAGCTGCTGGTGCTATAATAATTCCTTTTGTAAGGAACAGCGTTTTAGGTACACAAAAATATTTAGCTTTACCAGGAAGTTACTATAGTGGTAATAACTATACTGTTGATGCACACCTTTTAGACTTTAGTGATCTGCCTGATAATGGCAAGTGTAATAGAAATAAGTTTGTATTTAGAACCTCATCTGGTTCTTTTGATTGGATAAATTTATATGGTACAGAAAGTAAAGAAACTTCTTTTAGCTCTGTAGTTTACGATAGATTTGCAGACATTGGATTTGGAATACAAGGCAACTCTTTACACACTAGGTCTGTTTTACACAATGACAGAGAAGATGTATTTACAATCACATCTCAACCAATAAGCAAAGAGGTTGGATTACATATTGAAGAGCTTATAACAAGCACTATGGTTTGGATAGAAAAAGAACACTATATAAATCATGGTATGAACAATGAAATGAATAATGGTAACTTAGTACCTATATTGATAAATCCAGGTAGCTTTGAAATTTATAGTACAGAAAACAATATGTACTTTGTAGAGTTTAGTTACACTTATTCTGAAAAAATAACAATGCAAAAAGCATAACATGGCAAATATTAGTTACGAAGCAAATAACTGTGTTTTAGAAATAGGTACAACTGTAGGTTCAAGAGAAATATCTTCTCAACAACAGGTTGGTACTGAAACAATAACTAAATATGAAGGCTGTGTAGATATAAATGATAGTAAAGATGAAGGATTTAATGATGGACAAGGTAATATTGGGCAAAGAGTTGTTTATACTGGTAACGTACCAACTGTTGCTAGTAATTTAGGAGGAACACTTCAAGAGTGTTATGGTGTAGGTAACATACAAACGCAGGGTTGTGCTTTAACATATTTAAACACTTTTAATAATAACTCTTTTCAGCCAGGTAGCAATCAAGATGATGACAAGTTAATTGTTTTAAGTTTATATGATAACAATTTAGTTCCAATTAATATGCCTAGTATAAATCCAGCAATAACAGCAGGAGGTGCTAGGTACGAGCCACAGAATGGCGTAAACAACTCACATAATCCACAAGGTAGAGCAATATACTTTGTAAATAACGACCAAACTTCTGGAACAGGTGCTAATGTTACAGATAGAGAGGTTACTTGTTTCGACATAGTTCACGACTTTGCAAATAATAACATACTTTTAAGAGGTAATGGTTCAGATAGAATTGTAGACTACACAACACAATGTAATCAATTTTGGCTAAAACCTGAAAGTCATTCTTACTATATATCTGCTTATAAACATTCAGGTGCTTGGGATAGTTCAGGAGGCTCTAACAACCCTTTTTATTGGGTTGGTGGTAGCATTAAGGCAAAAACACATATAGGCTCTTACGAAGGCTCTATTTACAGAAACCCAGCTTTAGGCACTAAGATTAATGACTGTTTTAACAGTGATGGCTTGTTAGGCATAAGTAGTCAGGCTTTTGGTATAGGTGCTGGACTTGAAAGTGCCGACCAATATGAGGTTAGAATATCTGTGTCTTCTATAATAAACGCTAACATAAATGTTTTTGAAGGCTCTCCTTACAACAATCAAATAGAAACAGGACAGGCTGGTAACTTGACAATAACATCTCCAGGTGTATATTCTTTTTGTTTAGGTGCTTTAAAGAGAACACATACCTTTGGAAATACAGCAACTTATGGTGGTGTTATAATGATGGATAATGGCAAACACTTTCATCCAGCAAATGGCTCAATAAATATTTTAGAGGCTTTTGCTATAAATGAAGATTTACCTGCAAGATGCACTATTGATTTTATAGAGATAACAAAAAAAGATACAAAGATAAGTAATGAAGAAGTGCCTGTTTATGTAGACAACTCTTACACTATAGATGATATACAGTGGGAATACTTAGATATTTTCAAAAGTGATGAGCTGCCTTTAGCTTTAACATATACTATAGGTAACTTAAAAGATTTATCTAAGTCTAATACAGGTTATAGTAAAACATTTGAAATACCTTCAAATAATCGCAACAATCAAATACTAGACCCAATGTTAGCTGTTGGTGCTGTAAGGGAAAACATAGACTGGAAGCCTTGTAGAATATCTGTAGATGGTGTTGTAGTGTTTAAGGGTTTGATGAGGGTAGAGAAAGGTATTACAGGTAAAGGTGGAGCTTACTCTTGTCATATTTTAGAAGACTCAATAGATTGGGCATCATTAATTGATGATAGACAAATATGTGATATTGCTTTTGGCGATGAAGTTCCTAAAAAGAAAAGTTGGCAATCTATACTAACCTCTTGGTTTCACACTCCTCATAAATCAATAGGTGAAGAAAGTTTTGCAGATTTTAAAAACGACCCTACAAGAAACTTGTTTGGTGGTCAGTACAGCCTTCCAGGATATTTTGGAGAGACAGAAGCCTTAGTTGAAAAAGACTATATATATGGATTAGTAAACTATGGGGAATGGTACGCACAATCTGTAAATGCAGGAGGTGCTTTTGACTATAGTCATGGTTCAAATGACTTTCATCCTTCTATTTTTGCATATAGAATTGTAAATAAAATTTTCGAAAACATTGGCTATACTATTCAGAGTAATTTCTTTGAGTCCGACACATTTAAAAGACTAGTACATCCTTATACTTCAGGTGAAGAATATAGAGATACTAATGTTTTTGGTGAAAGTGGTAGTTCGGCTCTTCATGTTGGTTTTGCTCCTAAAATACCTTGTGGTGGTAATTTTGAAGCTGGTGGTAAAGTAAGTCCTGGAAACAATCATGTTTTTTATCCTAATATAGTTCCTGGTTCTGATGAAGGTAATAATTGGGGGAGTAACTCAAGCCAAACAGGATATACAGCACCTTTTGCTGGTAACTATTATATAGGATGGGGTCTTGAATTATATATTAGTTCTAGTGTTTTTAACGACAATGGAGAACTATACGCTGAAATTATGATTAATGGTAGCGTTGCTGACCCTAACTATGTTTGGAACAGTGGTCTTTGGGCAAGTGTATCTTCTAATCAAGGTCAAGTTAATAATGGTTTGCAACAAAGTGAAACAGCTACTGTGTACTTAAATCAAGGAGATGTTGTTTCGTTAAGAATAAGAGGTGATAACCCTACAGGTTTTATTATAGGTTATTCTATGTGGTGTGATGTTTCTAATATTTTATTAGATATTTATCCATTGCCTTCAGCTATTGTGCCTGAACAAAATGTTAATTTTAACAAGATATTACCTTGTACTAAGCAAAAAGATTATTTAAAAGGTCTTACAGAATTGTTTAATTTACAATGGTTAGCAGATAGAGAATCTAGAACAGTAACTGTTGAACCTTATGATGAGTTTTTTGGAAGTGGTAAAGTTTTGGATTGGACTGATAAATTAGACCATACATCTTGGACTGATAAATTTATCGCTGAAGAATTAGCTAGAGATGTGCTATTTAAGTATAAAAAAGATAGTGGAGACAAGGGTATTGAGTCTTTATATAATTGGAGAGAAGAAAATGGATATAACATTTACAAGTCTTATGAGTTGCAAAACGAACAAAGATTTAGAAAAGATAGACTTGAGTTAGGAACAACAATTTTTCATTCAACATATAGGTTTAATAATTATGGCAATCAACCTAATCCAAGTCAATATCCAGCAGGTCATCCTACTTTGGCTAATGCTTATAAATGGGGTGATTTAACTTGGACTGATCCTTTCTTAAATAAAGACAATCCTTTAATGCCTGTTATTTGGACTAAAGAAGAAGGGCATATTAATCAACAACTAAGACCTGAATATACACCATCTCCAAAGGCAAGTATAAGAATATTAAACTACTACGGAATAACAAGCTGTTCTAAATGGAAGTTTGCAAAAGCAGATGGTAATTTACAAAACATGGGGGTTTATCCTCATTTAGGTTGGATTAATGGCTGGTCAAAAGGGGTTGCTATAGACCCTTACAACTTGTCTTGGGATGATTATGATGACGGAAGTGGTTTTGTTAGTCCTGGTTTGTTCACAAAGTATTGGAGAAACGCTTTTAACAAGATGTCTGGTGGTGCTGCTGTAAGAACCTGTAAGATGGCTTTATCTGCTGTAGATATAAATCTTTTCGATTATAGAGACATAATACACTTGAAGATAGATGGTGTTTCGACTTATTGGACAGTACAAGCAATTAAAGACTACAAGCCTAACCAAAGAGTATTAACTACTGTAGAGCTTATAGAATGGAAACAAGACAACAACTACGTTGGAAGTAGCACTAAAAAAACTTCTAATAAGATTGACATACAGGAAGAAGAGGATACTAGCAAAGAGTATAAAGCCTCTGTAAATCCTGTTGCTTATGAACCAAAAAGTAATTTAGAACGTATAGAAGATGCTATAACAGTTACAGATGTTGGTGATGTTAAGTTGTATGGTGGAGAAATAATAGTAGAAGAGGAAAATGGTATGATATGTACTTTGGTTTACACAGATGGAGATTGTGTTGAAAAACTATATTTACCTAAACAAGCAGATGATGACAACACTAACAACAACAAAATAAATTACAACAAGTAGCATGGCTAAGAAAAGAAAAAAGAAAAAAACAACTTATAATAAATAGATAATGGCAAAGACTACAACTTTTTATGAGTTTAAGGCACA
>Ga0070751_1002274_pt1 | contig 11021 bp, 19 predicted proteins | sample VirMetDEL_Aug_28_FD_78514 | JGI IMG/M metagenome (GOLD analysis project Ga0070751, IMG submission 78514) | Aqueous microbial communities from the Delaware River and Bay under freshwater to marine salinity gradient to study organic matter... | ecosystem: Environmental > Aquatic > Marine > Coastal...
ATGCGACACTGATTGCCCCTACCTGCAATAGTCGCACTGTCTGTGTGGTCTGCATATTCTATGTAAACTTTGATAGTCATCGTGTGTTCCTCTCTGTGTCTGTCTTCATGCATCAAACATGAGGTAAAGCTTTTCATGATGCAATACATTTTTTTAGTCTAGGAAGTATAGTTGTAATGTATACTTTCGTATAGGTTCCTTGTGCTACTATAATGTACTGCATCTGTGTGCAGCAGATCGTGATGCATCTGTGTGCGACTAGTGGGTGTGCTTTATGTGTGTGTCATACATGTGATGTGGTGTTTCGTGCACACCATACGGTGGGGTATGGTTACAGGCATGCTTTTTATACCTACGCATCCTACATGTCTTGCTGAATGTAGTAAAATCAACAGCTTAGCATGATATAAAGCACAGTGTTTGAAAGTGTGCAGTGCTCCACCAGTAAAACTATAAGCAGAAACCACAGCAAAACCAAGAACTTAGCATGCTTTGACCGGGGCGGGCAGGGGCCACATGGGGGGTGCACGTTATACGTATATGCACAGTTACACACACGGGGTAAAACCGACCTGCTTACCTATATACATGACTCTTTTAGTAATGTTAATTAGTTTAACATGTTATAGTATAACACTTTGCAGTATTGCAACACAGGATTTGCAACTATGCAGGACTACAGATGTATCTCTTTAGTATAGTTACGTAACGTCACTTCATGATAGTACAACTAAAACGCTTGACACACACTTGCTTTTCAGCATAACTATGGGGGTAGGGGGCTATAGTTAAACTATAAGAGTATAACACAAGAGTAAGACAGCCCCTCAAGGGCTGTCCTTAACATTAAAGTTATACTATAGAGAAAGTAAACATAAGAGTTAAACTATAGGGATGGTTATAACTTAGTGTGTTAAACAGGATACTGGACATAGGTCATTAAACTCCCCTAAGTTATAACACTAAAGTTTAACTATACCTCTTGACATACGTATTTAGACATGATACAGTCTACGTAATCACAACATAAAAGTTACTACCTTACTGTGATTATGTGTATGTCGTAGACTCTAGTGGTTGTAACATCTCACTGTGTGTCTCTCTCCTCTCCCTCCCTTCAGTCTGTGTTATGTTAGACTGTAGCGTTTGCGGCATACACACTCTTTCTCTCCTTACATTTGTATTTATAACTCATAAAAGGCTTGACAATGGTTAAGAAGCCTGTACAACTATATGCAAGCGAAACAGTCATAGAAGACTTTTATAACGCTTTAGCTGACAATGACCCACGTGCTTTACGTAAGGTTCACATTCCTAAGTCAGATGTTTTCTACGTAAGAGAAGCTATCTACCGTGACACAGGTGTGTGGTACACGTTAGATCACGTAGAGAGAGCTATGTATTTAGAAGGGCACCTGAAGTCTTATGAGGTGTTAGACCCAGATAGAAAGAGAGAGTACGCTGATGAATAACTTGTATAATCCCCGTGAAAAGGGTTGCACTCCTAGCAAAGGTAAGATGTTTGATAAGAGTGAAGACACGTCGCATCGCTTTGGTAGTAAGGATATGCGTGGTGACAAGGGTACTGTAACGAACACTACAGATAACCTTGTAGCTAACGTAGATGATATGATGACTATGTACATCGTTAAAGGGTACTAAGACTATGGCACCTAAAGGCTTGATGGGTATTGACTCTGAGGATGAGCTAGAGGTTAGACCTCTTACTACAGAGCGTGAGAATACCCGTATTATGGAACGCTTGATGCAGGACTGGAATCTAGGCCCTGAGAAAGCTTCTCCTAAGCCTGGTGACAATAAGCCTTACTGGAATAAGATGGCCGCTGTATGGGGTGTATCTGAAGCACAGGCACGTAGACAGTTGTGTGCTAACTGTGAATACTTTGATGATACACCTGAGAAGATGCAGGGCATGGAATCTGTACCCTTTAATAAGTTTGATGCTGATGGTGGTGGCAGGGGTTGGTGTCACAAGTTTGACTTTATCTGTCATAACCTGAGAACATGTCAAGCTTGGGAGTATCGTCCTTACGAGGAAGATGAAGACTGATGATTAAGACCATTGATAGTGAAGCCAAGTGGGCTGAAGCTGATACGGATGGTGATGGTGTTATCACTGAAGAAGAGATAGCATTGTATGAACGCAAGGTTAGGTTTGAGAATGAAGACAAGAAGGAAGACGCTCAGCGCAACATGGCCTGGTTTGCTTTGTTTGGAATGCTTCTCTATCCTTTTGCTGTTCTTCTATCTAACTTACTTGGTTTATCTACTGCAGCTAACGTATTGGGTGACATGGCCCCTACGTATTTTGTTTCAGTAGCAGCGATTGTAGCAGCGTTCTACGGCAAAGAAGCTTACACAAAGAAGCGTGATTCTAAAGATGAGCAAAGATCCGAGACTGGAAAGAGCGGGAGTTAGTGGCTATAACAAGCCTAAGCGTACCCCTAAGCATCCTACTAAGTCACATGTAGTTGTGGCTAAGGAGGGTGATAAGGTTAAGACTATCCGGTTCGGACAGCAGGGTGTTACTGGTGATAAGCAGCCTACGAAGCGTCAAGCTAGCTTTAAGGCTAGACATGCTAAGAATATCGCTAAAGGCAAGATGAGTGCAGCTTACTGGGCAGATAAAGTAAAATGGTAGTGTTAGGGTATCTTGGTATTGTAATGGCGTGTGGCACGATGGAGGCAGACACGTGTGTTCTTACTTCTAGTCCTACTGTATTCAAGTCTGAAGATGAGTGTGTCTCTAAGGCTGAGCCTATCGTACAGGGTTACTTAGATAGTGGTTACTTTAGTTATGGCTACTGTGTTGAAGTAAGAGATGTACCTAAGGGTGAGGAAACGTAATGCCTGTACATAAAGTTAAGGGTGGCTACAAGTGGGGTAAGACCGGGAAGGTCTACAAGACTAAGGCTGAAGCAGAGAAGCAAGGTAAAGCTATCTATGCCTCTGGTTATGCTGAAGGTGGCTTGTATGCTAACATCCACGCTAAGCGCAAGCGTATTGCTGCTGGCAGTGGTGAGAAGATGAGGAAGCCTGGCACTAAGGGTGCACCTACAGCTAAGGCTTTTAAGCAAGCAGCTAAGACAGCTAAGAAGGGGATACCTAAGAAATGAACTTTAAAGCTCAAGAGACAGCCCTGAAGGCTGCAGGTTTTACGTTTGATGGTGAAGCAGTACGTGATGCTCTAGGTAATGCTGTAGCTGGTGTAGGTGCTTATGGTGACGTGTGGTGCAAGTCTGCTGAGGTAGAAGCTATCATGTCTCGCCCAGCGCCTAAGCCCGTTAAGAAAGAAGAGATTGTTGTACCCTTCACACCTAAAGAGGAAGCTGAAGAGTGACACTCGTATCGCAAGGCAAACCAGCACGTACTATAAGCAGGGGTGTCATCTGTGACACTGAGGATCAGGTAGAAACGCTCTACACCTGCCCTGCTAACTGTCGTGCAGAGGTGTCTATGCTATTCTGTGTTAATGCTAATGGTAACACTTCTGCTTTAGCTAAGTGGTACAAGTCAGATACTACAGAAGAGTATAACCTTATTGGTGGTAAGAACTTGGGTGTAGGTGAGTTTGTTTTACTTACTGGTGCTACCCTTGTGCTTGAACCTGGTGATCAGCTACGCTGTGTTGCTACAGGTAACGTATCACCTCAACTAGATTACATGTGTACTGTTACAGAGACGTTTGTCCCTGTAGGGTAATAACGGGATTGCAAAAAAGTAAATACTACTGACCCACGATTTATGTATAACTATGTTCTGCTGCCATAAGGTAGTACTAACATAGGGATACAATAAGATGAAAAGATTTCTAGCACGTATGTGGGTCAAACTAATTCGGTATCAAGAAAGAAAAGCAGCTATCTATGCGCTGCAGAATATGACAGACAAACAGTTAAGGGACTTAGGTATTACTCGTGGTGAGATTCGTTCTAGGGTTTGTTTGTAGTATTGCAGTAGCAGGGTGTAGCACGACTAACATAGTGTTGCCTTCTTCTTGTGCTGAGCATGATGCTAAATGTCAGCGGAATCTAAATGCACAAACTCTATCACAGATTGGACAAGAAGAGGCTGCACTTAAGCTTATGTGCATGGACCCTGAGCTTATTGATGTTATGGGTGAGTCCTGTAAACAGTAATGATGTTACTGGTGACTTTAGCAACAGCTACACTGATTCTACTGTAGACAGTAATAACAATACTGAAACAGTCAACAATAACTACAATGCTACGGGTGCAGGTCAAGCAGCACCAGTCATGTCCTCGGTTGCACCTACTGTTATGGGTGGTGGTGGTAATGACTCATGCTTGATGCCTAAGAGTGCAGGTATTCAGCTTAGCGTCATAGGTGTTTCACGTGGAGCAATGCAACAGGATGCTGAATGTAACCTACGCAAGAATGCAAGGCTTCTAGGGCTTCCCCAGCAGTTTGGTGGGTTAGGGTTACAGGTTAGTGCTATCAGCGTTCTGTGTGGCTCTGCGGAGGTGTTTAAGGCTATGATGTTAGCTTCGACACCGTGCCCTATCATGGATGTTACGACAGGTAAACTTTTAATGGGTGCTGACGCAATAGAGAGATACCGTCAGAATCCTGATGTTTACATTGTTGGGTATAGTAAAGAGAAGAAGTTTTGGGATAGCTTATTGCGAATAGGAGAGGATTTAGCAGATGAGCGTAATGCAGAAACTACGAATGCTGGCAGGGACACTCGTTCTCTTAGCGAGCGCTTCAGGACTACACGCTCAAACCGTAGGGGAGCAACGGATCCAGGAGCTAATTAACACTATCACAGTCATTGATGACAAGCTTCAGTTGTCTATCAACCTTAGCATGGGTGCTGTAGGATACGCTGAAGTAGGTGGTGTTATTGTAGATGGTTCGCTAGACGGTGCTAAAGTAACGGAAGCAATGCTTACTGCTTACAATACTGCGCTAGCTGACGTGTTAGCATACGATTATGCTACTGCTACTACAGCTAACCAGTTGTTTATTCAAGAGCATGCTGCTGCTATGAACAGCCTGTCTATCGCTGTAGATACGCTATCTGATGCTACTAACGTTCTGCTTACTGCTACATCTGTAGCTGATATTGCATCTGAGGCTGACACACGCCCAGAACAGGTAGCATTGCAGGATATGTTGGCTACTGATGAGTATAGCATCTCTGCTGATGAAGTTACTGCGTATAACGATGCTCTGGATGCTGTAGAGACTTATGCTCAGCAGGCTGGTGCATTCTTGGCTGCAGCTAACAATGAGACGCTTACTGCCAGCATTGATACTTACGCCATGAATAATAACATTATGATTGGTGCTTACTCTGCATTTACGTATACACAGAGCGTAGACGAGTTCATCATTGTATGGGATGACCTTGGTCAGGGTACTGGCTGGAAAGGTTACCTGTCGGGTGACATGAAGACTGCTGAAGAGATCTTTGCTGCTAGCCAGTATATCCTTCAGTATGGCGCTGCTTCTTCTGAGATGTAAGGTAGTACATTATGGAAGATACAGAGCTTAAGATTGGTGGGTTTACATTTAAGGGGTGGTACATTGCTGCTGCCCTGCCCATCCTTTCAGGTCTCAGTGGTGCTATCTACTACGGCTATGATACCGTACAAAGATTCTACGCTGTAGAGGAAGGCATCGGTACTGTAGTAGAAAAGTCTGAGAGTTTTGATCAGACATCTGTAGCGCTTAGTTCTCGCATCCAAGCTCTAGAGCAAGCAGTGCAAGACAATGATGTGCGTGGTTTGAATACTAGACTATCTCAGATCAGCACTCAGATGCAGACTATTCTGGAACAACAGAAGACTTTACTTGATCTGCGTACTAAGGTAGAGAAGAGTACTACTATCACAGATAGCATTGGTAACAAGCTAGATACGTATGACCAAGAGATCGAAGACATATGGAAAGCATATGATTCACTCGTAGATAAACCACTATAAGGCAACCGTTATGGCAAAACAACTAACAGAAAACCAGCAGAAGTTCCTAGAGGTTCTCTTTGATGAGGCCAAGGGTGATGTTGTGCTAGCCAAGAAACTTGCTGGTTATAGCGACAAGACACCTACTAGGACTATTGTAGAGAATCTTAAGGATGAGATTGCTGACGCTACACGCAGTTACTTTGCTCGTAGTGCACCTAAAGCTGTGATGGCATTGGCTGGGGCACTGAACGATCCTACTGAGCTTGGTATCCGTGACAAGATGGCAGCAGCAAAAGACTTGCTTGATAGAGCAGGACTTGGTAAAGTAGAGAAAGTAGACGTGACATCTAGCGGAGGCGTTTTCTACCTACCACCTAAGGAAGGTGTTAACGAATAATACTATATGAAGATTGACATAAAGAAGGAACCTTTAGGCTACTGGACACTACCTAAACCTCACAAGGGTCAAGAGAAAGAGTGGCACGTAGTAGTAAGATTATCAAAGCAGGTTCCTTTTGGTTACAGAGTACACCCAGACAACGACAAACTTTTAGAACCAATCCCTGATGAACTAGAAGCATTAGAGCTTGCAAAAAGGCATTTAAAGCAGTATAGTTACCGTGATGTTGCTATTTGGCTGACTAAGCAAACTGGCAGGTATATATCCCACGGTGGTTTAAGAAAGAGGATTGACATTGAGCGAAGACGTAAGAAAGCAGCTCTTATTAAACGCAAGCTTGCCGAATGGCTCGAAGAAACGCTCAACGAAATCGAGAAGCTCGAAAAAGGTGGGGTCGGGGCGTACTCAGTTAGAGAGCGAGACGCAGAGTGAAACTACAGAGACTGTCGCTACTCAACCACAGTCTGTACCTGCGGAAGTAATTGCTCCTGAGTTTGATGTCGAGGTTGCACAGGACGTTGTGTTCAAACCAAACCCCGGCCCCCAGACGAACTTCCTAAGTGCTAGTGAACGGGAAGTTCTGTACGGTGGTGCAGCAGGTGGCGGTAAGTCTTACGCTATGCTTGCTGACCCTTTGCATGGCTTGAATGATCCTAACTTCAGTGGCCTACTTGTGCGTCACACTACTGAAGAACTACGGGAACTTATTCAGAAAAGCCAAGAGTTGTACCCCAAAGCTATACCGGGGATTAAGTGGTCTGAACGTAAGTCTCAGTGGATTAGCCCTCGTGGCGGTAGACTATGGATGTCGTACCTTGACAAAGATATGGACGTTACTCGCTACCAAGGTCAGGCTTTTAACTGGATTGGCTTTGATGAGCTTACTCAATGGCCTACTCCTTACGCTTGGGATTATATGCGTTCTCGTCTACGGAGTGCTCATAGCTCTACCCTAGGGCTTTACATGCGTGCTACGACTAACCCTGGTGGCGCTGGGCATGCTTGGGTTAAGAAGATGTTCATTGATCCTTCTCCTGCAGGTGAAGCTTTCTGGGCTACGAACATTGAGACTGGTGATACTATTACGTTTCCTAAGGGGCATAGCCGTGAAGGTCAGCCTCTGTTTAAGCGTAGGTTTATCCCTGCTAGTCTGTTCGACAACCCCTACCTGTCTGAGACGGGTGACTATGAAGCAATGCTTCTCTCACTGCCTGAACACCAGCGTAAGCAGCTGCTTGAGGGTAACTGGGATATTAACGAAGGCGCTGCGTTCCCTGAGTTTAACAGGCGTATACACGTAGTAGATGCATTTGATGTACCTAAGTCGTGGGCTAAGTTTAGAGCTTGTGACTATGGTTATGGTTCTTACACTGGTGTTTTGTGGTTTGCTGTAAGCCCTAGTGAACAGCTTGTTGTTTACAGGGAGATGTATGTCTCTAAGGTTACTGCTACTGACTTAGCAGATCTGATCTTGGAAGCTGAAGCAGAAGATGGTACTATCAGGTACGGCGTGTTAGACTCGTCTCTCTGGCATAACAGAGGTGATACTGGCCCGTCACTAGCAGAGCAGATGAACATGAAGGGTTGTCGCTGGAGACCTTCTGACCGCTCTCGTGGCTCTAGGGTAGCAGGTAAGAACGAGATCCACCGCCGCTTGCAGGTAGATGAGTTTACTGAAGAGCCAAGGCTTGTATTCTTTTCTACCTGCACCAATACTATAGCGCAGATCCCTACTATTCCTCTAGATAAGAAGAACCCTGAGGATGTGGATACAAATGCTGAAGACCACCTGTATGACGCTTTGCGCTATGGCGTTATGACTAGACCACGTAGCTCTCTCTGGGATTACAACCCAGCTACACAACGTTCTGGCTTTCAGATGTCAGACCCAACTTTTGGATACTAAATAAATGGCAGAGATTGACGATCTTTCATATGAAACTGATGAAGTAGTTGCTGCAGAGTCTAGCGATGATAGCATTTTCAGTAGTGCTAGCAGTATTGTTTCATTTGTAGGTGAACGCTTCAAGAGAGCAGAAGACTCACGTCTAGCAGATGAAGAGCGTTGGCTACGTGCTTATCGTAACTATCGTGGCTTGTATGGTCCTGACGTACAGTTTACTTCTAGTGAAAAGTCTCGTGTATTCGTTAAGGTTACTAAGACTAAAACGCTAGCTGCATATGGCCAGATCGTAGACGTACTGTTCGGTAACAACAAGTTCCCTCTGTCTGTTGAACCTTCGGTATTGCCTGATGGTGTAGCTGACTCAGTACACATCAACGTAGACCCTAACGCTGGAGGCGCTACAGAGGCCCTCAGAGGCGCATTCGGGCAACAGCCTAGCACACCCTACCTTATTGGTCCAGGCATGGATCTACAGCCCGGAGAGACACGCACTACGCTACAGAAGCGCTTGGGTGGTTTAGCTAACAAGCTAGGCCCTGTGTCTGACAAGATCATCGAAGGTGAGGGTACTACTCCTACGAGTGTTACTTTCCATCCTGCTATGGTTGCAGCTAAGAAGATGGAAAAGAAGATCCACGATCAGTTGAATGAGAGTGGTGCATCTAAGCATCTACGTAGCATGGCGTTTGAGATGGCTCTGCTTGGCACCGGTGTCATGAAGGGTCCGTTTGCTGTAGATAAAGAATACCCTAACTGGAATGAAGCTGGTGAGTATGACCCTCTAGTTAAAACTGTTCCAGAGACTAGCCACGTATCTGTGTGGAACTTCTACCCTGACCCTGAAGCACAGAGCATGGATGATGCTGAGTATGTTGTAGAGCGTCACAAGATGTCTCGCAACCAGCTGCGTGCACTTAAGAATCGCCCTTTCTTTATTGAGGAAGCTATTCAAGAAGCCATCGACATGGGTGCTGACTACGAGCGCAAGCACTGGGAAATGAAGATGGAAGATGATGACTCCATGCCTACTAACAGTGAACGCTGGGAAGTATTGGAGTTCTGGGGTTACGTTGATACGGATCTACTTGAAGAGCAAGGCATTAAGATCCCACGTGCACTTAAGGACTTGGATGAAGTAAACTGCAATATCTGGGTATGTAACGGTGAGATCCTACGTTGTGTTCTTAACCCCTTCAAGCCTGCACGTATTCCTTACTATGCTGTACCTTATGAGCATAACCCTTACAGCTTCTTTGGTGTTGGTATCGCAGAGAACATGGATGATACACAGACTCTGATGAACGGCTTTATGCGTATGGCTGTTGACAATGCTGTACTTTCTGGTAACCTTCTTATTGAGATTGATGAGACTAACCTTGTTCCGGGTCAGGACTTGTCAGTTTATCCAGGCAAGGTATTCAGGAGACAGGGCGGTGCACCGGGTCAAGCTATCTTTGGTACGAAGTTCCCTAACGTTGCAGCTGAAAACATGCAGCTCTTTGATAAGGCACGTGTACTTGCTGACGAAAGCACAGGCTTCCCGAGCTTTGCACATGGTCAGACAGGAGTCAGCGGAGTTGGTCGGACTGCTTCTGGCATTAGCATGCTTATGTCTGCAGCTAACGGCTCTATTAGAAGTGTCGTTAAAAATGTAGACGATTACCTGCTAGCACCTATGGGTCGCTCTTTCTTTGCGTTTAACATGCAGTTTGACTTTGATGAAAGCATCAAGGGTGACTTGGAAGTTATTGCTAACGGTACAGAAAGCTTGATGGCTAACGAAGTGCGTAGCCAACGCTTGATGCAGTTCTTGGGTGTTGTACAGAACCCGATGCTTGCACCATTTGCTAAGATGGATTATATTATCCGTGAGATTGCTAAGAGTATGGACCTTGATCCTAACAAGGTAACTAACTCCATGCAGGACGCAGCTATCCAAGCAGAGATCCTGAAAGCATTCCAGCCAGCACCTCCTCCAGCAGCAGCAGGCCCAGCGCCAGCAGGCCCCGGCGGTGAAGCTGCAGTACCACCCGGTGCTAACGTACAAGACATGACTGGTGCAGGCGGCGGTAACATAGGTACTGGCACGGCTCCAACACCAGGCGAACAAGGGTTCAGTGGTAATGTCGCTTAAGAGCTTCGTTAATAATAAACCTGAATGGGATGCATTCTGTCAAGAGCTAGACGTTTGGATTGAAGAACAGCACAAGCGTCTAGAACAGTCTGAGCATGTTATTGAGATGCATCGTGCGCAAGGCGCTATTTACACACTACGTAGACTAAAGTTTCTGAGGGATAAGATTAATGGCTCGTAATGAAGATATGCAAATGCAGGCTATGTTTAAGTCTAGCAGAGTTGACCCCGTAAGTGGCAATGAAGTACCTCCGGGTTCTCTCCCTAAGGAAGTACGTGACGATATCCCTGCTATGCTTAGCGAAGGTGAATACGTAATCCCTGCAGATGTGCTTCGTTATTACGGTGTTAAGTACTTTGAAGATCTACGTAACAATGCCAAGCAAGGCTTAGCTCACATGGATGCAACAGGTCGCATTGGTGGTGACCCTGTAGATCTGCCTGTAAAAGCGGCACAAGGTATGGATTTGGGCGGTAGAACAGAAGAAGATATCCTAGCTGAAGTACGTAGAATCTTTGGCCCTAAGAAAAGCCAACAGGGCATGGACCTAGGTGGCAGAACAGAAGCAGACATTCTTGCTGAAGTAGCTGACATCTTTGGTACTAAGAAGAAGCAACAAGGCCAG
>Ga0070751_1002278_pt1 | contig 11009 bp, 19 predicted proteins | sample VirMetDEL_Aug_28_FD_78514 | JGI IMG/M metagenome (GOLD analysis project Ga0070751, IMG submission 78514) | Aqueous microbial communities from the Delaware River and Bay under freshwater to marine salinity gradient to study organic matter... | ecosystem: Environmental > Aquatic > Marine > Coastal...
AGTTGAAAGTGATTACTACTCTATTGATTCATATACCCAATCTCCAAAGGAAGAAATTACGGATTTCATTATGGATACATTTCAATACGAATTTGATTCCCGAATAGATTCCGAAACTTTTTTCAAAATAACGGATAAAATTGATTCCATAATTGAAGAATTGGTTTCCCAAACTGAAACCCTTTTCGGATCCCTATCAACTTACAAACTTACTCGTTTGGGAACGTTTAGTAACGGTGCAAGTGTTTATAGTGAGGTAGACTGATGGAGATAATTTTAAAATTAGGTATGTATATAGTGATTGGTTTACTTATGGAATCAATACTATATAGATTCGATACTGAAAACAAAATCGATCCAGATAACAAACTATCCCACATCTTTATTATCCTATTGTGGCCCCTTTGGATAGTGATGTTTGTGATGGGATTTGTAGTTGGAATGATAAAAGAAATAACTAAACTTTTCAAATAAACCCAAACCTATGTATAATATAAACAAAATTAGAGAACAATTAATAGAAAATATTACATTCGAAATCAAAGAAACTAAACATGGAATTCCATATTCTGTATTTTCTAATGTTCCGGATGAACTCAAAATATCAAAAGGGACAATTGGTAAAGAAGTTTGGGTAGCAGCCGAAACTACGGTTGGCGAAAATCCAATCCCATCTACTACAAATATCTTAAGGGAAATTTTTGAACCAAACAAAAATACAAAATATCCCGATGGTGGATTATTGGTAAAGGGGAAAGGTGTGGATTACACCAATTCCTATTTTTTAGATGAAGTTATTCTTCACCCAAATGAGATTCACTTAACATCCGAACAGAAAGATTACAACGATAGGGTCAGAAAGGCAAAACGTAAAAAATATATAAACCCCAAGACAGGTAAAAAATGTTCGTACCGTTACAGTCTAAAAAACGGATTTATTACAGAAGATGGTAGAAGTACAACGAACCACAAAACACAATTATTTATAAAAAACTAAAATAGGAGAAACAGAATGGCAAAATTAGTACGCTCAGAAATGGGAACAATTGTACATTATTCTACAATTACAGATGAACAATATCAACTATTCTTAGATGATGAAGAAAAGTTTTGGGATGAGATTTCTGAAGAAGATATTGAATGGAAACATTATTGGGAAAAATGGCCGTATGACCCTGGATACTGGGTTGAAGAAGATTGATATTTTTTTCAAAAACCACTTGACATTGGTTTCAAAATTTATTACCTTATGGATGTAGTGAGAGATAACCCCTTAACTTAATCCCATCTATTATGAACTACTTAGTTGACCCCCACACTTTGGTTTTCAACGCAAAACAAATCGCAGGTTTTACCGATATGGTCACCAAATACAAAGTCCCCCAATGGGTTTTGTATGAGTTGGCAACTGAAGTTGCTGAATATTGGACACGTACTTGGGATGTAGAACAAGGATTTGGTTCTTCAGATAACACCCATATGATTAAAGACTTCATTGATAATGTAATCGGTCGAGACATTTCGATTGGTGGTGGAGTGAAAACTGAATTCAATCCCTTTCTTTCCGTAGTAGATTCTAACCTTTAATTCAAAACCCCTAATACTATGAATACTAAATACAAAGCTTTTCTTGGTTACGATTTAGGATGTGAACAATACATTTGGGATTCTTACCAATTGTTCGATACCGAAATGGAAGCCCAATCTTATATCAATGAGATGCTTTCCCCCACCTCCGATGGGGAATGGGATTCTGCCTTTATTGAAAAAATGGAAATGGATTAAAAAACCACTTGACATTGGGTTTGGAATTTCGTATATTCCTTTTGTAGTGAAAAACAAACCCTTAATTCTAAACCCCCTTTGTTATGAGAAAAACAATTGAAGTTAAAAAAGTTCTTGATTTTGTTAATTGCAACTTAGCTCGTGATGATGCCTATGCATCAAACCCAAAGTTCAAAGCCGCTTTGTGTTCTGTGATTGAAAATGTTTTGATGGAAAGTGACCAATACAATGGTTTCCAATTTCTACGGCCTGAACTTCCAAATCACCCCAATGATGCGGAGTATTACTCTCGACACTATTTTATGAAAAAATCCTAAACCCCCAATACTATGATTAAACCTATTTCCCAAAAACCAACTAAAGTTTACATTGATTTAACCGGCCCTGAAGGTAATGCATTTCATTTACTTGGATTGGCCAAAAGTTGGGGAGATGCCCTTAATATGGACACTTCCGAAATCATTTCCCAAATGCGGAGTGGTGATTACGAAAATTTAGTTTCTGTATTTGACGCTCATTTTGGTCATTTTGTAACTCTTTACCGATAATTTTATGGCACTAATATATCAGGTTCAACGAAGAATCCCTAAATCTGTTCCTTGGGTTTTGGAAATCCACAAATCGTTAGTAAAAGATTGGTTTTGGGATTATTCAGTAAAAGATTTTTTAGCGGATGGCGATATTTGTAACAACCCTCATAAATATGGTGAAATAAAGTGGGCAAATAAAATATCAAGTTATTTTTACAATGTATATCCGTTAGATATTTCAAGATTAAATGGAAGATACCTAACCAACTATTGCTACTTTCAAGATGATGAAAGGACTGGTAAAATGGTTCTACGTCATTTTGAAGAATTTACGGCACCCCAATAAGTTGTAAGATTAAAGAGATTGCCCCATCCGTTGGAGTCCTATGATACTCTATGTTCAGACTTTGTAACATCTCTTTAATCTTTCCATCTATTATTTTACTTTGTTCTAAATTTTGATACCTACCACTTTCTTCAAATTTGGATTCATCTCTTTCTAAAAATATGTTTAAGTTATCGTATTTTTTGTGTAACGATATAATGAATGCATCAAACTCCTTTCCGTAAAACGAAGTTGGATATTCTGTATTATCCGAATACATATCTTTATATATTAAAGCCAGTAGTAATGGAGAATCCATAATGATATAATCCACACTACCCCAACTTCTTGCAATGCCTCTATGTTGGTTTCCAATTACAAAAAATTGGTCTTTAATTGCGTGTTCATTCTTATCCCACGCCAATACTTTTGGAAACTCATAAGGTGCATCTACTCTTTTATGTCTCCGTTTGAGCTCCCAAAACAACCCACCTGCAACCGATGATTTACCTGCAGATGGACCGGAAAATAAATTTATAATTTTAGTCATAATCTATCCTACTTAATTACAATATAGATATTATATAAATCAAAGTCAAAAAAATTTAGAAAAATTTTATATATCTATATTTATGTATATATGAAACTAAGAGATAACCAAATACTACCTGTTCAATTGGGAGTAGAATATTTTGAAGAAGAAAATCCTGTTCCTTCCATCATTGTAGCACCCACTGCGTTTGGCAAAAGTATTGTGATTGCCAAAATAGCCAAACAAGTAAACGAAAAAATTTTGGTGATACAACCATCCAAAGAATTATTAGAACAAAACTATGAAAAGTTTACAAGGTTGGGCGGTGAAGCCAAAATTTATTCTGCATCGATGAATGAAAAGGAAATAGGTAACGTAACCTACGCCACTATTGGTTCTATTGTAAATATTGCACATCTATTCAAAGAGTATGGAATCAGTAAAGTTATTATAGATGAATGTGATAGATTTCCACGTGAACCCAATGGAATGTTGAGAAAATTTTTGAGAGGGGCAGATATAAAACACGTCCTTGGTCTTACCGCAACCCCTTTGAAATTACAATCTAATTTAGGAAAGGATTTTGGAACGATATCAAAACTGGTAATGCTGACTTCAAGGAGTAAGAAGGGAAACTTTTTCAAAAAAATCATTCATATAGAACAAATTCAAAATATGGTAGAGAAGGGATATTGGACTCCTATTCAGTATCTTTCATTTGATTTTAATAGTGGAGATTTGGTCTACAATACAACGGGTGCTGATTACACCAATGCTTCTATTAAACGGGCATACAAAAAACAAAACATTCACGAAAAGATAAAACAAAAAATAGAAGAATTCAAACACCGAAAAAGTATATTAGTAGCGGTTCCTACTATTGACCATGCTGAAAAGTTAGTAAGTGAAGTTCCTAATTCTGCCACTGTTCATTCTAAAATGAATTCAAAGGATAGAATGGAAATTGTTTCTAAATTTAAACGAGGAGAAATAAAAGTTATTATTCAAGTCAATGTTTTATCTGTGGGATTTGATTATCCTGAATTAGATACAATCATCATTGCTCGTCCAACTGCATCCATAACTTGGTATTATCAATTTGTGGGTAGGGTAACAAGAATAAGTGAAAACAAAACTGATGCCCTGGTAGTTGATTTAGTTGGAACGGTTCCTAAATTTGGAAAGGTAGAAGATTTTTATTTCAAAAAAGAAATGAATAAGTGGCAGTTATTCGGTGAAGGTAAAAAATTATTGTCTGGTATTCCTATCCGAGAAATTGGTTTACATATTGAAGGTGAACCCAGTCCTTATGAAAAGGCAGAGAATATAGAAGTAATCATGCCGTTTGGTAAGTATAAAGGTAAACCTATATTCAGTATTCCAAAATCATATAGAGATTGGATGTATAAAAAATTTGAATGGAATAGAACCAATGAACATATTAAAAAAGAAATAGAAAGATTAAATGGAATAGGTATATAATTTTTTTTATCTATATTTATAGGTAAATATGTTATTTTCAATCGTTTCAGAAATGTTATAGAAACATTAAATGAAAATAGCAAATGAAATTATTTAAATTATTTTTTCTTCTCTTACTATCTGCGGGTTGGGTTTCAAACACAACTGCACAAACAAACGGAAACGGTGGTAGTATTCCGTGGGTGGTTTTAACAAACGAATATGATACTTCACCCTTTAACGATACAACAAAGGTAGATGTTTATTTTGATGCCAGTGATTACGATGGTGTAGTTACTTCTCTTCAATTCAAAGTAAGTTATGATGGAACCGCGTTTGATAAAGTGTATGAAGTGGTTCATAACCTATCTAATGATTATATTATATCTTACAATGATAATACTACTAAAAATGAAGTTTTAGTAAGTTTGGTATATGTAGGTAGTGATAACAATGTTAGTATTCCTAATACTGCAATTACTACTATTAAATTAGATAACATACCAAACGCTCTTCTTTATTCAAACCAACAAAATCTAAATCCGTTTACATTTGCAGGTTATACCGCAGGTGGTTCTAATAACAACTCAACAGATATTTCAGTTGGAACCTTTAACCACGGGGGTAATGTAAACATACCACATAGAAAATTTAGTGGTTATGTTTTAGATTATGCAACCAATAAAGGTATTCCAAATTTAGTATATGAATTATATAGAAACAATTCAATTATTCAAACAGTATTGGCAAACACACCAACCAGAACATCAAATACTGGATACTATGAAATGGTTTACTATGAATATTTCTATGGGTATATAGAAGAAGAAACAGATTTTGATTTTGTGTTTAAAACAGAGTTGATTGATAGTGATATTGCAATTTCTACTGCTGATTCTTACAAATTGTTATTATTTGCAAACGAAAAGATAACCCTAACCCCTATTCAAAAATTAGCAGGTGATGTAAACCACTCACATACATTGAGTATTGCAGATTCATACGCAAACTATTCCTATAACGCAGGTGTATATAGTGGATGGAGTAATTTGGGTGATGGTGGATATAGGGATGTAATGATTATCAAACCAGAAGATGTAAGGTTTTTAGAATCAGATAGTTTAACAGTAACCAATATCGGAATTGGCCCACTTGGATTTTCACCACAAGAAACAAATTGGACATACGATTTGAATGCATACAACGGTATCAATGACACGGAAGAAACATTTTATGTTGTTATTATGGGTGATGTAAATGAAACTTCAATTGGAGGTTCAGTTCCGCCTACCATACTAAACAATACTATAAAAAACAATCCGTTCTTACAATCCGTATCAACATCTATATTGGCAAAATTACCTGACACAGAAGTAACTACTGGTGATGAATTTTATGTAGATTTATTATTAGATACAAAGGGAATAGATATTCACTCTTTTAATTTTGAGTTAGATTATGACCCAACTGTATTACAATTTTTAGAAGCATCTACTCCATACTTACCAAACTCATGGCAATTATTTTTTACAAACAATGAAGTTGGAAAAATTAAATACGGTGGAATGGATGCAAGTGCTGGCGATTTTCCGATGAGAACGGATACTACTGAAACTATTTTACAATTTAAGTTTAAAGCATTGGGTGAAACTGGTATAGCAGAAACCCCTATTCATTTTGGTGATAAATACAATGCTGGAAACAATATAGGTGATGATGTAGATGTTGATATATTAAACGGAACAGTATATCTAACGGTGGTAACCTCTGTTTTCGAAGAAGAGATACCAAATGGTTATTTGTTAGAACAAAACTATCCAAATCCGTTTAACCCATCTACAAACATTAGATTCTTAGTAGGAAATCCACAAAACGTATCATTGGATTTATATGATATGAGTGGTAGATGGATTAAAAATCTTTATACTGGATTTACAAGTACAGGTGAATACAATGTTTACTTATCAGCAGATAACTTAACATCTGGAGTTTACCTATATGTTCTCAAAACCGAAATGGGAACTCAAACTAAAAAACTAACCATAATCAAATAGGAGAAAGCAATGAGTGAAGAAACACAACAAGAGGGTGGAATTTTAGCCCAAATCAAAACACAAATAGTTGCAGGTGTAGGAATCCTTTTAGCAGGATTATCTACAATGTTTTTGGATGAAGTAAAATCAATTGTAGGAATTGAAGATGAAGAAGTTCAAACAGAACAAGTTGATGCTACTGCTGGACAGATGAATCAACAAAGTGTGAACGTTCAAGGGCCTACTATTAACTTAACGATTCCAGAACAAAAAACACAAACAGTTATACGTGAAGTAGTAGTACCTGCTGAACCTGAAACAGTAAAGGTTGAAAAGGAAGATGCTACTTCAAGATTTCTTAAATACAAAAAAAATTAAACAATGAAAAAATTATTTATACTTACGTTATTCTTAATATCCGGATGTTCATCTCAAGTAATGGTAGAAAATTATGAAGCAGATTTTGAGTCTCAAAAATCTATTTATGATGTAGAATACAATACAGGTGAAAGAACTCCTATACAATTAGCAAATCTTTCTATTACTAAAGATATCATTACACAATATCCTGAATTGGGTGATAAAAGAGTTGGTTTAGGTTTAACCAATCGTATATTAGAAAATTTTGAAGAAACTGGATTTTTTAGATATACAGAAGAAAAAGATGAAATCTTAAATCAAATGCTAGATAAATGGGAATTAAGTGATGCTGGATTAGCAGTTGATGGCACAGAATTGAAAACAGGTGGTTTGGTTTTACCAAAGTATTTTGTATATGCAGAATTATATGAATTCAGTACCTCAAAAGAAGAAGTAGTTGATAAATTAAATACACAAATTAAAAATACTACTATCGTTGGTTTCCAAATTCGTTTGGTTAGTGTAGAAAACGGAGAGTATATTGTGGCAAGTGGGTTGGGTAAAACATCTCAAATCGGTGTTGGATTTTTTGATTCACCTGATATGGATTTTGACCAAAGTACAGTAGGTATATCCACACAAAAATCATTAGAAACCGCTACTGTAAATCTTATACGCAGAGCTCAACGCCGTGGGTGGTTATGATGAATGAGAATTTTACTTCTCATATTACTTTCTTTTTTATTTTGTAGAATATCCTATTCTCAAACTTTTAATTTATACTACAACTATACAGAAGTATGTAGTGAGCAACAAAAGGTAATCGAATTAGTATTGAATCTAAACTCTACTAATACGATTATCTTTTTTGGTTATGATAGAACCTTTACTCCAACAGAAATTCAAAATGGGGTTCACATAGAATGGTTAAATGATATTTACCAACGTTGGAGACAGTATTATCCTTGCGCAGAAATAAAAGAATTGGTAACTGATAATGCCAAATCTGCATCTGAAAAAAGTGATGTAGATATATCGCAACCTATTGTTATTATGACTGCAGATTTTGGTTACAAAAATGGTGGGGTAGTTTCTACTACTGGTGGATATAATCAGACAAATTTAAGAACTCAAAATAGTAAAGGAATGTTACTTACGATGGGTAGTGATTATGTAGGTAACATAGGATACTATCGAATTCAACCCCTTACAAAATCTAACTCCTTTATATTAAATTCAAATTTACTTTTACTAAAACAAAACGTAATCGCAAATCTTACATTTGGTATTACGGGTAAAACTACAAAATGGGGTTCATATTTCGGATTACATACTGTGACGTTTGGAAATTTGAATGGCTATCCCTTCCAAGACAATACAATATTGTTAGGATGGAACAAAAATATATTGGGTCTAAAAAATATACGGTTATCTTCAAATTTAATTTTAGGTTACACTTACAGAGTAAAGGTATTTAACATCAAATATTGGATGGAAGACCACATTAACGTAAAACCATTTTTGAATGTTGGGTATAAACTAACACCTACTTTTGGATTAAATTTATCTTATACAACTAACATAAGAACTGATAAAATATCGTTTAACGATTATTCAATACTATTAGGGGGTAGAGTATTATTTTGAAGCTATTATTTGTATTTTTACAATTATTAAACGTATGGGTATCCGAACCAACCAATGATAGTGATGAACCTATTTTTTCAAATTCATTATTATCTAAAACAACTGTAATTGTATTGGAAGAATACATACAAGAATATACATCTCTAAATTTAGTATCGGATAAAGAATCCGCTGACATTATCGTATATAGTAAATTTGTGAAATATATAAGACCTAATACTGAAATAAATTTCTTTACTCTACGTTCTAAAACTGAAACTGTGGGTTTGGAAATGGTTATTGAATTTTATTATCCCAAGTGGAATTATAGAGAACCTATATATTGTATAACCACGATTGATAAAGATATACGTTCTAATTTTTTATCTGTGGCCGAAAGTGAAGAAGATTTTGCTGATTCAATGATAATGAATTTAATAAAGAAAACAATATCAGTAGGATTTAGGGATAGTAAATTACTTTTGTAAAAACTTAGTTAAATCATAAAACGAATAAGTAATTCCAATACCTGCATAAGGAGTTATTCCGTGATATGTAAAACCAACACCACCAACCAACCCTACTGAAAATCTAGTAGGAACCTTTTTAATATAATCTCGTTCTGTAATAATATTATTTTCGTTATAGTTGATTATTATATTTGGTGATAATGTATTTGTAACTATTTTATAATCCTTTTCTATGGGGTAAATTTCACTCCTTACGTTCAATCTCATATCAAAGGATACGATATTGGTATCATTTAATTTGGGTTTGTTAGAATCGAAATTCCAAACAAAATCATTCCAACCATTTAATTGGTAAGAAGCCCCATTTAGGTATTGGGTAGTATTAAAATTAAGACGATATATTTTGCCTAACTCAACCCCACCAGCCACTTTTACAGTATCTACTCTTTGTTTTATTATCTCTCTATAAACTATTTTTGGGTTATTAAGTTGATAATGATATAAAGATTTTAGACTATCTCGTTCACCTTTTATCTTTTCACTATATTCAAATAAGTAGTAGTTATCATTTAAACTTATATCTAATTCTTTTTTTATATATTCTATTTTATGTTCTTTATTTTTTACTTCTTTTTTTAATTCAATATTAAAATAAATACTAATAGAAATAACTAATAGTAATAATCCAATTATTTTTTTCATTTATTTTTAATTATATATATTTGTTATGGGAAAAAGAAAAAAGAAAAAACCAGCAAAAAAGAAAAAAGAAAAATCTTTTAACAAAAAAATTTTAGCTGGTCCAACGTTCCCACATCAGTTTTTCGAAGGAAGTGAAGTTTAGAAGCATTATACTCTAGCTTCGTGTAACGAGTTTAACAGTAAGTTTTTATATATATGAGAAAATAAAAAATTTGGATACTATTTTTTTATTTCGTATCTTTATATGTAGTTGTATATCTAACAATACTATAAACATATACTATCCAATATAGTAAACTCCTAAATCAAAGTCAAAAAAATTTATGAAAAAAGAATCACCAATCGAATATTGTGAAAGAATGTATCCTCAAGCAACCGATGAGTTCAAAAAAATCCAACAAGAAATGTATGAAACTTTTTGTGCCAAACAAAGAAATTATGGGCCAGATAATATATCCGTTGGAACTCAGTTGAGAGATGAAAAGGAAATTCGATTATCGCTTACAGGTTTATTTTTTCGTATGAATGACAAAATCCAGAGAATCAAACAACTTGTGGTAATGGGTGAACCCGATGAAGTAGGTGAATCTATTGCAGATACTTACCAAGACCTTTCAGTCTATGCAATCATTGCCCAAATTGTGCAAAGAAAAAAATGGGGAAAGTAGTTTTTTTAATCTATCTATATTTATATAAAACTATATAAAACTATTATGGCAAGAAAAAAAATTACTTTAACTGAATTAAGAAATATGATAAAAAAAGTTATCATTGAAGAATCTACAAGCAAACCAGTTAAATTGAAAATAGATGGTGATATCGTATCTTTCTTTAAACAAGATGAACGAGGAACTATATACGTTTATGGTGTAGATGAGTATGGCGATACTTATATAGATATTAGTACAGATTTACCTGGTAATCCATTGATTGATGCGATATGGGTTGAAGTTGGTGGTGAAGCTCAAAAAATTGCAAACAAACTACCCTTTCTATCAAAGACAAATAGGAACACTAAATCAGGATATAACAAATACCTTATGTATAAAGTCAGATAACTACAGAATTAGTGTTCAAAAAATGGGGAAAGTAGTTGACTTTGAATGATATATTTTGTATATTATGCTGTAATAAAACCCTATACTTATGAAAACTACATTTAATATAACCCTTATTTCAGATACC
>Ga0070751_1002283_pt1 | contig 11000 bp, 6 predicted proteins | sample VirMetDEL_Aug_28_FD_78514 | JGI IMG/M metagenome (GOLD analysis project Ga0070751, IMG submission 78514) | Aqueous microbial communities from the Delaware River and Bay under freshwater to marine salinity gradient to study organic matter... | ecosystem: Environmental > Aquatic > Marine > Coastal ...
AAGACGGAATGGACAGACCAAAGTCAGAACTTGCATACAGGGTACCAGCCTCCAAGCTTACCAAAAAGTCCATCACGGAGACCAGTGAAAAGCAAATACTAGAAGGTCTTGATACAACAATAGACTGGAAAAATACAGGTGATAACAGTTATGATGGTGAAAAGCTAAAACTGTTGGTCCATGATGAATCCGGTAAATGGGAAAGACCTGACAATATATTAAATAACTGGAGGGTAACAAAAACAACGCTACGTCTTGGTAGTAGAATTATAGGAAAGTGTATGATGGGGTCTACCTCCAATGCATTAGATAAAGGAGGAGATAACTTTAAAAAGCTTTATTATGACTCAGACGTTACAAGACGAAACCGTAATGGCCAAACTAGCTCGGGATTATATAGTTTGTTCATACCTATGGAATGGAACTACGAGGGATACATTGATTCTTACGGATACCCTGTCTTTGATACTCCAGAAGAACCCGTCGTTGGAAATGATGGTGAGTATATCGACATTGGAGTAATTGACTTTTGGGAAAATGAAGTTGAAGGGCTAAAGCACGATAGTGATGGATTAAATGAATACTATAGACAATTCCCAAGAACAGAAGAACACGCTTTTCGAGATGAAGCAAAAAATAGTATATTTAATCTAACTAAAATTTATGAACAGATTGATTTTAATGAAAGTGCTAAACGCGATGGCCTTATCACTAAAGGTTCGTTTTCGTGGGAGAATGGAATAAAAGATTCAAAAGTTATATTCAGCCCCAATCCTAATGGTAGATTTTTAGTTTCATGGGTACCGCCTAAGAACATACAAAACAATGTAATAGTAAAGCAAGGGGCTAAATATCCAGGTAATGAACACATTGGGGCATTTGGATGTGACTCTTATGATATATCAGGTACAACTGATGGAATAGGTTCAAAAGGTGCATTACATGGGCTAACTAAGTTTAGTATGGAAGATGCTCCACCAAATACATTTTTTCTTGAATATATTGCAAGACCTCAAACTGCTGAAATATTTTTTGAAGATGTATTAATGGCTTTGGTATATTACGGCATGCCTATACTGGCAGAAAATAACAAACCAAGACTCTTATATCATTTAAAACGAAGAGGTTATAGAGGTTTTTCAATGAACCGCCCTGATAAAGTTTGGAATAAATTATCTGCTGCTGAAAAAGAAATAGGTGGAATACCAAACACGTCAGAAGATATAAAACAAGCGCATGCTGCTGCAATTGAAACTTATATAGATAAATATGTAGGGTATAATGAAAATGGCAGTGGTAATATATATTTTAATAAAACATTAAACGATTGGGCTCGTTTTGATATAAATAATAGAACAAAATTTGATGCTGCAATTAGTTCTGGTTTAGCAATAATGGCATGTAATAGACATCTATATCATCCAAAACCACGATACGAAAAACCATCATTAGATATAAAAATAAAAAGATTTAACAATAAAGGAATGCATTCGCAAATAATTAAATAGCATGGCTGAAACAATATTAAAAAGTTCATTTCCAAGTCAAATAGCAAGTGACGCAGAGAAAGCTAGCTCAGAATACGGACTGCAAGTTGCACGTGCTATTGAGCACGAATGGTTCAAAAGAGACTCAGGCAATACTCGCTTTTATTCTAATAGAGATGAATTTCATAGACTTAGATTATATGCTAGAGGTGAGCAATCAGTAAAAAAATATAAAGATGAATTATCAATTAATGGTGATTTATCTTATCTTAATTTAGATTGGAAGCCTGTGCCAATCATTCCAAAATTTGTTGATATAGTAGTTAATGGAATGTCAGACAGACTTTATGATATTAAAGCATTTAGTCAAGACCCTGCTTCTGTACAAAAAAGAACAAATTATATTGAATCTATTTTAACTGATATGCAGACTCGTGAAATATCAGATCAGATTCAACAACAATTGGGTATTAATGTATATAATAATGACCCAAATACTTTACCAGAAAGTGAAGAAGAGTTGTCATTACATATGCAACTTGAATATAAGCAATCAGTTGAAATTGCCGAAGAACAAGCCATTTCTGCTGTACTTAATAAAAATAATTATGATTTAACACAAAAACGTGTTAATTATGACTTAACAGTTATTGGTATTGGTGCGGTTAAAAATGAATTTAATAAATCAGAAGGTATTAAAGTAAAATATGTTGATCCTGCTGATATTGTTTATTCATATACTCATTCACCTTATTTTGATGATATATATTATGTTGGAGAAGTAAAGAGTGTAACTATTAATGAGTTAAAACAACAATTTCCTGAATTAACTGATGAAGATCTAAAACAATTATCAAAGCAAGGTGTACAAACGCCAGCCTCTCATAATAGATATATAAATGAAGATGCTGTTTTAGATGCTAATACAATACAGGTTTTATACTTTAATTACAAAACTTATAATAATGAAGTATTTAAAGTAAAGAAAACCGCAAGCGGCGCTGATAAAGCAATTCCAAAAACAGACCAATTCAATCCACCAAAAGATGAAAGATCAAGATTTACAAAAGAATCAAGATCAATAGAAGTCGTATATGATGGAGCATTTGTTCTTGGAACACAAAAAATGCTTAAATGGGGATTGGCTAAAAATATGGTTCGCCCTAAAAGTGATACAACAAAATGCATGCTTAACTATAGCATTGTAGCACCACGTATATATAAGGGCCGTATTGAATCATTAGTAAGTCGCATTACTGGATTTGCTGATATGATTCAATTGACGCATTTAAAATTACAACAAGTAATGTCAAGAATGATCCCTGATGGGGTATATCTTGACGCAGATGGTTTAGCAGAAATTGATTTAGGTAACGGAACAAATTATAATCCGCAAGAAGCATTAAATATGTTCTTTCAGACTGGTTCTGTTATTGGTAGATCAATGACTGGTGATGGGGATTTTAATTCTGGTAAAGTTCCAATTCAAGAGCTTACATCTAATGGCGGTAATAATAAAATAAGTTCACTTATAAATACTTATAACTATTATTTACAAATGATCCGCGATGTAACGGGATTAAACGAAGCGCGTGATGGGTCAATGCCTGATAAAAATGCATTGGTTGGTGTACAAAAACTTGCAGCGGCTAATTCAAATACCGCAACGCGACATATATTACAATCAAGCCTATTCTTAACAGCAAGATTAGCAGAAGCTATTAGTTTGCGTATTTCTGATGTATTAGAGTATTCTCCAACAAGAGATGCGTTTATTTCTAGTATAGGTAGATTTAATGTTGCTACGCTGCAAGAAATCAAAGATATGCATTTGCACGACTTTGGTATATTTATAGAGCTATCTCCAGATGAAGAAGAAAAACAAATGCTTGAAAACAATATTCAGCAAGCGTTGTCTAGAGACCAGATATATCTTGAAGACGCAATTGATATTAGAGAAATAAAAAATATCAAACTTGCCAATCAATTATTAAAAGTACGAAGACGCAAAAAATTAGAGCAAGATCAAGCAACTGCAGAAAGAAATATGCAGATGCAATCACAAACTAATATACAAGCATCACAAGCTGCTGCCGAAGCTGATGTCCAAAAGAATGAAGCAATTACTAATCAGAAAGCGCAATTAATTAAAATTGAGTCTGAATTAGAAATGGCTAAAATGCAACAAGAAAAAGAACTTAAGAAAGAACTTATGAAATATGAGTTTGATCTTAATATGGCTTTAAAAGATAAAGAAAGTCAGATGTTAACTGACAAAGAAAAATACAAAGAAGATCGTAAAGACGAAAGAACAAGAATTCAAGCTAGCCAACAGTCTAAGCTAATTGAGCAAAGAAAAGATAGAAAAGGCGAGCAAGAATTTGAATCTGCTGGAAATGATACAATGGGCAGCGGATTTAATTTAGAAATGTTTGAACCAAGGTAACATAAGTTACATTTTTTATTAATTTTATAATATTTTATTATGGCTGAAGAAACAATTCAAGCTGAAGAAACTGCACAAGAAGCGGTTGAAAAGCAAGCACAAGAACAACAAACTGCTGAGCCGGCGGTTGTTGAAACACCAGATGATGATACCAATATTACAACAAGTGAAGATGGTACCATTAAAATTGATTTAAGAAAAAAACCTCAAACTGAAGAAACAAATGCCATTCAAGAGCAAGAAACAACAAGCGTGGATGTGGGCGAACGAGCCGGAGATAGCACGGAAGTGGACGGACAAGTACGGTCCAGTAACGATGAAGGTGCAGAAGAAGCTCCAGTCGTCGAACTCGTACAGGATGAAGAAACAGTAGAGGAAGAAAAAACCTTAAGTGATAAAATAAAAGATATTCCAAATAAGCTTAAGGAAGAAGCAGAAGATGTAAATAATAATCAAGAAGCCAATGAGTTACCTGAAAATATCAATAAGTTAATTGATTTTATGAAGGAAACTGGCGGTAGTCTTGAAGATTATGTAAATCTTAATAAAGACTATAGTGGCATGGAAGAAATGCAAATTCTTCGTGAGCATTATCGTCAAACCAAACCTCATCTTTCAGAAGATGAAATTAGCTTTTTAATTGAAGATTCTTTTTCGTATGATGAAGAAATTGATGACGAAAGAGATATTAAAAGAAAAAAGCTAGCATTAAAAGAATCAATTGCAGAAGCTAAATCAAATCTAACAAGTTTAAAGAGTAAATATTACGATGAGCTTAAGTTAAGCTCAAAGTTAACTCCAGAACAAAAAGAAGCGGTTCAGTTTTACAATGATTATAAATTAGAGCAAGAATCAACACAAAAAATTGCTCAGCAACAAAGATCTATATTTGAAGAAAAAACAAATCAATTGTTTTCCGAAAATTTCAAAGGTTTTGAATATAAAGTAGGTAATAACAAATATAGGTTTAATGTAAATGATGTTAATAAAGTTAAATCTTCTCAATCTGACATAAATACATTAGTTAGCAAGTTTGTTAATGAAAATAATGAAATGACAGATGCGGCGGGTTATCATAAAGCATTATTTACAGCTATGAATGCTGATTCTATTGCAAACCATTTTTATGAGCAAGGGCGTGCCGATGCTGTTAAAGAGCAAATGGCTAAATCTAAAAATATAGATATGGCCCCACGCGGTTCTCATGAAGCGGTTACAACAGACTCTGGTATTAAAATTAGAGCAATTAGTGGAGATGATAGTTCTAAACTTAGAATTAAAATGAAACAATAACACTAAAAATAATTTAAAATGGGATTATTTGCAACTGGTGGATCATTTCCTGCGGGATTAACTCCATCACCAACTAAAACACTTTTTGCAGGTAACTACCTTACTTTTGACGCTGGTTCAGGAGGTGGTACCTTTGCACAACAATTTTTACCAGACGTATACGAAAAGGAAGTTGAGCGTTACGGAAATCGCTCTGTTTCTTCTTTCTTGCGCATGGTAGGAGCTGAAATTCCTTCTGCTTCAGATCAAGTTATCTGGTCAGAGCAAGGAAGATTGCACATCGCTTATGATGATGCTACAATTACTGCAGCTACAAGCTCTATTGCTAAAACTGCACATTCTGTACGCGCTGGACAAACTGTAGCGGTTATTCAAGGTCTTGTTACTGTTAAAGCCGTTGTTATCACAGTTAACGCTGATGACTTTACAGTAGCTCCTTACGCTGCTGCTACTCTTGCTGCTGCTGGCCTATCTGATGGTACTGCAAGCGTATTTGTTTATGGTTCTGAATTTGCTAAAGGTTCTGCTGGAATGGTTGGATCTGTAGATGCTGGTTTCCAACAGTTTAGCAATTCACCAATTATCATTAAAGATAAATATTCTATTTCTGGTTCTGATGCTGCTCAAATTGGATGGGTTGAAGTCACTACTGAAAACGGCGCTTCTGGATACCTATGGTATTTGAAATCAGAGCATGAAACTCGTCTACGTTTTGAAGACTATCTTGAAATGTCAATGGTAGAAGGCGAACTTGCTTCTGGTTCAGGCGCTGGTTCTGCTGCTAATGCAGGTTACAAAGGAACTGAAGGTCTTTTTGCTGCTCTTGAAAGCCGTGGAAATATCTATCAGAACTTTAACTCTGGTGAAGCTACTTTAAATGATGCTGGTGCAGGTCGTACTGGTCTTCAGGATTTTGATGAAATTCTTAAGAATCTTGACAAGCAAGGAGCTATTGAAGAAAACATGCTTTTCTTAAATCGTGCTACTGCCCTTGCTTTTGATGACATGCTAGCTTCTGTTAATGCTAACTATCTTGGTGGTACTTCTTACGGAGTATTTAACAATAGCGAAGATATGGCACTTAACTTAGGGTTTAGCGGTTTCCGCAGAGGTTCTTATGACTTCTACAAAACTGATTGGAAATACTTGAACGACGCTTCAACGCGTGGTGGACAGACTGGACCTGCTTCAATTGAAGGAGTTCTTATTCCTGCAGGTACTTCAACAGTATATGATCAAATCCTAGGCACGAACATTCGTCGTCCATTCCTTCACGTACGTTACCGAGCTTCTCAAGCTGATGACAGACGTATGAAGTCTTGGTTGACTGGTTCTGTTGGCGGGGCATTTACAAGTGATCTTGATGCTATGGAAGTTAACTTCCTATCAGAAAGATGTCTTGTTGTGCAAGGCGCTAACAACTTTGTTCTATTCCAAGGAGCATAATTGTTCATAAGGTTATGGGCGCTTCGGCGCCCTATAGCCTTTTAATTATTTAATTTTATTATATCATGGCAAAAAAACAAACAAAAGAGGTGGAAGTTAACGAACCAGAAGTTGTAGTTGCACCACCAAAAAAAGTAAAAATACAAAAGTCAGATTCTTGGGAAACTAAGGATAGAACTTACATATTAAGAGGACCTCATACTCCACTTACTTTAACTATTCCAGCAAAACATACCCGCAAACACGCGTTGTTATTTTTTGATGGTAAAACAAATCAACAAAGAGAACTACGATACGCTACTAACATGAGCAGTCCTTTTGTTGATGAACAAAAAGGGGAGGTAACTTTAGGTCATATAACATTTAAAGACGGAACGTTAAATGTTCCAAAAGAAAATATAGGTTTACAAAAACTATTATCTTTGTATCACCCTTTAAAAGATAAAAAGTATACAGAGTTTATACCACAGCAAATAGCTGAAGATGAATTAAGTGCTTTAGAAATTGAAATTGAAGCATTAAATTTAGCTAAAGATATTGATATTGATCATGCTGAAGCTGTATTAAGAGTAGAAAAAGGTAATTCAGTAGGTAACATGTCTTCTAAAGAAATTAAAAGAGACTTGCTACTTATGGCTAAAAGAAATCCTGATTTATTTTTAAACTTAGTTAAAGATGAAAATATTCAATTAAGAAACTTTGGTATTAATGCTTGTGAAAACAGAATTATATATTTATCTGGCGATCAAAGAACATTTCACTGGGGATCTAATGATAGAAAATTAATGACAGTTCCTTTTGATGAAAATCCTTACTCAGCACTAGCCGCTTGGTTTAAAACTGACGAAGGTGTAGAAGTTTATAAATCTATAGAAAAAAGATTATAAACAAGTGATAATAGTATAGGGCTCGTTCACTCGGGCCCTTATACTTAAAAAAAATATAAATGGCAATAAATGTAAATACTGTTTACACTACAGTGTTAGCTATACTTAATAAAGAACAGCGTGGTTATTTAACACCTGATGAATTTAATAAGTTAGCAACGCAGGTTCAATTAGATGTTTTTGAAAATTACTTTGAAGATATGAACCAACAATTACGTGTTCCTCAAACAGATAATGAATACGCCAATAGACAAAAAAATGTAGATAATCTTATATCTATATTTAAAACAATAGGCGCCACTACTTATGACGGCGCGGGTGGTTATTTTTTAGCGCCATCAGATGTACATAGAATAGGTACAGTTATATATAAAAGCGAAAAAGAGTTACAGCGATTAGATCGAAATGATTTTCTGCATGTAAACTTATCTCCACTAACTAAACCCACAGAGCAATTTCCTGTTTATCTTTATGAGCAAGCGACCCAAGGTACTGGCGGAGCTGACACTGGTCAACCTCATATATATGTATATCCTACATCTATAAATAATGCTAACGATATAACAGTTTCTTATATTAGAAAACCAGCAGACGTAGTCTGGGGTTTTAGTGTTAATCCTACTTTAAACAATTATGTTTATAATGCAGCTTCTTCTGTTCAATTTGAATTAGATAATACAGAGCAAGTTGAAGTTATTATAAGAATCCTAGCGTATGCTGGTGTAATTATAAGAGACCCACAAATTGTACAAGTGGCTCAACAAGCTATTCAAGCTGAAGAAGTAAATTCAAAAAGTTAATAAATGTCATTACTAACAGAAAACAATCGGCAATATTACGAAGGCGCGCAAGGCTTTAGAGGTAATGGAGTTTTAGTAGATTTTACAACTACGTTTAACACCGATTTAATATTTGGTTCAGCATCACCATCTGATGTAGATTATCAAAAAAATAATTTTAAACTATACACTAGCACGACTGGCGTTCCAGGTAGTTGGTCCGAAACTACAACTGGATATTCTGTTAGTGGTAATGTAATTACATTTACAGCTCCACCAGCAACTGGATTATATATTGTTGTGCAACTTAAAAAGCTAGATGGTGGCAACTATGGTAGCACTACAGCTGACAAAGCTTATGGTGATACTGTTGAAAAAAATTATGGTTCATATGCCTACACAAAACTAGAAGATATTGTAAATAACTTTTTGTTAGCTTACGTAGGACCTGGTAAACTTATACAAGACGTTAAAAGAACAGATGTTATATTTCATGCTAAACGTGCTATGCAAGAGTTTAGTTATGATACACTTAAAAGTATAAACTCTCAAGAGTTAACTATACCACATAGCTTGAGTGTAGTTTTACCTCAAGACTTTGTAAACTATGTTAACCTATATTGGGTTGATAATCAAGGCGCTCAGCATATAATTATGCCGGCTAACAACTTAACTAGTAATCCATCTGAGTTACCTTTACAAGGATCTAATGGAGTTCCGGTTCAAGATAACTTTAACGAAAACATAGATACTACTTCTATTATAGAAGAAAGATGGAGAACTAATTTTCTTAAAAATGAAGATCAAGATATATTAGATAGTTCTGTATATGGTTGGGAGTATTATTATGGTTGGCCTGAGTTTGGTTATGGTCAATTATATGGTCTTGATCCTCAATACTCTAATGCTAACGGTTATTTTACAATAAATAATAGAGAGGGAAAAATATCTTTTTCATCTAACTTAGTAGATAAAATTATTATATTTGAATATATATCTGATGGCTTATCTACAGATGTAGAAACAAGAGTTCCTAAGCTAGCCGAAGAAGCTATGTACGCTTATATTAGTCACGCTGTAATTGCCACTAGAATAAATCAACCTGAATATTTAGTTCAAAGATTAAAGCGAGAAGCTAGCGCTAAACTTAGAAATGCTAAAATACGTTTATCAAATATAAAGTTAAACGAAATAGTTCAAGTTATGCGTGGTAAATCTAAATGGATAAAACACTAAAATTAAATGGCTGAAGTTAAAAACGCTTTCATCAAATCTAAAATGAATAAGGACCTAGATTCTAGGCTTATTCCAAGTGGTGAATATAGAGATGCTCAAAATGCTCAGATTAGTAGATCTGAAGGAGATGATGTTGGAGCTTTAGAAAACGTTTTAGGTAATGAAGTTGCTGGTAAAGATGCTATTAATTTAGGCGCTGAATTTGAAGCTGGTGAAAGTTATGCTGATGATTTAACTTGTATAGGTTATTTTTCTGATGAATCAACTAATTGTATATATGTATTTTTAACAGATGGAGTTTCGCAAGATTTAACTTATGACAAAGATGCTCATAATTTTATATACAAATATCAAGTAGGAAGCCCTGCGCCTGTTAAATTAGTTGAAGGTGCTTTTTTAAATTTTTCTAAATATTATCCTATACATGGCGTTAATTTATTAGAAGGACTTTTATTTTTTACTGACAACAGAAATCAGCCAAGAAAAATAAATGTAAACTTAGCTAATCCAGAAAGTCTTCCTACGCCTACATATTATACGAATGAAGATCAAATATCTGTAGCTAAGTATAATCCTTACGAACCTATACAATTATTTGAAGAAATTACAGCTGCAAGAGTAGCTGACAACTCATTGCTAACAGCTGCAGAGGGTGAGTATGATACTACAATGCGAGATGTTGTAAGTAAGTTTTATCCAGACGGAGGTACAGCTCAAGTTACAGCCACTGCAACAGGAACTGTTTTTAGTATTACAGATCCTATATTAGAGTTTTTTCCAAAAGAACAAGGTACCGGACTTTCTAATAATGAACCTCAAGCAGGTATGACTTTAGGAAAAATACTTGCTTCAAATCCAAGTGGTCCAATAGAAGATACAGGCGTTTTAGTTGATAGCTACAGTACGAACCAGCTAACAGTAAGCGGTTCAATTACTCTAGCGCTAAACGATATTCTAGTATTTAACTTTAATCCTTATTACGATAATGCTTATGCTGGTGATTCTAGATTTTTAGAAGATAAGTTTGTAAGGTTTAGTTATAGATTTAAATTTGATGATGGCGAATATTCTATATACGCGCCGTTTACTCAACCATGTTTTATTCCAAAGCAAGACGGTTATTTTTTAAATAACTCAGAATTTTTAGGTGATCAGCAAAGTACGTTTGGATCTACTATAGTTTCGTTTATGGAAAATAAAGTAAACGAAATAAAACTTATTATTCCATTACCTTCTACAGGTACTAACTTGCGAGATGAGTTCAAAATAACAGAAGTAGATATACTATTTAAAGAGTCAGATGGTTTAGCTGTACAAGTTGCAGAAACTATAACTGTGTCAGATGTCGCTACTAGCACGGGTAGTAATGATTATTACGAATACACTTATATAAATAAAAAACCATATAAAACTTTACCAGAGAGTG
>Ga0070751_1002290_pt1 | contig 10974 bp, 6 predicted proteins | sample VirMetDEL_Aug_28_FD_78514 | JGI IMG/M metagenome (GOLD analysis project Ga0070751, IMG submission 78514) | Aqueous microbial communities from the Delaware River and Bay under freshwater to marine salinity gradient to study organic matter... | ecosystem: Environmental > Aquatic > Marine > Coastal ...
AGAAAAATATTCACTTTCAACAAATTCTTCGCTTGCTTCAATGTCGTCAGGTGATTTTGGATATCCAACAAAGTTTCTTCTCTTGTAATAAACATCACCGACATCATTTAGGTCTATTACAGCAGGAAGTGTAGATGTTTGATTTTGTGTGTTTGCTGTATGAAAACCATTTTCTATAGGATATGTATGTCCTATTTCATAAAACAATTTGTCCTCAACTTGCTTTTGCGGTCTTCTTATTTCAAATAAATATTTAGAACCATTTAACAATGGAATCGCAGAAGCTGCTGAGTCATAATTAAAATAAATCTTTCTATTTGTTGTTGCCCCTTCTTCATTTAACAATGACAATGCAGGATTGTCCTGCTTTACATAAGTTCCACCTACACTTTCTATAAACTGTATAATATCCCCTTCTTGAAATGTGTACGATATTGGCGTTCCTTGATTTCTTAAACGAAACCTATACAAATCTTCTAATGCTACACTCCATAAATTTGTTGCAGTCGCAGACTCATCAGTAACTTCTCCTATAAAATACAAGAAATAGTCATAAGACAAATTCTTAGAATACATTATTGAATAGCTTGTAGCCCAACTTGGAGGTGTATGGTATATTTCTATTTGTGCTGTCACTCTTCCTCTGTCTCCAGTTGATGTTAAGCCATTTATGGCTGGCGTTCTCTTACTTAATTGACTGTTTGTTATTACTGTACTTCTCCTTCCCTTATCATCGCTATATTCTATTCCAAATTCATGTGTAGCATCCTTTTTAAATGAAGGTAGTGATGATATTTGTGATAGGTTTATAATACTAAAATTAGACACTAAAGAGTTTGATGTTGTTACTGCTGTATTAGTACCTATTGGTAATACGTTTTGTCCTTGATATATAGTAGTATAAATAAATGGTGATGTAAAGTCCGTTCCTGCTACTATACCTCCTATATTATTTTGCCTTGTATCTACAGCGTTTATAGCTTGTGCTATGCCTCTAGCTACATTTTTTCTTGACTCAACAACATCTGAATCAATATCTGTTGTTTTTACTAAATATTTGAAATTAAAATCAACACTGTTAGTGGAAACAAGGCCACTATCATTAAACACATTGTATGTTAATGTAAGAGTAAATGATATTTCATCAAAAGCTACTGGAGTACCTCCTATTGTTATTGTGTCGTATGTAACTGGAGATGATAGCCCATTAATAGATGTTGTTGTGTTTATAGCTATTCCGTAAGTATCATTTGTTACACTATCAGTTGATGGTAAATTTGAGTTTTGTGGAGTTGCTGCTGTTCCTGCTGTTGATGTTGTTGGAACATCCTGTCTTAAAAAAGTTAAATTACATTCTAAATTTATATCACTTATATCTTCACCGTCATAAAAATTAGCAATACCAAGCCTATTTCCGTAAATAATATCTAAAGCCTTTGCTTTTTTTGGTATGTATGTTTGTGCTTGTGCAACTTCTAAAGGGTCTGCTAATTGATACACTCCATCATTAGCAAAGTTGTAATCCGCAAAATTAGTTCCGTATAATACTGATGAACTTAAAATAATATCGCTTCTATATTCTTCATTCCACAAATACCAGTTGGTTGTTTTTTCACTATCATCACTAACCCCTTGTGCATAAAACTCTACCCTATCTACATCTCCATCTGGTCTTGGTATTGTTACTACTATTTCGTTGTTTAATGATACATCTTGATTTTCTACAAATGGAGCTTGGCTATCTATAGATGGTATCGGGGCTTTACTTATTGTACTAAACGCACTCCTTGTTCCATCTTTGTAAACATAAACAGTTCTAAACTGCCATATCTTTCCTATTAGATTATTGTATTTCTTCTCTGTATTTGTTGTATAATTAGCGTAACAAGGCGTTTCTTGTGGCGGCTTTGCTATATCCAATAATGAAGGAACTACTACAGGGTCTGAATATTTGGAAAGATTGTCTAAATCCACCCATCTTGGTTCTGTATTATCGTCTGTATATATTAAAAACCTATTATCTAATAAGGCTACACTATCAATGAAATAGGCTAAACTAAATTCTAAATCACCTTGCAACACTTTCTCTACAACATCATTTGTGTAGTCGTATTTTAATATACTGTGTAAATCTTCTGAATTGTAAACAAAATAATAAACATTCTTGTTTAGCTTATCATCATAACTTCCTATTACGTAATTATGTCCTGTTGGAAGTGTGTATGTTTTTTCTGTGTTTCCTTTTACGTTTGTTATGGTGAGGCTATTCCCTCCCGCATAATCTGTTATTCTCACATTAAAAGCATCCCTATAAGCGTTCTGCAAATAACGTAAATCACTATCCTTATCTAAACCGTTTACAAATCCTATTTTCTGTATTGGCATTCACTTTAGTATTTTGGGGCTTGCGAAAAATTTACTTTAGCTATCTCTTTAGCTTCTTCTAAGTCAAATGAACTCAGCCTCATTCTTGCCCAAGTTTTACTATCCACATATTGCTTGTGTAGAAACTGAACCTCTCCTTTTCCTACATATCTCTTTCTTTGTTTATCTTTCCACTCTATGTAGTTTTTTATAGGTTCTCTTAAATATTCATGCACTTCAAATTGTCCATTAACTTGACTTGCCTCTGATAAATATTTAAGGACTATATATGAATTACTTGTTCTTGAGGAAAATTCTATTCTTTTTTCTGCGTGGTTTATTGTGTAATCTCCTGTCGCTTGTTGTCCTCCAATTCCAAACCAATTTCCTATGTTCTGTCCGTTTCTGAAATGCTCTGCCTGTGTATTGTAAAACCCTCCTCCTAAATCATCTATTCCGTTACTATTTGGAACTCCTCCTGTTGTGTTTCCGCAGTTGTCGTTTATCTTAAATATTTTATGTGGTGAACGTGAAAGATTAACTAAGTTTCCACTACCATCAATAACAGCTACACCAACTTCTCTCATAAAGTCATCGGGTAAGTTGCATATATTTTTACTTGTATCTACAGTTAATGCCACTGATTTAACAATACCACTAACGTCATAATGTAAATCTCTAATACCATTTATTGCATGGTGTAGGTAGATAGCCTCCTTATGGCGGGTATCTCTTTCTTCCTCCATCATGTAATCTCTTACTATTTCTGTTAGTGTTATCATTCGCTAATTAAGTTGTTTGTTTGGTCACTCGGAATGCCTTTTTGTAATTGATAGATTTCTAATGCTCTTGCTAATATTTGTAATGTCGCACTGCTATCAACAGGAAATTCATCATACATACCTATATCTTCTGATTGTGCAACCACATCAATACACATTTTACAATCCTCTTGTTCGTTTTGTACGTACACAATTTTATTTCCCGCTAAATAAAACCCACTCTCTCCTTCTAATGATTTAGCTATGCTGTCTCTAAACATACTCTTAAACCCTCTTGGTAGTGGTAGGTATTCATCTTCTGGAAATCCTGCCTTAAACACTCTCTGTACTCCTCTGTCGCTGTCTAAACTAATAACATTAACAGGAAGAAAGCTGTAATATTCTTTTCTTGATTTGTCGAATTTTACTTCAACATCATTATAACTACTCACCCAATTACCATATACGATGTTAGTTTCCATTTTGCTTTGGAATATCATGTTTCGTACATATTCATCCCTTGCTTGTGATACTGCCACCATAGCCACTTGCAAATCTAATTTAGCATCAGGCGTAGGGTTTGGATAGAGAATATCCCTTAATTGTTCTGCAAACTTTCTTTTTGTACTCATATATTATTTGTTTGCTGTTGCTGCTCCATTATCTGTACAATGTCTGCTTGCCTTACTTGTATTCCTAGTTGCAAACAAACTCTTCTTATTAAACTTGGAATAAGTTGAAATGGCAACACTACATTTGTGCTATCATTACTACCGTCATTAGGATTTGTTTGAGAGCCTCCCGTTGGTGCATAAACAGGTTGACCGCTTGTTGTTACATAATTCCAAAATGGGTCGGCTGGAATTTTTAAATAATTCAACTTAACATTACCTAATGTTTGTGGATGAAACTGTATTGTAGCGTCTCTAAGGACACAAATAGGAAAATACCTACTAGGTGTCTTTAATTCACTAGAAAGCCTTTCAGCCTCTTCATTTGTTGTTATAGCCTCAATTGGCACTAATGTTTGTTTTTGCTCACCTTTAGAGTCAGTATAAAATGTTACATATTGTGCGCTATCAAAAAATAAATAATCAGAAGGCTTTGTCATCACACCTGAAGAATTAACACTAATGTTGTCTGATACTTTTAGTGAGTCTAAGTTATCGCTACTAATAGTTCCCATCTCATATCTCAACCTTTGCTCAGATATTTCATCCATTTGGGCTTGCTTTATTTCACGATTAAATTCCTCTGGGGCTAAATATCCAAATGCTTGGTATTTATTTCCTAAGTCCTCTACTCGTTCTTTAATGAAATTTATTTCGTCTGCCATTTATTCTTCTGTTATATCTGGTAATTGCTCTTCTCGTTCATCAAAATCAACAACTCTATTTATTATCATTGTTGCTTTTTTATGTGCTACAAAATCAACAGGACTTGGATAGGCTGCTTTTATTGTTAGTGCCACAAATTGAGTTCCATCTAAATAAAACTTTACAGGAGTTGTTACTAAATGTAATCTTACTGTTCCATCTAAAGGGTTTTCGTCAGCGTCTCTTATTGATGGCGGTGTAACATTTGCCTCTGCTGTTTCTAACACTGTTGTTCTCCCACTAAGACCCCTGCCTAATGCTTGAGTCGCCTCAGTAACAAATGCGTTTAATTGATAGTTCTGAAAGTGCCCAGAAATACCAGCTGTAGTATCATCATTTGTAATTTGAATATCCACCATTCCATGTACTGTGTAATATCCAGCATCTAGTCTAACGCTATCTGCATTTGTAGATAGTGTGAACGCTATCACCTTTTCTTGGTTAGTTATTGCTACTTTGTCATCAGATAAAAAGCCATCAGGCACTCTTGCTGTATCTAAATAAAATGTTCTTGTGTTACTTTGAAATGTTGTAAAATCTAAAGCGTGAGCATGAGTTCCTACGCCTACACTATTTGTTGTAGTTCCTGTTAGCGTTGTTGGAGTTCCCATTGTTACGCTACCACTACCAGTTATTGTTGTAAAACTCATTCCGTTTCCTGCCGCTACACTTGTTACTGTGCCAGTTCCAGCTGATGGAGTATAAAACTCATATCCTGTGTTTGTTGCATTTCTTCTTAGCACTTGATTAGCTGTTCCTGAAACTGCTGTCATTGCAGATGTTCCATTTCCTATAACTACTCCTGTTAATGTGCTTGCGCCAGTACCGCCATTTGTTACACTTAAATCAGTTCCACTCCAATTAGAATTGTTAACGGTTAAGTCCCCGAATGATAAAACTCCGCTTCCGTTTGTGCTAATTATTTGACCACTTGTTCCGTCTGCTAATGGTAATCTATATAAATTATTTATACTTATTGTATCTCCAACTATATTACCTGTAACGTCTAATTTAGCTGAAGGAGATGTAGTTCCTATTCCTAATCTTTTGCTTGAGTTATTCCAATATAAATCAGCGTCTGCCGACAATACATTAGAAGAATTAAATTGTATTTGTCCATCTGAACCTGCGGGAGTAAAAGCGTGGGTATGTGTGTTTGTCCCTACTGAATTTGTAGAGACAGAAGTTACAGCTGTTGGCGTTCCCAATGTTACTGTTCCTGTTGTTGTTATACTTGAGAAGCTCATTCCATTACCTGATGCTATATTTGTTACTGTTCCTGTGTATGGATTTGTTAAAACATTTCCTGACATATTTAATCCGTTTAGGGATATTGCTGCCACATTACCTGTACTTCCTCTACCTAACAATCTACTTGATGCTAACGAAACTTCGCTTAAACTACCACTACCAGAGGCTGTCCTAGCTAATATACTATTACCTCCCACATTTTGTATTTTAGAGTATGTAACAGCATCATTTTGTATCATTGAAGTTTCAACACCATCATTAGCTATTGAGAAAACATTTGCAGCTAATTGAAGACCTGCCCCCGCAAAATATGTACCACCTCCACCACCTGCTCCTGCGGTGTCGTAATAATGAGTTTTAGTTCCATTGTTCCATTTTAAAACAAATCCATCTACTCTTGCGCTTGTATCGACATCGGCAGCCCAACTTACTCTTGTATCGTTTAATATTCTATTATCTACATATCCTTTTACGGCAGATTCAGAAACTATATCGTTTGCGTCATTTCCAGATAATGTAGCATCGTTAGATAGGCTGTCTATTACTCCACTATTTATTGTTAGTGCACTTCCTGCTACATTTGAAATAAGGTTTAAAGCTGTTGATGCCCCCGTATTTGTAACTGTAAGTCCTGTTTGTATGTTTGTTATTTTTGCCCTGCCATTAATCTCTAAAGCTACAGAAGGGTCAGAAACACCTATTCCTATGCTATCAGATAGATTATAAACGTAATTACCGTTTATTGTCCAATCTCCATCAGAACCTGTTGCTGTAGAACTTATTGTATCGTTTGATATTGTTATTCCTGTTCCTGCTGTTAATAATGCTCCGACACCTGAGAATGTTAAATTACCACTGCCATCTGTTTTTATTACCTGTTTGTTTGCCCCATCAGATAAAGGATATAAAAGTCCACTTGCTTTTAATTGCCCAGTTCTTACTGTATCTTCAAATACTCCAGTTCCGCTATTATTTAATTTTATTCTTGCAACAGCATTATCAAAAATACTTAGTGAAGTCATGTTTCTCCCAACTCTTTCTAATGTCATATAATCTCCACCTCCAGTTATTTCATTATCATTTAAATACTGAAACACTAACTCCCCATCTGTTAATGCTAATTGAATGTTTTTATTATTTGCAGAACTGTTAGCATCTATAATTAGAAGTCTAGGAGCATTGTTTTTTATCCTTACTTCATCACTAAACCTTCCAACCTCAGTCCATATAGTATCATTTAAAAATATTGTATCTCCTGTAAATGTAAAGTTACTATCAACAGAAATTAAATCTTGCTTTAAGTTTAGGTATTTGTTTAAATTTACAACTTTTGATGTATCTATTAATGTGTCTTGTGTTCCTACATCTATATAAACCCATCCATCCTCTGTTATTCTTAAAACACTACCACTTCCTCCAATTCCACTAAATCTAACTGAATCTGAAAACAATTGAAAGTTAGTGTATTTTATTGCTTGGTCTTGTATAATTACAGCACTCGTATCCTGAGAAAATGAAAATGCAGAATAAATTGCAAAAAGAAATATTAATATTATTTTTTTCATATTTATCTATATCTTATTATTGAAAATGTAGTTGTAACAGTTCCGCTAAATGTCATCTTTCCTGTATCTGGGTCAAATGCTGAAAGGTTATCTAACTGTCCTGCACTACCAACAAAAACATCAAAATCATTTCTTCTTGGGCTTCCTAAAGTGTCGTATGTAAGACCAATTAATAACGGTTCTGTATATGATGTTATGCTTGCTATACCTGTATAAACAAACTTATTATTTACGGGAATACCTCCTACACTAATAGCTTGTATTACTGTTGGTGTTGTACCACTTCCACATCCACAATCATCATTACATCCTACTAAATCTTTAATAGCTGCAACGTATGTGTTTATATCATCTCCTTTTCCGCAAGCGTAAGCATCACTAATCATTTCTAAATAAATAGCAACTTCACCTGCTAATTGTCTTAAAGCATTTTTCTGTGTTGATGTTCCTTGTCTAAGCCTTGTTAGGAAGTCTTTAACGCAACAATAAAGGTCACATATACTTGTAATGCTTTCTACTTCTATTTTATTCTCTACGGCAGTTATTTGGTCTAATATGTCTAACGTAGCTATTGGTGTTGCTGTTAGATTTACTATATCTGCCGCTGTTAGTGTTATTTTAACATCAGTAGTTCCACCTATTCCAGATGAATTTATTTCTAATACATCCCCAACTTGGTAGCTACCAGTAGATGATAATATAGTTATTCCTGTTACTGCATTTGCGGAAACTACAACATCAGCTACTGCTGATATACTAGGACTTCCAACAGTGGTTATTGTTATTGAGTTATAAGTTCCGTTTGTTGCGTCTGAACTGTTGGTTGATATTGAGCTTACCAATTCATTTATAACTCTACTTAATACGCTTGGTATTATAGTACTTGCTGTTGTAGAAACTTTAGAACTAAAATCGTATGAAACATTATTAACCAACTTAGCACTCTGTATTCCTACATTAAATGATGTTACAGATAGGCTTGCTGCTGTAGTTGTTGTGCTTCCCCCTAATGCTGAATTTGGTGGGTAGTATAATGTTAATGCTCTATCGTTTGTTGGGGTTACGCTATCAACAGCATAACTTGTAGTGTCTTCTATCTTTAAACTTGGTGAAAGTGGATTTAGGTTGATTGTGTAATCAATATCTCCTGTCACCTTATCGTATTGTATGTCGTAGGTTACAGTTGTTACTACTGTTGTAATTCCACCATCATCACTTACTTGATATGTGAAAGCATAAAGCCCACTAACAAGTTCATTATTAGTATCTAATGGCGCAGAAATATATGATGCTTGTGTTCTAAATCTTGTTAGGTCTTCGTTTGCTTGACCGCTATCACTTCCGTCAATATCTGGAGTAGCCCAATCATCTAAATTATCATACGTTGGAGTTGTTGCGCCATTAACAACAAGTTTAATATTTCCTTGAACATCTGCTACCGTTACACTTTCTGTGGTGTAATCTGTTGCATCTTGGAATGTGAATCTTGGTGTGTTTTGAGTTAAATCAATGTCGATATTTAACTTCGGTGTTATATCTGCTAATGCCATTAGTTGTAGTTTACTTTACTTGCAAAGATACAAAATTTAGAATTAGCGTTTATAAATAAAAAAGCCCCACATTTTTGTGAGGCTTTCTTTTGTTTATGAATTTTGTTTGTGAATGAAATATTTGGTTTTTAATATCTCTAATATTTCTTCATTCTGTTCTAAATATTCTACAGCAGCAGCTTTCCATTTACTCTTACCACTACCTAAATACAACTTAACTTCTCCTTCGTTTGTTACTAAACTGTAATAAGGAGATTTAGAAATGAATATTCCTGCATCTGCGGCTAATCCCACTAAACTTTCAATTGTTAGGTTTTCTACTTCAGCAGCATTTCCGTTTGGCGCGTCTTTAATTGCTTTCTTTGTTTTTACGTCAGCCCTCTTTTGTTCTAACTCCTCTTCGTTTTGAGCAACTACATCTTCACCTTTCACTTGTCTTATTCTGCGTTTAAGCATATTTAAAACATCAATGTTATTTCTATCTGCTAATTTCTCTGCACCTGCTTCAATAACATCATCTCCAAGCCCTACAGAAACAAATCTATTTCCGTTTGTGTATTCTATTGAGTTTCTACCGTCTTGAATCAACACCTTCAATGCTAAGGCTTCAAAAATAAGTTTCTTGTAATCTGCTAAATCATCATCAATTGCAGCATAAAAACCTTCTGGGTCACGTCTTGACAACACTAACAAATCATTTCTTAATTCATCTCCAGTTTTAGAATGCATATCTCTTGCATTTAAAACACCAGTTATTAATGCTGTTGTTTTTAGTTCCTCAAATGGCATCTCAAAAATAGCTTTCATTAATGTGAACTCATCTCTTGCGTGTTCTAAATTATCTTTAGCTATTTGTTCGTTGTTTATTTCTAAGAATTTTTTTCCTTTATGTCCGTTTGCTTGAGCATTATTTACATTGTAAGGATGCGCCCTTAAAAAATCTAGCAACAATGTGTCGTCTTCGTCCACTTGTAAAAATCCTCCAATGAAGGAAGGTTTTGTTAGCCTAACAGCATTTCCATGTTTATGCTTTAGTAAATCAAATTCTGTGTTTTGTTTATCAGCCCATATATCTTGTTCATAGCTAATATATCTAAGATAGGCTTTTCCACTTCTACCTTTTCTTGTGTCTTTAGCTTGAATTAATGCGGGGATGTTCCATTGGGCGTTATACCCTTTCTCGAATGTATCTCTGTTTGCTCTTTCGGAGATAACGAATGTAATCTTTTTTGACATAATTAAATTAGTTTAAAATTAAAGCACAAAGATACAAAATATAAATTTAACCGTTTAGTTACAAAAAAGCCCCACCAAAAGGCAGGGCTTAATTGTTTGTGTTATGTTAAAATGTATTAGGCAGTCATCAAAGCGAATCTTCCTAATCCACTCATTTCGATACTAGCTCTAGTTCTCATGTTGATTTTCATAGAGTCATTCTCGTTAGTGTAAACACCGCCTGCTGCACCAGTTACCCACTCAGCATATCCGTTCTCTTCTCCATCAACTTCTTGATATACCATTTGCATAGCAGGAACATTTACTTTTGTTTTACCGTAGTCAAAAGCTGTAGTGTTTCCTGTTGGTACGATAACTGCGTAGTTAGCGTAAATGGTTTCAGCTAAAGTTTTAGGGTCATTAAACGCTTGTAATGTTTTAGTGTGGAAAGTGTAATCAGAGTAAGTGAAAGACTCAAAGCCTAAGTTCACTGCTCTTTGCTCACCACCTAAACCAGCGTATTGTACACCACCAGCTTTTAATCCTTCTGAAGTTCTAAGTAAGTCAGAAACTTCTCTTTTGAAACCGATTCCAGAAAATAACATATTCTCTTTTGAACCTCTGTTTTTAGCGAAAGCATCTGCTACGTTAGCGAAGTCATCTAATGAAAGACTACCAGAAGTATAACCCTCAACAACACCGTAAGTGTTAATAGAAGGAATCATACCTTCCATTTGTCCTAAGTTATTAAAAGCTGCTGAAGTTGCAGAAACTTTCTCACCAACTAAAGCATTCAACTCAATGTTTCCTGAGTGCATCTTTCTTGTATCAGCGATACCTTCTAAATACCATCTATATCCACCTTGAACTTTTACCCAAGATTTTTGACCCA
>Ga0070751_1002297_pt1 | contig 10958 bp, 5 predicted proteins | sample VirMetDEL_Aug_28_FD_78514 | JGI IMG/M metagenome (GOLD analysis project Ga0070751, IMG submission 78514) | Aqueous microbial communities from the Delaware River and Bay under freshwater to marine salinity gradient to study organic matter... | ecosystem: Environmental > Aquatic > Marine > Coastal ...
TAAATCAGTATCTTCCTGATACATACGAGCAAGAATTCGAACGTTATGGAAATCGTTCAGTAGCATCCTTCCTTAGATTGGTTGGAGCTGAAATCCCGTCTACATCTGACATGATCAAATGGACAGAGCAGGGACGTTTACACACTAAATACGAAGGGGTTACGGCTAACGTAAACTTTACACAAGACGTATTGGAGGAGTTTACAATTGCATCTGGTACCTGTACATTTAGAGTTGGACAAACAGTATTGATCTCCGAAGAGGCTGCTGGATCTTCAGTATCTAGAAAAGCTATCGTAACTGCAGTAGGAGCAGCAACAACTGACACAGGAGTTGATTCTTTTAGAGTAGCATACTATACTGCAGGAGATGCGGCATCTCCATTTACAGGAACAGTTACTGTATTCGCATACGGTTCTGAGTTCCAGAAGGGAACAAACGGAATGGTTGGAGCGTTAGAAGCTGAATCTGAGTTTTTCGACAACAAGCCAATTATCATCAAGGATAAGTATATGGTATCTGGTTCTGACATGGCTCAGATCGGATGGGTTGAAGTAACAACTGAGAACGGAGCTTCTGGGTACTTATGGTATATTAAGTCTGAGCACGAAACAAGATTGCGTTTTGAGGATTACTTAGAGATGGCAATGATCGAAGGCGTTGAAGCTGAGAACGGAGCTGGTGCCGAGGTTTACTTATCTGGTAACACAGGTGGAGGAAATGCTGGTACTCAGGGTATGATTGAATCTATTGAAGGCAGAGGAAACGTTTGGTCTGGAGGTAATCTTGAGACAATAGCAGATGTTGATTCAATGATTTCTCGACTTGACAAGCAGGGTTCAATTAAAGAAAATGTATTCTTTAATGATCGCGACTTCGGATTCTCTATTGATGACATGTTAGCAGCTCAGAACTCTTATGGAGCAGGTGGAACATCTTACGGGTTGTTTGACAATGACGAGCAGATGGCATTGAACTTAGGATTCGACGGTTTCAAGAGAGGTTATGAGTTCTACAAGACAGATTGGAAATACTTAAATGATGCAACTCTTCGTGGAGGTATCGTTGGAGGAGCAATCAACGGGGTAATGGTTCCTGCTGGAACTATGACTGTATACGATCAAGTATTAGGAGAGAATGCAAAACGTCCATTCCTACACGTTCGATACAGAGCTTCACAGACTGAAGACCGTAAATATAAGACGTACATAACTGGTTCTGCTGGTGGAGCGTCTAACAGCGACTTGGATGCAATGGAGGTACACTTCCTTTCGGAAAGAGCACTTTGCACAATGGGAGCTAACAACTTCTTCCTATTCAAAGACTAGGAATACCCAGAGGGAGAGCTTAGGTTCTCCCTCTATTTTTTATTTTAAATTCAAATCTAAATTATATATAATGAGACAAACAAGTAAAGAGTACCGCCTAATAACTGGTAAAACACCACCAACACATGTTATAGCCACGAGACATTCCAATAGTAGACAATTACAATGGTGGGATGAAGAGAAAGGAAACAATAGAGCTATAAGATATCTAACTAATCACCCTAACATATTTGAAGATGAACAGCCGACTGAAGGTATAAAGCTGGGCCGGATTTACTTTGAAGACGGTATGTTAACGGTGCCAAATAAAAACAAGACATTACAGACATTTCTAGCTCACCACCCTGATAACAGACAGAATGGAGGTGGGATATTCGAAATGATTAACCCTGAAACTGTAGCTAAGGCTGTGGTAGAGGATTTAGATATGAGTTTTGAGGCTCAAAAAATATCTAGAGAGTTATCACCGAAAGAGTTAGAAGCTGTTCTTAGAAAACTGAAAGGAAAAAAAGTGGACGATATGTACAGCGAGGAGATAAAGAGAGATGTCAGACTTTTCGCTAAGAATGACCCAGAAAAATTCTTGAGTATGATTGATATGCCAGAAGTTGAAACTGATAATAACCTGGCCAACATAATCAATGAGGGTTTAATTCAGTTCAGAAAGAATGATAGTGAAGTCTACTACAACTTACCTGACAGCAAGAAAATGCTATTCAGAGTCCCAGAAGGAAAAAACCCAATGGAAGCTCTAGAAGAATACTTAACAACAGATAACGAAGGAATACAAAAATATAAAGAGCTCTTAGATATCCTAGAGAATTAGTATCTTTGTACTTTATAAACCCATAAATTTTTTAAACATGGAAAAGTTTTTAAGCATACCCGTTACAGGTGAAGGTAATCAATTAGTTTCAGCTAACGGTATTAAATTGATCGAGCAGGCATCAACAACAACCGTAACAATTGTTTACGGTGGAGCAGCAGCTCAAGATGTAGTAACAATAACTCATGCAGTTCTAGGCACAGGATTAGAGACAATGAGAGATACAATCCAAGATGCGGTAGTCGCAGCACATCAAATGCCTTGGCAGAAAGTAGCTTATCAAGTTACTGTTGGTTCGGCAGTTAGTGGTATCGCTATAGCATAACAACTAACAAACAATTCCTAAGAGGGCGCTAGAAATAGTGCCCTTTTTTGTTTATCTTTGTATAAAACTCACCAAGCATGATTAATGACGTAAGGAATACAGTCCTAGCTATTCTAAACAAAGACAACCGAGGGTACCTTACACCGGAGCAATTTAATCTATACGCAGACAATGCTCAGAAGGAAATCTTCGAGCAATACTTTCATGATTATAGCCGCGCTATAAATAAGAGAAATAAACACTTACATACTAGTGGGTATGGCGATATACCTAAGCGATTAGCTGAGGTTATAGATAGGTTCACATTCCCTAGTTCATTAACATATAATGGCACAACATTAAAATATACACTACCAACAGATGCGTACTCCTTCGGGACCGTGTCATATGTAGGTGGAGCTAATAACGTAGAGATTGAACCTGTAGAGCATAACAAGATATTATACTTGGATATGTCGCTAGACACAGCTCCAACCGAGTTATACCCAGTATACACGAGATACGACGGAGAAATACAGGTGTACCCAAATACAATAGCAACAACAGGAGATGTACTAATGACATACGTTAGGTACCCAGCAACCCCTAAATGGACTTATTCGGGATTTGCGAACGGCGAACCTTTATTTAATCAATCAGCTACAGATTATCAGGATTTCGAAGTACCAGAAGATGACAAGATAAATCTAGTAGAGAAGATCCTTCAGTATGCTGGTGTAGCACTTAGAGAAGTAGAAGTAGTCAAAGCAGCAAAGGCTGACGAGATTCAAGAAAAACAAGAGCAGCAATAATGGGATACTTAACCAATTATAATTACTACCTGAACGGTGGGGCTATACCAACGAACTTAAATCACGGTTCATACCAGTACTTAACCCTACCAGAAGTTGTAAACAACTTTATGTCAAACTTTGTAGGTGAAGATCAAATGATCGACAACGTAGCGAGACATAATGTAATATTTCACGCCAAGAGATGTATCAGAGAGTTAAATTATGACGCTCATAAATCATATAAAGCTATCGAGATCGAGGTCGACTCTACATTGAAGGTGGTTATGCCTCATGACTATGTAGACTACATTAGAATATCTAGACAGGCCAACGGGGTATTATACCCACTAACCGAGAATAGAAAGATAATGTCAGCAGATGCATATCTAACTGACAACAACAGCGAGTTAACTTTTGACGCTAACGGAGAGGTATTACTAACTAGTTCTGATTTGGATTCACAAAGGATAAGCGAAGATCCAGCAGATACAGATAATAGCTGTAGTGTATATCCTATAGGTAAGCAATACGGCATGAACACTAACAATGCTAATGGGAATTCTAAATTCAGAATTAACAGGCAATATGGAGTTATAGATTTTGACTCTTCTATGTCAGGTAAGAAGATAGTATTAGAATATCTATCTGACGGAATGGAAGGTGGCGACAACACAAAGATAATGGTTAATAAATTCTTTGAGACATACATTTACAGATATATAACTTACGAAATATTAAATGCAAAGTTCGGAATCCCAGCTGTTACAAAAAATGAAGCTAGGAAAAATAAACATGCAGAATGGCGCAACGCTAGAATACGGATGACCAAGATGGACGCAAACACTTTGCTTTCATTACTAAGAGGTCAGAACAAATGGATTAAGTAGTATGGCGGATTTAAAAAGAAGCTTTCTTGGAGGTAAAATGAACAAAGATCTCGACGAGAGATTAGTTCCTGATGGTCAGTACCGAGACGCATTAAATATCGATATAATTCATTCCGAGGGTGAAGATGCAGGAGCCGCTAAAAACAAACTTGGAAACACTAGGTTAAGCCAATTATCAAATGTAGCAGGTCAGCTCATAGAGAATTGCAAAACTATCGGAGCAGTTGTATCTGAGACGGACAACCTTATATATTGGCTTATAGCGTCAGATAAGTTCGACGGTATATACGAGTACAGTAAGACTACTGGAGCTACGCAAAGAATATTACAATCAAATAAAGCTACTCCATCCACAGCTAGCAAGCTAAATTTTGATCAGGATTATTATGTTACTGGTATCAATTATATCGATGGGTTTCTTTATTGGACAGACGACTTAAATCCACCGAGGCGAATTAAAATAGAACGAGCTAGAGCATACAATGTTGATGATGATAGAATTGATGATGATATCTCAGTGATTGTAGCACCTCCATTATATGCCCCTACAATAGAGTTACCTGAAAGCATAACAACAGAAACCAATATAGAGGACAAATTCGTTCAGTTCGCGTATAGATGGAAGACAATCGATAATCAATACACCGCATTATCACCGTTTTCAGGGACAGCTTTCTTACCGGACAATTACGAGATAGATTACGGCTTAGGGTTCAATAAAGCAATGGTTAATGCATGCAGTGAAGTAACTGTTAGATTTGAGACGGGAGGGTTTAACATAAAAGAGATCCAGTTAGTAGCAAGATATTCAGACTCAACTGTAATAAAAAAAATAGACACGTTCGTAAAAAAAGATCTAGGCTTATCTAACAATAATGTAGGGTACCATAAGTTCTTAAATAACAAAGTCTATTCAACGCTTGCTCCTGATCAGTTAACAAGACTATTTGATAACGTACCGTTAAAAGCTAAATCTCAAGAGATTATTGGAAGAAGATTGATTTATGGCAATTATGTCCAATTCTACGATATAAAAGATACGTTAAATAATGAGGTGCCCATAGATTTTAACATAAGTGTTGTATCAGAAGATATAGTAGTAAACACTCCTACACGTTCATTTAGAACGGATAGGGATTATGAGATAGGGATCGAGTACAGTGATAAGTATGGGCGATTAACTACAGTAATAACACCCACAGTTTTTAATGGTACCTCATCAAGTCAATCACCTCAAGGATCAGGCAACACGCTATATATACCTCCGACACTTTCAGATAAAGGTAATAGTATAAAAGTAGAGATAAATAATAAACCACCTGCTTTTGCAACCAATTATAGATTAGTAATTAAGCAAGCCAAAAAGGGGTATTACAACTTATTCCCTCAAGTTTATTACAGATCTGGTACTCTTGTTTACTTCAAGATAAATCCAATTGATCAGCCAAAAATAAAAGTAGGGGATTATATCGTATTGAAAACTGGAACAGAGGGGCCTACATATTCCAATAAAAAATATAAAATACTAAGCATAGGTACTCAACAAGCCAACTGGATACAAAATGGATCTGTTGCTGGGATTTATTTCTCTATAAAAGCTGAGTCAAATGATTTTTCTGCAGAATATTCGTTCAGCCACAAAACAAATGCATTTGGCGCTAATTCAACTGTTGGTTCAGGGTTTTGTGATCAAGGTTCAAGAACACCAATAGTAGTAGGGACAACAGTCGAGAAGGTTGTAGAGCAACCCATATTTTACGGAACTGGGAATGGGAACTCTTTGTCTGTGGTACAGGATTTCAATAATAACCCATGGAATTACGGACCTAATCAAAACCTTAGTGTGTATGACGACTTAAGGTATTTGATAAAGGTAATTGGAGTTGACCCAGTGACAGGTAACAACACTTTTGAATATGGTTTAGCTCCGGGGGTCGCGGCTGGCGTAGCCCCTACTCCGAATTATGGTGTATGGAGAACAGATGTGGTAATGACGACTGGTCAAATGCCTATATATTGGACTGATGGTAGCGGCGTAGATACGTATACCCTATTCTATATAAAATGGTCACAACTTTCAGGCCATAAAATAGGAGATTCATGGCGTGTTAATTGCAGAGGTTACGCACAGACAGGCCAAGGATTTTCATGGAAAAACACTTTTAATGGAAATTTAAAAGCGTTAGTGTCCCAAGGATACGGATCTAGTAATGTAGGCGGGGACGGGCATGGAGGGTTTTGCATAGTGCCTGGGCAAAATTGGTCTGATACTACTGATATCGCAATAGAAGCAGGCGCTCAATTGACATTTAAAATAAAGGATTTTATAAAATCAAACAATCCTAGTAATTGGCAACCAACAATGCAATTTACATCCACTAGAAGATATGAAAATATTGAAGAGTGGTTTTATGAGGATGAGATATACAATCAATGGCACCAAGATTCAGATCTGGCCAACCCAGTAGATATTGGTCCATTAGGTATATATTTCAGGAGAGGTATAGATGTTATACCTCCAAGTCTATCAAATAGCAATGCGACACAGCAGTCACAAGACATGGTCTCAGGTGGTACGGTACCAACCCCAACTAACATGAAGTATCCAGTCAGAATGTTGATTAAAGGTTTTGGATTAGTAGGGAGTAATAGTTGTAAGCAAAACGGAATCCAAGTTGAATTCACATTGCGACAAAACGATGTACCTACAGTGTGTGAAACTATACCGTTAGAGGATGATTCAGAGATATACTACGAAACAACTGATACATATCCAGTGGAGAATGGGTATCATAAAGTATTATGGAGTTATGAAGACTTCACAGCTCCAGCTTATGCAAATGGGAATACAAATATAGGTCAAGCAAATCCTGGGACACCAAACAATCCTGGGACAATGAGACCCCACAACTTCCAAGTCGGCAATGAAGTAACAATAGCTACAGCTGAAACGTATGTTGCAGGAACACACACAGTAACTCATGTAGAAGACGCGTATAATTTTGTAATAGACTTACCATTCTCTGCTGGCCCTCCAACACCAGGAACTGTATCTTTCACAAATATAGAAAGAGATCAAACGTTTAACCAACCAGCAGTAATACAAATAAATCATCCTCAAAACCCTAATAGTACATTCAACTCGTGGGCATTTGGAAATGGTTTGGAATCAGACAGAATACGTGATGATTTCAACGAGGATACGCTGGAATACAGTCCAAGAGGAAGTTCCACAGTCGAGGGATATAAACAAGAAAGAAAAGAAGCGTCCCTAACTTACAGTGGAGTATACAGAGAAGATACCACAATAAATAGGTTAAATGAGTTTAACTTGTCAAATGCTAATTTCAGAAATATAGATACAGAGTTAGGATCTATTCAAAAGCTATTTTCAAGAGATACTAATATAGTTGTATTCCAGGAAGATAAAATAAGTAAAATACTATATGGTAAAAATTTACTTAGCGACTCGACAGGCGGAGGAACTATAACATCTATACCAGAAGTTCTTGGAACTCAAATACCAGATATAGGTGAATGGGGCATAAGCTTTAACCCTGAAAGTTTCGCTCAATGGGGTAAGGATTTCTTCTGGACCGACTCTAGGAGAGGAGCTATATTAAGCATGAATGGAGACTCAATAAGTAATATATCTAATTTAGGTATGAAGAGTTATTTTAGAGACTTATTTAGAGATAACACTGATACGCAAAAAATAGGAGTGTACGACCCGTATAGCCATCACTACGTAATAGCGTCAAACGAGAATACATCAAGACCGTGCAGCTTAGAACTTAGCAGTGACGGTGACAATTACGCTTCTGGTGTAAAATCTGGAATAGAAGTTAAAGCAACAAATCAACCAGACTTCTCTGTAATAAGCAATGCGTCATGGACAGCTGCAATTGTATATAGCGCAGGATCAAATTGGGTTACTGGGTGGCCAGCTGCAGGATTTGGGAACCAAGACGTATATTTAGGAGTAGCCGATAACAACACAGGGGTTGTTAGGACAGCCACAATAACATTTACATATTGCTCAGGATTAACTAAGACATATATTGTAACTCAAGGGGCTGGGGTACACTTAGTAGTTAACGCTTGGGTACTTCAAACATACCAACCATAATGTCTGAAATAAAAACAGAGCAAACTTATTCCTACACTGGTAGCATTGAGTATTCATTTGATAATGTTCCTATAATAAAGGGAACTGAATTTTCATTGGCAACATCTAGTGATGGGGTTGGAGGTGTTGATAATATACCTCCACATGGAGCTACAGTAACAATGAAGTCTGGAACGATAGGCGCAGATACTACAACTAAAGAGTTTCAGCCATCACTAGGCAATAAAATGTACTGGTTGATAACAGACAAAAAATATACAAAAGCCGATAAGGATATTGTCTTATCACTAGCGACGGAGGTTCCTGTATCTATTGTTAGTGGTAAATATGAAGGGTCGTTTTTATTTTTAAATCCAAATGAATATGATCAGTTATATTTGATTTGGGACTACATCGATACAGCAGAGAGCGGATCAGCTACTTTTCTAGGAGGAGACGTAACAAAAGATGTAGCCGTAACTCTTGACGGCGATATAGGTAGGTCAGGTATAAGTTATACTGTAGCAGCTACATCTCCACCAGCTCGATTCGAAATGACATGGAACGGAGCAGTTGTAGGTGACACTGGATACGTAGGCCTCAATTCAACTGCAAACTACAATGCGTTAATAGCGGCTGGAATAGATGATGACAATATTAATTTAGTATTCCCATACGATGGATTAGTAGACAATGGTGTTGGAACGATATCTTTCAATAAATATGCTACAGAAGACAATGCATCAGTAAAGGTATACTCTCCATTAGCAAACACAAACTGGTCATTCAGAACTACGTCAACATCGTTAACCTCATTTTTTATAGATACAACAGACGCAGCAACACCAACTGATGCTTGCGCTGACTGCCCTGGAACGACTTACTACCATTCTGGCTCAGGATCCTTGCCAACCCAAGGAGATGTAATTTATACCGCAACTGATGGCTCAACTATTTATGATGGTAATGATTCTTACCATCTAATAAGCGCAACTGTATGTGGATCTCCGCCAGCTGTAAATCCGAGGTGGATATATGTTAATTCTGAAGGTGTAGTGTTAAGTGAGGGAGGATGTACATGTCCTGAATACGCAGTACCACTAATAGATAGCATTCCATTAACGTTAAAAACTAACGAGAATATATCTATAAATATAAAAGCATCAGGAAATCCAACCTCATGGAGCGTTGTTTCTAGCTGTAATTATTACGATCTATCAGGCGGAGATACAGGTAGTGTATTTGACTACACAGCCTGTGATTCCACATCAAAAAACATTGTAATATCAGCAGGAAGAACCGAGCGTGTATGTGCATTAAGCACACCAACATTAACGTATGGAGATGGTACTTCAACCAGTATAGGAGTGTGTTCAGAGAATATTTTACCGTTAGGATTATCATTCGACACTCTAACAGGCACAATAGGAGGTACACCTTCAAGATCTGGAGATTACTCAATAAATGTTACCGCAACGAATTGTTTTGGAACCAGTAATCAAGAGACTATTGACATAAGTATAGCTAGCGAAAACTACAGTATCCCTTTCTTTATGGATCGAGACGAACCTAAAGACACTGGAGACGCAGCTTGCGCTTTTATACCTTTCTCATGTGTAATAATGTACCACGATGGAGAGACGGCGAACCCAGAAGTGAATGATAGGGTATATTCAATGAAAAATCTTGAAGAACCATTTAATGGCAATAATCAATGGTACTATATCGAGAATTCATCATACTCAATAAAATTAGATTCAGCAGGATTCGTTATAGCTAAAAATGAATGTCCAGTATCAACGACAACAACGACAACAACGACAACAACGACAACAACGACTACACTGCCAGCTGGAGAATATCATGACGCTGAGTTATGCACAGACTCTACAATAACCGCTGTACTATACGATTCTACATCAGCAGGACTTATAGCAACAGACACAGTTAAAACAACAGATGGTAACTGTTGGACTATAACTACAGCCTTAGTATCGGCTAGCTATCCGTATGAAACAATTACTAATCCGGCTACAACTTATGCTGATTGTGATACTTGTTTGAATGTCACAACAACGACCACAACGACCACAACGACGACAGCTAGAGTAATAACCGCATTCAATTTGGATCCTACAGTATTTGACACAGCGTTCGACGCCTGTAGCACTGGATCCGCACCATGGACTGTTTACTACCACGACGGAGCTGGGACATACCCAGTAGCAGGTGATTTTGTTTTCACGGATGCTTCAGGTTTATTACCTTTCGACGGTCAGAGTAAGTATTATTTTAATGACAATACTCCTGGAGATGTTATACAAATAACCGCAACAGGTAAGGTATTATCAACAGCAGTATGTACAGGGGTTACAACAACTACCACGACTACGCTACCTACAACTTATTATGATACAACGATATGTTGGGGAGCAGGCACAACTGTTTTGGATTATGTTGGTAATGATGCGTTATCAATAGGTACTGTGGTAAAAGCAGATGACGGAAACTGCTACACAATAGATGGGGTATCTATATCTGTTACTGCAGCAGCTACAATTAAATTTGAATTTGACAATTGCACAGATTGTACAGGAGTAACCACAACAACTTCTACAACGACAACAACGACGACAACTACGACGACTACAACTACGACGACTACACTACCACCATCAACAAGAATCCTAGCAAGATTCTCTGTAGATATA
>Ga0070751_1002301_pt1 | contig 10950 bp, 9 predicted proteins | sample VirMetDEL_Aug_28_FD_78514 | JGI IMG/M metagenome (GOLD analysis project Ga0070751, IMG submission 78514) | Aqueous microbial communities from the Delaware River and Bay under freshwater to marine salinity gradient to study organic matter... | ecosystem: Environmental > Aquatic > Marine > Coastal ...
AAGATTTCCGGTGTAAAGTTACCGGAAGGCAGGTTGTTATAACCTGATGCGCTATCAAAAGCCATTGGATTATCCTTCCATTTTTGAGGTTAGGTTAGTTGTTATAGTCGATTCGCCCTTCAGCCCGTGCCGCATCTAATTCTGCTTCGTTCTTTTCGAACTCCCACGGTTTCATCTTGGCGATTTGTGAAGCTTTCCAAACCCGTTTACCATCTGTCGCATTAGTCTTGACTTCCCTCGCAGGGGTTCTGGTCACTGCTTCTGCTGCAGATGAAGATTTGGTTTTCTTCTGGTTTAGGCCCTTGTCGGCCTTATAAAGGTCTACGACCCGTGCCGCCCATCTAGCATCCGTATTGTTTTTGTAGATGCCATCTGAGATTGAAGCAGGTTGTTCTTCAAGCCATGAAAGAAAGTCTTTGTTAGCTTTTAAAGTGTCAAAATCAGGCTGAAGTCGCAATAGTTCTTCGTAAGCTTTTTGCTTTTCTAGCTGTTTTTCACGCTCTTTAATAGTTCCCAATTCGTTTCTTAACTCTGAAACTTGTGCTTCAGTTTGCATTGTTGATACGGCTTGCACCATTTCATAGATTTCTGGATGGCGTTCTTTAAACTCTTCCAGTTCTTCTTGTGTGCGTGGTGCAGCAACACCTTGAGGCATACTAACGACTTTTTGTTGAGTAAGCTCTTTGAGAGTGGCAATTTCTTGTTTAAATTCGTTTACCTTCTCATCGTAGTGTCTTTTCAAATCATCATAGCGTTTTTTGTAATCGTGACTTTCGTCCGTTCGTTTATCTTCGACAAAGCTATCTGATTCTTCAGATTGTTGAGTAGCCTCACTAGAGGGGTCAACTTGTTGGTCTGCAGTATCGTTATCTTCTTCTTCGTCTTCATAAACTTTATCGCGGTACTCTCCACGATACAAAGTTTTGCTATTTACTGTTCCAAAGGAATCATTTGGTTTGTTGGCTCTATGGCCTTTTACACGTTTTGCCATTTATTTTACCTCACTTGCGGGGCCACTTGGCTGTGGGTAGCCGCTTCGGTTACGTCAGGGCCGCTAGGCGGGTAGCTGACTAATTTGCAGGACGAGCAGGTGGAACAGGAACCGGATTTCTTTCTCTGTACCACTTTAAAACATTCTCCGCTCTGTTGTACTCAGGATCTTTTGGGTTATTTATTTTTTCAATAACCCCATCTTGTAGTGCAACAACGGGACTTCTGCTGTCTTCAAAACTTTTTCTAAAAGATTTATAGCGAGGCATTGCACCTAGCCAGTATACTGAGAACAGTACCGCTTTATCATCGATACTTCTTAAATCGGTATACTCTGGATATTTTTCTTCAAACTCTTCGTTCTTTTTTCTGATTGCTAAAGTGTTTACTTCTTCTAGTTCAGAATCAGAAAGTTCGATTGGATCTTTTTCTAAAGCGTCTTCGGCTTTATTTCCCTTTTTGTTAACATAAGGGGTAAACTTTGAAATTATACTTGAGCTAAACCCCATACGTTCTAGGTCACTCACGCTGTGCTGCCCAATGTCAAATCCTAAACCGATTGTAACTCCGCTATTTTTAGAAGGAACGTAGCCTTTGTTTTTATTTCCTTCTGCAACAGTAAGAACACTTCTGTAAGCCTCTTCTTGTTCTGTTAGGGAAGGAAGAGGTGTGCTAGGTTCTTGTGGTTTTTCAACAAAACCTTGCTCTGTTTCTTGGTCAAAAGAAGTAGCAGGTACGTTAGAACGAGGATTTGTAACATCTACATCTCTGTCAATACCAAACAACCAATCAAAAAACCCTCCACCCAGTGCAGCGGTAGCAGGGGCTACGGGCTGTTGTCCATTTTCTTCGATGCGTTGTTGAGTTTCACGCTTACCACGATTGTTTATTTTCTGAAGGCGGTCAAGACCGATGATCTTAGCAAGGTGAGGAGCGACAACTACTTCTCCACGAGAAATAGCTACATCTATCATGTTAGCACCGTTGCCTTGTTTGTCAACCGCTAATCCTCTTCGAACGGCTTCTCCGTGTGCATCGAGAAGCATTTTCTTGATATCCTGCTCTCCTGCAAACTCGACGGCAGCCGCATTGATGACGAATGCTCCTTCCGGAAGCTTGGTCTCAACGTTGTCTGCTACGGTCTCACCTTCAGGTACTTGACTGGGAGGCTGGTCTACAAACCCCGACTGACCTGCTATCTGTCCGGGCATACCACCATTAGCTAAACCGATAGGACCGCCTATGGCACGTCCTATTCCACCAAAACCTCCGTAGCCGCCATAGCCGCTACTGTCACTTTTACCCCCGTAAGAATCTTTATCAGGACCCTTGTTATCCTTACCCGTGTCTTTAGAAGTCGAGGGTTGAGAAGTTGTTTGCTCCTCTGCAACGTCTTCTGGTGACATAGCACCATAGTTTTCAGAAACGTCGGTTGTCTTACTCGATGTGGTTGTTGATTTCTTTCCTTCCACAGTTGAAGAAATGTTATCGTTTAAATTGCCTTTTCCTGACCTAGTTACACTTAAATCACTTAAAAAGTCATCAACACTGTAGTCTACGCCATACTTGTCAGCAATATTTTTTGCAGTATTTTTTGCGTTAGTCATACTTCCGAAAAGCGCACCTTGTCCCGTTGCACTCATCCAAGAGCCATCAGCTTGATAAAATCCGGATTGGTCAGCTACAACTCCGCCTGATTTATCAATACTTTCTCCGTAGGTATCATAAGTTCCGTAATCTTCGTTGTAGACGTCCTGCAATGTTCCGGGAATGTACCCTTTGCTAAATGCCTCAAGACTCATGACCTCTTTTTGGCTAAGTCCGGAAAGATTTCCTGTGTAAGCAAAGCTGCCGGGGGCGCGACTAATTTGCATCCCGTTTATTTCCATCATTGCACCGCCACCAAGTGAAGATATTTTAGAAGCGTTGTTTGCGTGAAAACTTTGAGCTAAATCAAAAACTGCACCTGTAAAACCACCGGGACGGTAAGTAACCCCGGATCCAAAAACTTTTTGAACTCCTTCGCCCATCAGCGCAGTACCTACCACACCAAACATAGCTTGCCCTGTAGCTGCTGTAAGTCCTGAACCTACCGCAATTTCAGACTTGGAAGGCGTTTTAAAACCTACTCCTGTTAGTCCTAAGTTTTTTGAAATAAAGTTTTCGGTTAAATCTGGATTAATAGACTTAGCATAGTTTGTTATGTTGATATCTTTGGTAGTATACGATTTGACATCAAACTTTGGAATAGTGCCTTTTCCAATAACATTAGTTGTTGACAAGGTAGGTCCGTCTTTACCCGCTTGCACAGGGCTTAAAGCTACTGTAGGAGAAACAGGAGCTTCTTCCTTTTCTTCTTCCTTATCTGTATCTATAACATCCGCAGATATGCCCGTACCAAGAGTTTGAGAATAATAATCCACATACTGTTGGCGGTATTCATCTGGCGTCAGAACATTATCAGGTAAAGAGAGTTGAGCAACTCCCATACTTGTATTTGGATTAAGAAAACTCTCAGCCATTCTTAATTACACCTTCGTAGTTATCCTTCAATTTCAGGAGCGTTTCCAGTAAAGCCAGCTTCCCCTGCACTTGGCGCAGTTCCGACTCCGATTGTGCCATTACCACGCCCCGAATCATCAGTTCCCTGTACTCCTTCAGGTACTCCTCCAGAAGGGGCCATTCCTTGCTGTTCAGGAGAGGGGCCAGCATTTTGGCTTGCGGCTTGTTGAGCATTTTGCATCATCCCTTGTAACATCGGTGAGGAAATTTTTGCTTCGTTAGCGTCGTTAACTAAACTATCCGGATCAATGTCTTGTGCAATGGCAAGCTCCCTCATTAAGTTTGGTATCTTAATAAATGGAGCCAACATGGGGTTAGCTACAGTTTGTAAGAGTGAAGTCAGTCGTTGTGTTCGAACTTCTTTTTGCATCACGGCTGCAACACCGCGAGGTTTAATCTCAAGATCTCCCTCAATGTCAGTTACATTTTCGTTAAACTGCATATTCCACTGGAAATAAGATTCACCCAATGGTTTAAGAAGATAGTCGTCTATATTTTTTATGATGGTTTTCATCGAGAGGCTGGCAGAACCCATTAACATAGATAGTCCTGCAGCAGTTCTACCCGTGCCTGTTACCCCCGTCTGTCCGTGCATGATGGATGGAATTCCTGTTTCTTCGTCGGCTAACTGGCGGCTAATCTGATACATCTGAATGTTTTCAGGAGCCGTGTTAGGAAACTTGAGGCCATTAATTGCTGTACCTGTAACTCCCGACTGGCGTCTGAAGATCTTACCCGGAAAGATATCCATGTTTTGACCCGGTACAAGACTTGCTTCATCGACGTCAAATACAAGATTACCTGCAAGGGCAAGGTTATCGATTGCCATACGAACGTGTCCGTTCATCAGCATTTGGGCATCTTCCATGTTTTCAGCTACACCAACGCCCCAAATTTGATAAGGATTTAACTCAAAAGGAAAAGCTTGGTAAGGAATACGAGCAGGAGTAAACGGATTAAGGACGCACCGAATAACCATGTTGCCACAAATCCACACGTTTACTTGAATTTGGTCAAACTCTGAAAAGTCAGCCCCGATGTCTAGTCCTACTTCGTTTGCAAATTTAGCGTCAAGAACACCCCAATATTCAAGAACCTCGTATCTGTTTTCTGAAACGTAAGGTTCAGTTTCATCTTCACGGATAGTGTCTTCGTAGTATTTGTCTTCGTAATTAGGGCCTTTAGCTAAACACTCTTGAATTGCATCCGCATTAAAATGGGGACGCATAATCAAAGAACGAAGTTGATTACGATTTAAACGATGTCGTTCAATGACGTATTCGCAGTCTTCAATACAAGTAGCAGATGGATCAGGATGAAAGTCCCAAATAGAAACAGGTTCAATACGAGGAACTATTTTTTCTATTGGACTGTAAGTTCTGTTTCCTTGCTCATCTGTTGTCCACTTATGTACTCGTTTGTAAAAGTTAAACGGACCTTTTACAATGCCTGTACCAAGTAAAGCGGATTCAAAGATAGCTTTTCTAAACACGTTAACTGCGTTGGTGTCCAAGAGTTGATCGTGGATGGTTTTTTCCATCTTACGAGCCATCTCAGCAGCAGGTTCAAATTGGGGTTCACCAATTTTTGCTTTCCCCGCAACAACCATATCTTGAAATTCAGTACCATAAGTTCCTAGCTTGTGAGGCTGTGAAGCAGCTAAAGCCCCCGGAAACAACTCTCTGCCGTCTCCCGGAAACCCGTACGGATCAGATTGTTGGGGTTGTTCATCAAGCGGGGTACGCATGTGAGCAAACTCTTCTATTCCTTCCGGAACAGGTGTAGCTTCTACAACAAGAGGAAACTTTTTGTTGGAAAACAAGATATCTACGATTTGACCGTAGGCAGCCAACACTTTTGTTTTGGTGATTTTAATAAATACCTTTGACCTTTCAGAGTCACGATATCTAGTCGTAGAGTCGTATATTCCTCTAAAGTTTTTATACGCCTGAAGCCATCTTTGCTCGTAGCTGTAACGTCCGTTTTCTGCATCTTCAAACTTTGCACGAACATACCCAGCTAGTCCCGGCATTTGATCTTCAGGATTAACTACAGGAATAGAAGTATCGTCTTCCGGCTCTAAAAAGTTGTCAGCCATGAATTAAAAACCTTAATAGTCGCGTTCTTCAGCCATCTTCATAACAGAGGAATCAACAGCAGTTTTGCTCATTTTCTTTGGCATATCTTCTATCAAAACCCCGGTCTTAGCACGAGTATCGAACTCAAGACCTTCACGGTACAGTTTGCTTTCACCCATGTTTGCATCGACAGATGTTTTGTCAGCATTCATGATGTAAGCTGCACCGTAATTGTAGTTGTTATTTGGCATTTTTAGCCTCCTAATTTTTAGTTACGAATCCACCGGAATTAAAAATATTTAAACCTAACCCGTCTCCGGTGAGTCCACGAGTTAAACCTGATAGAAAACTTTCTCCTGCTTGTTCTTCTGCAGCTTCTATGCTTCTTTGAATAGGAGGACCTGCTGACTTTATAACAGCTTCACCTACATCCATCGCAGTCTTTGCTATGTCAACTGGAGCAAGAACCGTTTCCTGAAGTGCAATTTTTCCTGCAGCCTCGATGTCAGATAAGCCCTGCTCTTTTGCTTCAGCGTAGTCGGCTCCTACAAATCCTAAACCAAGAAAAGGGACAGCTTTTGCAGTGTCAACACCAATTCGTTTTAGAAAAGCTGCTGTTTCAGGGCTTATTCTTGATTTTAAAGAGGCGGCAGGTTTATTTTTAGCTGCTTCCATAGCTGCTCGTCTTGCTTCGGTCTTTGCGGCTATGGCTTCTGCTTCTTGTTGTGCGCGAAAGATCTCAATCTCTGTTTCAACAGCAATACCCTGTTTTACTGCCTCTGGATCAATATTAGCAAGTTGAGCGTACTTTTCAGCCTCTTCGACCGTACTTGCCGCCATAAGTTTTTTAAATTCTTGATCTCCTAGCGCAGCCCTTTGTTCTTCGGACATAGCACTATAGATGTTGAATCCTGCAAGTCCAGATCCGGCAAAACCTGTCGAACTGAATTGGGTTGGATCCGAAAGAAGAAGAGGAATGTCTTTTGTAGGGCGAGATCCTGCGTAGCTTCTCGCAAGAATGGATGTGTCTTTGTGGCCCATCGCACCTTCTACAATTTCAGCAGGAACGTTAAACTCGTCAAGAAGGTACTTTGGTACAATAGACCGAATAACAGATTTTGTCGTAACAGGTTTTTGTATTATTGTTACGGAACCATCAGGTCCAATAACTTTTACATCCGCTAAAGGAAGCACGTCACTAAAAGGTTCAAGATTCGGAGAAATGTACTTGTTAAAAGCTGCGTCAAGTTCGGACTCTGTTACATTAAACAACATGTCTGTGGTTGACGTGTTGTAACTGTTTATGATTGCCCGTCCTTCGGGGCTGTCAACAGAAAATGTTAGTTCTGGGCGAAACTTTTTATCTTTTGATCCCGGCGGAGGTTTCTTACCTTTAATTGTGACTTCTTTGTCGGTGATCCTAACTTCACTTTTTTTAAGGTTCACAAGTTGGGTAGGACGATTTGCTGTCGACTTGTGATATAGCATCAAGTCAGCAACAGGTTGACCAAACTCTTCAGCAATTTTGGGAAGATTGGTGTTGTAAATAGCGTCAAGGTCGGCTTTGGGAAGCAAACCTTGCATAGGACGCTCTTGAGCAAGACCCGTACGCTGTGTGCCACCTAGCCCAACCTTTTTAGCCAGACCTTCATCTCCCGCAAGAAGAGGGTAACGCAGTTGCTCTAAACCATCTTCAGCAGGTTCAAGAATTGTCCGAAGATTGTACTTTGTCATTACAGGGTCAAGAGTCGTCTCAAGAGCCTGAAGATTGTAAAAGCGATTTGATTTGTCGGGGCTAAGTTCCCGATTAAACAGCCCCAAGTTTTCTGTATTCTTGAGATCTGAATAGGGCATGTTTATATCCAAGCCCATATTCTTAAACCCAGAGCGAAGTGCCTTAATCCGTTTACGTGCATTCTCTGATGGGTTTCCGTACGTTAAAGCATATGAGATTGCTTCTTCTACGGTAAGAGTACCCGCTTGTGCCTTTTTACCAAATTCTATTGCATCAATAGCCATTAGTAACCGAACGTTTCATCTTGTACTTGATACACGTGATTTTTAATTGCACCAAGTTGTTTGTGAATAGAAGCGTACCCACTGGTACGAGTCATAACCATGTAGCGAAGCGCATCGTAAGCGTGATCTTCAGCTTTCGTATCGACGTCTTCGCTATTTGTTTTAGAAAGAGGTATTCCTGCCATCTGTTTTATTATGTTCTGGCAGGATGAAAAAATTCTTAGTCGGGGTTCTTTTGTATAGGGATCGTCACCTAAACGACGGTGCAACTCCATTTTTCCTTGCAATCTATTACGATCTGAAGGTGTCCACCTTACCCCTGATCTCATCATCGTTTCTGCAATGGATGGCCCCATACCTGTTTTATTCCAGCAAGAGGCGTCAAGAACAGTGTAGTGAGGTAAAGGGTCTAGTTCTTCTACTTCTAGTATTTTACTGGCAAGTTCTTCTGCTGTCAAGTGCTTTACATAAAGTTCTCGATAAACCCAGATATTATTATCCCAATCAATAGCACCCCACAAAACACATGAAGGACTCGCATACCCGTAGTCGGCTGCTCGTATGCGAGGCCAATTTGTAGGTAGCTCGAAAGATTCAACAACGTGTTTACTCCGTGAAAATTCTGGGAAGGCTGCTCCCTCTGCCACATCCCAATCCCCTTCAAGAAGCCTCTTTCGTTCAACTTCTGGGAGCGACCTCAACATGGCCTCGTATTGACCATCTGCCATGAGGAAGGGATTGTCAGTCAACCGTGCAGGGACAAACTTACGAAAGAACAACGGTTGACCTGCTTTTTCGTGACCATCAGGCCACACAAAAGGCTTTCTGGTATCAATGTCAAACGCAGGAAACTTTTTGTTTGGTTCGATACCATCAATGTAGGTTTTCTTGACCCACCACCCTCCGACACCGCCGGGGTTGGCTGTGCAACGCATGTACAGGTGTTTTTGTAACTCTGGGTCTGTTGAACGAAGTCTTGATCGCAAGTAATTCCACACATAAGGTGTAGGGTACTGGGTTATTTCGTCGATACCAATCCAGTTGAAGGCTTGACCTTGAAAACGGGTAACGTCTTTGTCTTTGTCAAGATAGGTAAACCAGATTGTTGCTCCTGATGGAAAGTGCCACGTGGATTTTGATTCACGAAACTTTGCACCGGGAAAAGCTTTGGTGTAAAGTTGGCGGGATTTGTCAATTAGTTCGGTAAGCTCATCCAAAGTACGCCTAAGAAGAAGCCCACGATGATTGGGATTGTGACAATAACGTAAGGGGTCAGCCAATAAAGCAAACGACTTACCACCCCCTGCGGCTCCGCCATAAAGAACGTCTCGTTCGCTTGCACTGAGGAAGTCTTCTTGGGGGCCGGGGTTAGGTTGGAATACGACATCGCTTTCACCAACGAGATCTTGGACAGCAGGTGGTAATATGCTGAGATCTTGTTGGTCAATGACACGGGTTTTTGTTCCTTTGAGTGCATCTTCTACTCGTTTGGCTGATTGTTCAATTTTTCTAGCGTAGTATCTTTTATCTTCTGCTAGTTTTGTTGTTTTTTCCGCTCGTTTCTTTGCAAGACGTACCCTTTTTTGTGTTTCACGTCTTGCTCGTTCGGTACTTGACACGTTGTACGAGGCTTTGGGGGCGTTAGGGTCTTTTTTAGGTCTGCCCCGCTTCTTTGGCTGGTCTTGTTCAGCCATCGATGATTACTCCGTCGTCCTCATTCTTTGGTGGTAACAGAACAACACCGTGTACGGCTTGAACGTTGTGATTAATTGTCTCTTGCTTTGCAAGACCAACCCTGTTCAGAAGCGATTCTGCAGCCCGTAGGCGCAAATCATCGTGTCTTTCGATGTTTTCTCCGTCTATTGTGTTAATAACTCTGTTTGCAGCTTTGATAGCGTTAACAGATAACAGAGATTTTGTTCGCTCAAGTATCTCATCAGCTAGGCTACTTTTAAGCCAAGCGGCAGATCCTTGCGAATATCCTGCTTCTACTGCAGCGGATGTGACTCTTCCCCCGTTTTCAAACAAAATATCAAGGAATTTTTCTTGTTGGGGCGTTAATTCACGCTTTTTGTTAGTTTGTGGCAGGAGATTCATCGTCATATACTTTCGGTTTGTTCACATTTAAACAAGGCTACATGCCAGCCGGGTGCTAACAAGGTTATTTCTTTATTAATTTCAAAAGCACGGGCCTTACATTCCACCAGTGTTGGGTAAACATTGACATTATCAACCCCCACAATACAATTATCTGGTGCGTAAAGAGAACAAACCAACACAAATACTTTGTACATTGTTGGTTCCAAAAAAAAGTAATAGTAAAGTTTTTTAAGTTAGCCAGTCATCACCCTTTTGTGTTTTAATATCTTTATGTGAATGAAGGTACGTGTCGGGATGTGCTAACAAATTAAAAAACTTTATAGTATAGTTTAGGGTAACTTTGTAACAAAGTCAACCCCAAAGTGGTATATCCTGTATTTTACAAAAAAAAAAATACAAGGGGGGTCTATTCTGAAGTTTTTTCTCTTGACAAGTTTGTACTTTGCCTATACAATGAAGGTATCCCCTTCCGGGTAATATATATACCACTCCTCCCGTTTCCCCCCTCTCTCCCCTAACGGTTATGACTTTCGTCCCCGCTGTCTATCCGACGGTTGTGACTTTGGTTCCCCGGCTTTATCTCCCCCTATTACCTATACATGTTACTATTTTAACACAAATTGATGTTGACATTGCATAGCATATGCAGGGGTCCCCCCGTGTCCCATGCGTGCGCCCACCCGTAGAATATTTTTTTTTAAACATCGGTGATGACCAAGGAAACACCCAAAGGTCAACCGCCGGTTATTCATACAGTTAACCCCGACTATCTCTTCATGCGCCCGCGCATAACGCATTAAGGGGTTTGCCATCAGTCCGGTTTGCCCCCCAGTGGCTGATCTTCCGGAAAAGATAACAGTTTCCCTCTTATGAAAATATATCCCCCCCTAATAACCAAAAAGGGATTATTCCATTGTTAACAGGTGAATAGCCATTATTCATTAACTGGATAAAAAAAGCCCCGCAATGACTAGCAAAGCGGGGTAGTTGGGAGGAACGGAGGATAGGAGTTATTTAACTTTGATAATCTCGTCTGCAAGGGTTGTGACTTTGTTCGTATCAACCCAAGTATCGATGCCGGATTGCTTTGCAATGGTTTCGAGGGTCTCAATCTGCAAGCGCAAGCCATAGATCAGACGCCCGATTGACTCAATCTCACTCTTAGGAATTGCCACAATGTTACGGGCATCATCCATTTCAG
>Ga0070751_1002331_pt1 | contig 10872 bp, 11 predicted proteins | sample VirMetDEL_Aug_28_FD_78514 | JGI IMG/M metagenome (GOLD analysis project Ga0070751, IMG submission 78514) | Aqueous microbial communities from the Delaware River and Bay under freshwater to marine salinity gradient to study organic matter... | ecosystem: Environmental > Aquatic > Marine > Coastal...
GGTGTTCTCCCTTGGCGCGAAGCCTAGGGCCACGGGCGGGCGTCTGTCACGCCCTCAAGGACGACGGCTAGACGTTGAACCGGAAGTTCATCACGTCGCCGTCCTGGACGACATACTCCTTGCCTTCCTGGCGCAGTTTGCCGGCGTCCCGGGCCCCGGCCTCGCCGTTGAACTTGATGTAGTCGGGGAAGGCGATGGTTTCGGCCCGGATGAAGCCTTTTTCAAAGTCGGTGTGGATCACGCCGGCGGCCTGGGGGGCGGTGGCGCCCACGGGAATCGTCCAGGCCCGCGTCTCCTTGGGACCGCAAGTGAAATAGCTCTGCAGGCCCAGCAGCTTGAAGGCCTCGCGGATCATGCGGTTCAGGCCGGGTTCCTCCAGGCCCAGGGTCTCCAGGAACTCCGCCCGTTCGGCGGCGTCCAGCATGGCGATCTCGCTTTCGATCTGGGCGGAGATGACCACGCTCTCGGCGTCGTCGCGCTTGGCCCGCTCGGCGACCGCATTGGACATTTCGTTGCCGGTTCCGGCGGCGCCCTCGTCCACATTACAGACATAGAGGGTCGGCTTGGCGGTCAGCAGCTGCAGCATCCGCCAGGCCTTTTCGTCGTCCTCGGAAATCTTGGCGGTGCGGGCCGGGCGGCCGGCGTTCAGCTCCTCCAGGGCCAGCTTCACCAGCCGCAGGGTGTTGGCGCTCTCCTTGTCGCCGGTCTTGGCGCGCTTATCGAGGTTGGCGACCCGCTTCTCCAGGCTCTCCAGATCGGCCAGCATCAGCTCGGTCTCGATGATCTCCAGATCGGCCAGGGGATCGATGCGGCCTTCCACATGGGTGATGTCGTCATTGACGAAGCAGCGGGCCACGAAGGCCACGGCGTCGCAGTCGCGGATATTGGCCAGGAACTGGTTGCCCAGGCCCTCGCCCTTGGAGGCGCCGCGCACCAGGCCGGCGACATCGACGAAGTTGATGCGGGCCGGGATGATCTCCTTGGAGCCGGCCACCTTGGCCAGGGCCTCCAGGCGCGGCTCGGGCACCGCCACATCGCCCACGTTCGGCTCGATGGTGCAGAACGGGTAGTTGGCCGCCTGGGCCGCCGCGGTCTGGGTCAGCGCATTGAACAGGGTGGACTTGCCGACATTGGGCAGGCCGACGATGGCGACTTTGAGAGCCATGGAGTCCTCGGAGAATTAGAGCCGGCGCCGTCTTAGCCGAGCCGGCCGGGATTGTCGTCTGCCGTACGGCCTAAAGGTCTTGGCGGCCCTGGCGCTGCTGGCGGGTGTCGGCCTTGTCGGCCGGGGCCAGGCGCATGACCTCGGCCTGAAACTTTTCGTCCTCGCCGGCGGCCAGCAGGGGCGCGGCGTCAGCGCAGGCGTGCAGCAGGTCGTTCAGCCAGGGGTGCTCGACCTTGTGGAAGTCCGACAGGACGTGACCCTGGACCAACTCCTTGTGGCCAGGATGTCCGACCCCCAGCCGGGCGCGGCGGAAGTCTGCGCCGATCTGGCCGGTGATCGAACGGATGCCGTTATTGCCCGCTGCGCCGCCGCCGGCCTTCATCCGGAAGCGGCCGGGCGCGAGATCGATCTCGTCGTGAAACACGACCAGATCGGCGGGGCTGAGTTTATAGAATTTCAGCGCCTCGCCGACGGCGTTGCCGCTGTCGTTGTAATAGGTCTGAGGCTTGAGGGTCATGGCCCGCACGGGGCCAGACGGGGTCTCGATCGTCCCCTCCCGGACCAGCGACTGAAAGCGCGACCGCTCGGGGCCGAAGCTCCAGCGGCGCGCAATCTGGTCGACGGCCATGGACCCCACATTGTGCCGGTTGCCGGCGTAGCGGGGTCCAGGATTGCCCAGGCCTGCAAGGATCAGCATGCGACCCTCCGGCTCGGGCGGTCGTCCGAACCGGAGGCCTTAGGCCTCGTCGGACGCGGCTTCGTCACCCTCGGCGGCGGCGTCGGCCGCGGCCTGGGCCGAGGTGCCGGCGACGGTGGCGATGACGAAGTCACGGTCCACGGTCGGCTCGACGCCCTTGGGCAGGGTGAAGTTGGAGATGCGGATGGTGTCGCCGATGTCGAGGCCGGCCAGGTCGAAGACCAGCTCCTCGGGGATCGCGTCGGCGGGGCAGGACAGCTCCACATCGTGACGGACGACGTTCAGCGTGCCGCCACGCTTGATGCCCGGCGAGGCCTCGTGATTGGTGAAGTGCACCGGCACCGAGATCTTGATCTGCTGATGCTCATCGACCCGATAGAGGTCGAAGTGCCACGGCTCGTCGGTCACCGGATGCATGTCGATGGCCTTGGCGATGACCGGCTGGGTCTCTTCGCCATACTTCAGGGTCACCAGGTGGCCCAGCAGCTTGCCCGTATAGAGCGCCTTGCGGAACTCATTGGCCGGCACGGCGATCGCCACCGGGTCCTTGGAGCCGCCATAGAGCACGCCGGGGACCTTGCCGCTGCGGCGCACACTGCGCGTAGCGCCGGTGCCGGTCTGCTCACGCACTTCCACGTTCAATACGATATCGGCCATCGCCCTGCCTCAAAACGAAACCGCCGCGCGAACCCGCGCGGCGTGGGTCGCGATCCCGGGGGGGATCGGAAGGTCGGCGTCATTACACAGAAGTTGACCCTCTGGCAACGGCGCCCTGAGACTTCAGCGCGTTTTAGCTGCGCTGACCGCCGCCGTTTCCGCCGAGGCGCCGGTTTCGGCCACCTGCATCGGCGTCGCCTTGGCCGGATCGGTGAGGCCCGCGCCCTTCATCAGACACTGTCCGGTGTCCATCAGGGCGTGCTGACCCAGGCAGAAGACGTCCTCATAGTGCGGCTTGGAGACGGCCAGGCACTGATAGAGGTTGAGCTTGGCCATGTTGAGACAGGAGGCCGAGGTCGGCTCCACCATCACGGCGGTCAAGAGGTCGGCCCGGTTCTCGCCGGCCTCGCCCAGGACGGCCAGGGCGGCCACCGCCAGGCTGCGCAGGACCATGCGGCTGTAGGGCGGCTCCACGGGCGCGGCGGTCAGGTCCAGCACGCCGGCGCCGATGGCGGCCTGCTGGAGGCGGGCGGTCTCTTCGATCTCGCCGACGATAGGGGTGGCCGACAGGGCCTTGGCCTGGGACAGGCGAAGGGCGCGGTTCTCCACCTCAGCCTTGGACCATTTGGCCTTCTGGACGTCGTAGGCCGCCTGTTTGACCGCCGATCCGGTCTCGAACAGGCGCTGACCCTCGGCGCCATAGGCGGCCACGACCAGACCGGCGGCCTTGCTGGCGCCGGGCAGGCTGGCCGCATAGGTCGGGTCGGCCACCAGATCAGCGAACATCTTGGTCCGCGTTTCAGGATTGGTGGAATAGCTGCGCACCGCAGCGACGAACTCGGGATCCTGCAAGGCCGCCACCGCGCCATAGGCCACAGCGCCCTTCAGGAGCTGGACCGGCTCATAGGCCGCGCCGGTTTTCAGCGAGTCGGCGATCTCGGCGCCGTCATCGAAGATCGGGGAAATGGCCGAGGAACGGGACATGTAATAGCGGTAGGCGCTGGCCTGCTCGATGAGCGATGGGGCCAGGGCCACGGGCGGCGGCGGGGGCGCCACCGGCTCTGGCTTGGGGTCCGCGCAGCCCGCCAGGGCGGCGGCGCCGATCAGAGCGAACGCGGTAAGCGCGCCGCGGAAGCTGTAAGCCGAGCTCATGGGTGGATCTTCCCTAAACGAAACGCCGCCGAACATAGCACGTTCGGTCAGGCGAGATCATGGCCCACACTCGGTAAACTACTGTTTACCAAGCTATACCACGGGCTTCGCTCCAGGCGCGAGAAGCTGAGCCCCGCGCCCATGCAACTCTCGACCGAGCTGGACATTAGAGCCGGGCATGGGGCTTCCAACCGCCAATACAGCACCGCTGCCGGCCTGGCGTCGCGCCACGGCCTCAAGGGCGCGGGTGATCATCGACGCCGAGACCTATTTCGCCACGGCGCGACGGGCGATGATGTCGGCGAGGTCGGACATCTTCATGCTGGGGTGGGATTTCGACACCCGCGTCACCCTGGACCGCGAGGTCGATGACGGCGCCCCGGAACAGCTGGGTCCCTTCATCTCCTGGCTGGCGCAGAACCGGCCGGATCTGCGCATCCACATTCTCAGGTGGGACATCGGGGCCCTGAAGGCCTTCGTTCGGGGCACGACCCTCTTTCGTCTTGTCCGGTGGCTGGGCTCCGGCCGGGTCCGTTTCCGGCTCGATGGCGCCCATCCCCCCACCGGCAGCCACCACGAGAAGATTCTCGTCATCGATGATCAGGTCGCCTTCTGCGGCGGCATCGACATGACCCTGGGGCGCTGGGACACGCGACGCCATGACAATGAAGCTCCCCAGCGCCGGCCGCCGGGCGGGGGGGCGCCGTTCAAACCCTGGCATGATGCGACCATGGCCCTGGAGGGCGATGCGGCGGCCGCCCTCGGCGACCTGGCCCGGGACCGATGGCTGGCCGCCACGGGCGAACGGCTGGAGCCCGTGGGCGAGACGCGCCGGGATATCTGGCCCGAGGGGTTGGAGGCGAACTTTGAGGATGTCGACGTCGCCTTCGCCCGCACCCGCGGCGCCAACGGGGACCATGAAGAGGTGCGGGAAGTCGAGGCGCTGCATCTGGAAATGATCAGGGCCTGCCGGCGGTTCGGCTATTTCGAGAGCCAGTATTTCGCCTCGCCGGCCATCGCCAAGGCCATGGCGGACCGGTTGGCTGAGCCTGATGGTCCGGAATTCGTGGTCGTTCACCCCCGCTCCGCCGAAGGTTGGATCCAGAGCGAGGCGATGGATTCAGCCCGCGCCCGCCTGCTGGCGCGTCTGAAGGACGGGCCCGGCGGCGATCGCCTGAGACTCTATTGCCCCTGCACTGACGACGGCGAGGAAATCTATGTTCACGCCAAGATCGCGGTGATCGACGACGTCATGCTGCGGGTCGGTTCGGCCAACATGAACAACCGCTCCCTGGGGCTCGACAGCGAATGCGATGTGGTGATCGACGCCCGCGCGGCCGGACAGGCGCACCGGCGCCGGACGATGGCCGAGGTTCGCCTCGATCTTCTGTCCGAGCATCTGGACGTCACGCCGCAGGCGGTGGCCCAGGCCCAGGCGCGGTGCGGCTCCCTCATCGGGGCGATTGAAGAGCTGCGGGGACAGGGCCGCACCCTGCGGCCCTACACGCCAGAAGAGATCGGACCTCTGGAAGCCCTGGCGGGGGAGGCCGAGCCCCTTGATCCCGACGGCCCTTTGGCGGCCGACGAGCCCCTGACCAATCCTGGCCTCTGGCGGAGGCTCATCGGCGACCGGCTCAACAAGACCTGAGCAGGGCCGCCTGAACCTAGTCGAAGAGCTTGGAGACCGATTCCTCGTTGGCGATGCGGCGGACCGCCTCGCCGATCAGGGCCGCGCAGCTCACATATCGGACCTTCGGCGCCGAAGCGGCCCGTTCCGGCGCGGCGATGGAGTCGGTCATCACCAGCTCCTTGAGCACCGACGCGTCCACCCGCTCGATGGCCGCGCCCGACAGCACCCCGTGGGTGACATAGGCCGAAACCTCAGACGCGCCGCCGTCGACCAGGGCCTGGGCGGCGTTGCACAGGGTGCCGCCGCCGTCGATGATGTCATCGAACAGCACGCAGCGGCGGCCCTGGACGTCGCCGATGATGTTGGCCACCTCGCTCTTGCCCGGGCCGGACCGACGCTTGTCGACAATGGCCAGTTCGGCGTTGAGGCGGCTGGCGACCGACAGGGCGCGAACCACCCCGCCCACATCGGGCGAGACGATCATCAGCTCATCAGGCTTGGGGTAGTGGGCCTTGATGTCGTTGGCCAGCAGGGGCGCCGACAGCAGGTTGTCGGTGGGGATGTCGAAGAAGCCCTGAATCTGACCCGAATGCAGGTCCATGGTCAGGACCCGGTCGGCGCCGGCGCGGGTGATCAGGTTGGACACCAGTTTGGCGGAGATCGGGGTCCGGCCACCGGTCTTCCGGTCCTGCCGGGCGTAGCCGAAATAGGGCATCACGGCCGTGATCCGCCGGGCCGAGGCGCGTTTCAGCGCATCGATGCAGATCAGCAGCTCCATCAGGTTGTCGTTGGTCGGGTAGCTGGTGGACTGGATGACGAAGACGTCCTCGCCGCGGACGTTTTCGTCGATGGTCACCCAGACCTCGTTGTCGGCGAACCGCTTGACCTGGGCCCGGGTCAGCGGGACGTCGAGATGGTCGGAGACGGCCTGGGCGAGAGCCTGGTTAGAATTGCCCGCCAGCAGCTTCATGAGATTCCCCGGGAACGTTCCGCATCGTCAGGCGGGCTTTAATGCAGGGGGCCGACCCCCGGCAACCCTCGCTGGAGCCGGATGCGATCAGACGGAATCGTCTGATCGTTGAATCAGGCTCTACACTCAAGGACTTGAGCCCGTTCCGACAACCGGCGCCCACCTGTCGGAACGCGCGCTACAGAACGATGGCCGAGAGCAGCCGGCCATAGTCGCCTTCCCCCCGCTGAAACGCCCGGCGATTGGAAAAGAAATGGTCAGGCTCGGCGCAGGTGTCGCGTCCGACCCATTCCCGCTGCTCCACGCCCGCGGCGGCCAGCTGGGCCAGGACGAAGGCTGGCAGATCGAACTGGCGTTTCTCCGCCACGGCGCCGGGGCTGAAGAAGCGTCCGTTGGCGGCGTCGGCGGCGACAAAGCGATCGAGAAACTCCAGGCCGACCTCATAGGAGGCTGGGCCGATGCAGGGACCCACCACGGCCAGGATGCGCTCCCGCCGCGCCCCCAGTCGCTCCATCTGCGCCACGGTGTCAGCGACGATCCCGGTCAGGGCGCCCTTCCAGCCCGCATGGGCGGCGGCCACGACGCGCCCCTGCGGATCGGCCAGCAGGATCGGGGCGCAGTCGGCGGCCAGGGCGCCGCAGATCAGGCCGGGCGTCGTCGTCACAACCCCGTCGGCCTCTGGCCGCGCTGCGCCCCAGGGGCGCTCGGCGATCTCAGCCCGGGCGGAGTGGACCTGGTGACAGGTGTTGAGGGCTTCGTGGGGCAGGCCGAAATGGGCGGCCGCCCGGCGGCGGTTCTCCGCCACGTCTTCGGGCGAATCGGCTGAACCGGAGCCGACATTGAGCGAGGCGTAGTGCCCCGCCGAGACACCTCCCTGCCGGGTGAAGAAGGCGTGGCGCAGGCCCGCCTCTGTCAGCAGGGGCGAGGTGATCGCCGGCAGGGTCGTCTGGGTGTCGGTCATGGTCAGTCCGCCTCAAAGGCCGGAGGAATGAAGCCTCGCCCATGCAGGGCCAGGACCTTGAACAGGACCCCCATCTGGTCATGGGCGGTCAGGCGGTCGAACTGCCGGCCGAGGCTATCGACCAGATCTGGTCGGCTCCGGGCGAGGGCCGAGGCCCGCGCCTCGACGCCAAGCCGCCCGAGAAACTCGGCCTGGGTGATCAGCGGCCGGGCCCCGGCGCCTTCGGCCCGGGCGGCCTGCGCCACCGCGCCGAAGTCGGCGTGGACGGTCAGGTCCGCTTCCCCAGGACAGGCCAGGGGATCGACCTTTTGATGACCCTTCAGGGCCTGAAAGGTGTCGCCGCCCTCTTCGCCGGCCGCCGGGCCATAATCGATCAGCAGGGCGGCGCCCCCGTCGGCGGCCAGTCGGGCGCCGATCTGGGCGCCCAGGGCGGCCTGGGCGGGCGAAGACTCGAACACCGCGCCCACCTCGCCCGGACGGCCGTCCGCGGGAAGCGGCGCGGCGAGGCCGAAGGTCAGGTCGCCGGACTCGCTGAGCCCCACCATCCGCTCGGCCCAGCCCTGCGGGGTGCGGACGAACTGCCGGGCGGGCAGGCAGTCCAGCAGCTCGTTGGCCACCAGGATCATCGGCGCGTCGCCAGGCACGGAGTCCAGGCTGTCGGCCCACCGGGGCGCGGCCTTGGCCAGGCGCTCGGCCTGGAGGGCCTTCAGGGGCGGGGAGACTTCCACCAGCCAGAGGTCGGCCGCCTCGATGAAACCCGGTACGGCGGCGCCGGCCCGCAGCATGTCGCTCATCAGGGTCCCATCCCCTGGGCCCATCTCCACCAGACGGACGCGGGGCGGGGCGCCGAGCGCCTGCCAGCAGGCTGCGGCCCAAAGGCCGATCAGCTCCCCGAACATCTGGCTGACCAGGGGGGCGGTGACAAAGTCCCCGGCGGCGCCGAGACCGGGGCGAGTGGCGTAGTAGCCGGCCTGCGGGTCGTGCAGGCAGATGGTCATGTACTCGGCGAGGCTGAGCGGCCCCGTGGCGGCGATCTGGGCCGTCAGCCGATCACGCAGGACCATCGGAGCCCGGAGCCGGACGGATGCGGAAGGGGTCTTCGGCCGCGGCGGCGGCTGGGGGCTCGGCCGGCTGGGGCTCGGCGGGGGTCTCGACGCGCGTCGGCGCCGGCTCGCGCAGGCCGCGCCAGATCAGGAAGGCGCCGCCCAGCAGCATGGGCAGGCTGAGCATCATTCCCATGGTCAGGCCGAGCGGGAAGTCCGGAAGGTAGGCGTCCGGCTCGCGGACCTGTTCGACAAGGGTGCGAAAGACGGCGTAGCCGATCAGGAACAGACCGGCGACCGCGCCGCGGCGCTCCAGCCAGTGGGCCCTGTGGGTGGCGATGCGCAGGATGATGAACAGGACGATCCCCTCCAGCAGGGCCTCGTAGATCTGGCTGGGATGACGGGGATAGGGGCCGGCGCTGGGGAAGATGACGCCCCAGGGCAGGTCGGTCGGGCGGCCCCACAGCTCGCCGTTGATGAAGTTGGCGATGCGCCCGAAAAACAGCCCGATGGGTACGCAGGCCGCCACCGCGATGATGACGCCCAGGGCGCCGCCGTGGAAGCTCATGCCCCCCTGCCAGACCTGGAAGACCTGCAGCGGATCGGTCCAGAGGGTCGCCGGCGTATAGAAGAGGATGTAGCCCAACCGGCCGCCCAGGATGATGCCCAGGGTGACCCACAGGATCAGGTCGTCGATCTGGGCCGGCGTGGCGGCGGGGCCGCGGGCCGGGGCCAGGTGCGGGTTGCGCACCAAGGTCACCACATAGCGCCAGCCGATCAGGATGCCGGCCACATAGGCCAGGGCGTACCAGCGGATGGCGAAAGGCCCGATCTGGATCAGGATGGGGTCGAAATCAGGAAAGGGCACCGGCGCGTTCTCCAGCCAATTGTCGCCTGTTTAGCGGACAAGGCCTTCGCATTCATCCCCCGGCGCCCCATATTGCGAGGGCGCGGCGGAAAATCCCGCGCTTCTTGAGCCCGCTATGCAGACCCAGAATCCCTTCCTCGACGAAATCGCCAAGCTGACCACCGCGGCCATGGGAATGGCCCAGGCCGCCAGCGAGGAGGCGAGGTCCGCCTTCAGGGCCCAGGCCGACCGGGCCGCGGCCGAACTGGACCTCATCCGGCGCGAGGAATTCGAGGCGCTCAAGGCGGAGGTCGCCGCTCTGAGAGCCGACATTCAGGCGCTGCGCGGCCAAGCCGTCTCGGACTGATCCCCGCGATCACGAATACGCGAAAGGGGCTCGCGCACCGGAAGAAGCCGGTGACAGGGTCCCTGCGAAGCAGATTAGTTTCACGACTGCCGGTGAGTCGTTTGGGCCACGCGCCTGATCCGCCGCAGCGAAAGGACCGTGGGTTCCATGGATATGCCCCAGCCTGACGAAGACGTCGTCCTCGGCCTCGATCCCCTGGACGTCGTCGAACACGTGCTTACGGCCGAGAACCTGGAGTTCGACCGCACCGAGGACGGCGACCTGGCCTTCACCCTGGCCGGGGAGTGGAAGGACTATGAGCTCTGGTTCGCCTGGCGTCCGGAAGCCGACTGCCTGCAGCTGTGCCTGGCCCTTGGCCACACGGTGGCCCCTGGCGCGCGGCACCCTGCCCACGAGCTCGTGGGCCTGGTCAATCAGCGCCTGTGGCTCGGCCATTTCGAGCTGTGGGACGACGGCGAGATCGTCTTCCGCCACGCCATGGCACTGACCAGCGCCGAACGGCCCAGCCTGTCTCAGGCCGCCGCCATGATCGACATCGCCGTCGAGGGCGCCGACCGTTTCTTTCCGGCCTTCGACTTCATGGTCCGGGGCGCCAAGACCCCGGCCGAGGCCATGGCCGCCTGCATGTTCGAGACCGTCGGCGAAGCCTGAGGGCCTCGCGCGGGGCCCCGCCCTCCGTTAGAACCGCGCTCTGACGCGGGCGAAGGAGGAACCGATGGGGCCATTGCTGATGCTGGGCGCCGGTCGCATGGGCGGGGCGCTGATCTCCGGCTGGCGGCTGGCCGGCCTCATGGCGCCGCAGGACCTGATGATCCGCGATCCCCACCCTGGGGACGAGGCTAGGGCGGCCATCGCCGCGGGCGCGCGGCACGATCCTGACACCGCGGCCATGGGCCAGGCCGGCATCGTCCTGCTGGCCGTAAAGCCCCAGCTCTGGCGGGAGGCCGCCGCCGAGGTGCGCGAGGCCCTGGCGCCGGACGCGGTCATCATCTCCATCGCCGCGGGCGTGGCGGCCGACGACATCTCCGCCGCCTTCGCGGGGCGGTCCGTGGCCCGGATCATGCCGACCACGGCCGCGGCCATCGGCCAGGGGACGGCCAGCCTGTACGCCGCCGACAGCCGTGCGGCCGATATCGCCCGGCGCCTGTTCAGCGCGGTCGGCGCGGTGGTCGAGCTGGAGGACGAATCCCTCATGCATGCGGCCACGGCGACTTCCGGGTCCGCGCCCGCCTATCTGTACGCCTTTGTCGAGGCCCTGGAAGGCGCGGGCGCCGCGGCGGGTCTCTCGCCTGAGGCCGCCCGCACCCTGGCCCGGGCGACCATTTCCGGCGCCGCCGCCCTGCTGGCGCAGAGCGGGGCCGAGCCGGCCGAGCTTAGGCGTCA
>Ga0070751_1002333_pt1 | contig 10871 bp, 14 predicted proteins | sample VirMetDEL_Aug_28_FD_78514 | JGI IMG/M metagenome (GOLD analysis project Ga0070751, IMG submission 78514) | Aqueous microbial communities from the Delaware River and Bay under freshwater to marine salinity gradient to study organic matter... | ecosystem: Environmental > Aquatic > Marine > Coastal...
AAGAGGAACAGGTGGCCTTGATGATGGTTCTCTTAAAGGTGGCCCGGACAAAGCAGGGCCGCTTTAAGAGAACCATCATCAAGGCCACCTGTTCCTCTTTCAGAGGCATCTCAAGATATGCACCCCATAGGCGGGCGATGTTGCGGTGATTCTCCCGCATTGCGCCATTCTGCTTCGCTCTGTCGCCTGTAATCAGCGAGAGCGATGTTTCCAATACATCCGGTGCCGTTAAGCCGCCCAACTCACCCATGCTGCATCTATCCCCTTTTCTTTATCTTCCAAGTAAATCGGCATCTGGTGCGTGATGCCCCGTTCTGGATGTGTGATCCACAATGCCTGTGCGGGGAGTTCATAAGAGAAGTTCCCCTGGAAGGCATATTCGTCGTAACCCTTGAGCGAGCCGTTCACGATCAGGTTCGGCAACTGCATTAGAGTATGGAAGTGGCCCACCAGCATGGTCTGAAAGTCCATGTTGATGGCTGCGTTCCGCGATGCCTTCTTGTGCCGCCCGCGAGTGAGTGGCCCGATTGCCCCGATCATTCCGTCGCCCCCACGGAACTGGTCGCCGTGGGTCAGTAGGTATTCATGTTTGTAGATTCTGAATAAGCAGTCAGCCCCTTCGGCAATGTTGAAAATTACCCGATCATCGTCGGCAAAGTGTTTTTCAAGCAGGCAATAGACCAGCCAGTCGAAGTTGGTGGCGTTGCGCTCTTTGGATTGCACCTTCTTTGTAATACGCCCGTGATTGCCCGTAACGCAGGGGACGTAAACTTTCCCGAAATTGTCAGCCAGTGTGGATATGCACCAGATTAGGTTCTCGAACAGATTGACCACCGTGGGCATGATCGGCGCGTCATTGGTTTTTGATAGTTCTTCGTGGATGTCGCCCGTTACCATGTCCCCGCCCAGAGCAAAGACAATGCCGGGGTAGTCCGTATTCACGAACTCACCATGCAACAGGCTTACCGCCGTGTTTATCAGCTTTCGGGACCGCTCTTTGGCAATCTCCAGATTGAACTTGTTGACCCCGTGAATCTCATCAGGGTTCACCACCTCGCCCCAATGCCAGTCAGAGGCGAACAGGGTGGGCACACCCATAGTCCCCGCCTTGCTGGTATTGACCAGCCACTTGGGCGGTTGCGGTTCTGTTGTCCTGATAACGCCAACCCAATCACGGATATTGGCGCGGGTGATCTCCTCGCTCTTCATCTGCGAGAGTTGCGTCCGTACTGTCCTCAACTCGTCCTTGAGAACGTCAACCTCATCTGGCTCTTTCCTTAGTTCTGCGGGGATAAACCCAGCCTCACGCGCTACTTCCAAGCGATGCCCAAAGGCTGCCCGCTTGCAAGGGGTCTTTGTATGCTTGCAGGCTTCCGAAAGGGTGCCATACCTCGCCAGCAGATCCACTGCTTCCTGTAACTGTTCGTCCGTAAGCTGCTTAACCAAACAGCTTCTCCAAGGCAATTAACACAACAGACACCAGTGTCGTAATGATGAGCATCATCAGCTTGTTATGGTTCGCCTGATTGGTCGCCATGTTCGCATTATGCTGCTGCGTGTTCTCTTTTCGCATGTCTTTGACATCTTGCTTGACCTCAGAAACGTCATCCTTCAACCCGTTAATAGCCTCGTTGTGTTCACCAAGCGTGCGGTCAATGCTCGTGGCGCGGTCCCGGTTGTCTTCAACCATCTTCAAGATTGTGTCATTCATGCCTTAACTCTATTTTCTGTAATATCTTCTTCGGGCGCAGGCCGATGCTCTATGCCGCACAGAGCATGTTCAATAGACCGCATCCAGAGTTCGTATCTGTACCGCTTGATCTCAATAACCGTCTTGTGTCCCGGATCATGCGGGAACACCCAAGGCGGCTCGGTGTAGCGATACCCATTTACAAAGACATGCGCCCCATCAGGCACACCATGTAGGGTCACGCTATCGCCGCTTTCCTTTATGGTGATAGTCAACTTTTTAAGCGGGTAGTGTGTGCCGTCTTCAACGTAGCAACGGCCCTGCCCGCCGCCCTCTATGTACTCCCAGCCCTTTGTCTTGATGCTGGCTTCCCATGCCTCGAAATTAGGCGGTGCGACACGGCAACGCTTGACCACCTGCCCCTCCATCTCTGGGTCGTAGACGATGTATGTTTTCATCGTTTGCCCTCCGTAATGGACATCTGCCCACCCAGCACCTTCACATGGTCGGACGCCTGGAACTGGAAATTCCCGTCCCCGTCATTCGCCAACAGTTCGACAAAGACTTCGATCTGCGTTGATCCACCGGGCGAGGCAAAGTTGAAACTGGCCGAGCTGTTGAAATAGGCCGGTGTCGGGTCGTTCTTAACGTCGTGTTGACCCTTGCCATGGAAGCCCTCTACCGTGTCACCTTCCTGCACGCCGTCGACTTCAATCCACATGTTCATTTTGAACTGCGTATCTGTGGAGACGTAGCTGTAGCCCTGCAGGGTCACGGACACGATGACCTCTGCCGCACTGTCCGTGCTAGTGGTTACAGTCGTATCAAGGGCCGTGATCTCCTGATCAAGCCCGTTGGTCTTTGATAGAGTTTGGTTTGTTGTGAAGCTGTCGTAATGATGGATAGCCGCTGCGTAGTCCACAATCTCTGCAGTATCCACTTGGTCAATGATTGCAAGATTACCCTGATCAACAATCGTGTCAGAAACCGTGGAATCTGTGACCGTTACCGTGTCCGTTACCAAGGCTGACTGGCGACCTATCCAGTCGATGTTCTTTAATTCAACATCGTAGCCACCAGCCGGGGCTGGGAGCAGAACTTCCGCCGTCCCCTTTGGGACAACTTGAGTGGTGATGACATCACCACTTGTGGAGTTCTTTACTTCTACTTGTGTCTCTGCAATCCACTCATTCGGGGCGGTCCATTGCACATTAACGCCGGGTGACGTTGCGCCGTTTGTCGTGGTAATGACATAAGGAACAGTGACCACACCAAAGGGTGTTGCGACGCCTGTCCCGAACGGGTTGATATTGGGTGCCGTGCCGCTTGTATAATCCTGTTCGTCACTTGCCGCCGTCCATGAATAGACGCTGGAATCTTCCTCCCTAACTTCCAGATCTATTGTGTCGTCGGGGTTCAAAGTCCATCCTGTAATCCGCATCGTCTTATCTGCCCACCCATAATCTTCGAGAGTGAACTTCTGCACATCCCAGCACCTAACCGAGAGTGCGGACAAGTTGCAGCGAATTGTTCCTGAGCCACGCTGTCGGGATCGCTTTAACATGATCTGCGCTATACGCTGCGCACGCCGGTTGTCCTGGACGAATGGCAGGTCTAGCTTGTGCGGCAGAACCTCCCCGCCATCTTCTGCAACAGCCGTCGCATCTTCCCTGACGGGGTAATCGGCTGGCTGGTAAGCTGCGCTCGGGTCAATAAATAGGCCATGGACCTCGTTCACCAAATCTCGCCTGGATGGCGCGGACCTCCACCCAATAACTTCGATGACGTTGGTTTCGTCCAGAGTGTCTGTGTTTGGCGTGTCGTATTGTCCGGGGTGAATACGGAACACACCCCCTGAAAACGTAAACGCCCCCGCCATTGCCTCGGTAAAGAAGTCAATTACGTCCTTGTGGGACATTGCGGAATTGATGATGCCATTAGTCGTATATCGAGCGTGTGTCCCACCTGCCTTCAAGGCCACGACCTCGTCACATACATTGGCCGCTGCGATAAGGTTATCCGTGTCAAATGCCTCCATCGGGATTGCAGGACCAATAAAGTCATCCCGCAGGTAATCCAGTAGGCAGAGGACAGAATTATCTGACCATTCCCACGTTGATGGATCATCGTCCCTGTGAGAGCCACTGCCACCTGATACAGTGCTGTCCAGGCGCGGGTCATAGACTTTCTTGCCCTTGACGACGACAGACAGGTTGGGCAGACCCGTAGGGTAAACATCGCGATCATAAAGAAGCTTCCAGACCGCGTAGGCACATCCCCGAAGCCTGTGGTCACTAGTCCATGTACCTGAGGCCGCGTCCAGATTGGTTTCTACCGTCTGGCTGTCGGTCCCTAACTTGGTCCAGACATTGACAAACCCGTTATAGGGTGAAGTTGTAACGGCCCCCCCAGAGACTGCTACAGCCTTGTCGTCAATATAAAACCCCTCAAACCCTTCAATCTCGTGGTCTGCTACGTCATTGACGAACCAAGCGTAGCTGTTGTCAGACCCCGTAGTCTCGATATAGTTGATTGTGCCGCCTGTCCTGCTCTGGCCATATATATATTCACGGGGCGCGGCAGGGTCGCGGGCCATGTTGATGGCTGTCCCGTACTCTCCCGTGTTGGATGGCTTGGCCAACGCCGTAGAAATGGCAGACGCTGCCGTCATGACCAACAAGGACAAAAGCGGGCCTAGTGTTGTCTGCGATAGCGCCGCAGCCACCACCAAGGGGATAAGCTGAGGCATATTAGATTCTCCAGCCCCGTTTGCAGGACAGTGTAGGAAGCCGCACCAGCACATCAGACCCCGGCCCTACTGATATTTGCCCCAAGCAGATCAATAGGGCGGGTGCGCCCTCAACATCTGCCATCATCAAGTCGCCGCGCTGCGCCATAGCTGGCTTGATCGGGTTGCCGAATTTGCCCCGCAATGTGTAATAGAGTGATCCCTTGCCTATGGACTGAAGGGCGGCCTGCGCCGTTTCCTCGTCCTTGTACTTGCCCCGAAACTCCGCCATGTGGTGCTTGCCCGTCATGGCGTAGACAGCCCCGGCAGCGAAGGTGCAGCAATCGTGTTTACCCCAGGCAAAGGGGGTGCGTTGCTTGCCATCCACATAAACAGCAAGACGCTCAGGCCAATCATCTCGCCTCATAGTTTGCCTTTGCGATCTTTCATAAGAGTCTTGCGTGACCCTTTTGTCTGTGATGCATTGCCTTGCCCCCAATTAAGGGGCTTGTCCTGCAAGGCCGCGAGATGCTCAAACCCCCGGTCCCCAGAGAACCGGGATTTCTGGTCCTGGTCGGTTCGCAACCTTTCCGTTGACCTCTCAAGGGTCCGCATCCAAGATTCGCAAAAAAGGACAATGCTCGCGGATTCCTGTCCCCGCTTGGTTTCCGCGTAGTCCATAATACCGCCGAAATATTCCACGGGGTCTGCAATGAGCTGCAAGCCTTCATCGAAAAGCCCAACCCATATCTTCACAGATCGGGACTGATAGTCTTCGGTCAGGATGGTATTGAGGATAGAGCTGTCATTGTAAGACAGGCTTAGTGTCACACCGGAAGCAACTGCTCCCGGCTGTTCTTGGATGGCACTAACCTCGCCAAGTTCACCAACGCCGTCCCATGTCTGGCCGTCCCATCTGACAGAACCAACGCCTGACCACACGCGGATGACCCCGCTTGCGAAGTCCAGTTTAACGAAGAACGCTTTTCGTACTTTTGAGTCCTTGGCTGCCGTATCAAAGGCCGCCGTTACGTCCCGGCTCACGGACGCAAATCCTCAACCGCGACAAAGGACATCATGCCCAGCCGCAGCATGTCGCTGTCCCACTTCACGCGGTCTTCAACCAACCGAAACTTGCCCTTGGGGTTGGTCGTGACAATGGCTGCATTGTCAGCGGGCGATTGCCCTGCACCGATGCCGGGGGAGATGTCTAGCGTTGCGTTACCAGAACCGTCAGAGTCCACATCCGCAACAACCATGCGCAGCAAGCCGCCAACCTCGATCCAGTCACCAGCCCGCAGGATATTTGTTTGCGATGCTGTCCAGCCGTCGGTCACAAGTGTATAGCCAGACTGGTCTGCACCATTCACCAAAGGTGCGCCAGGAGCGCTCCCGCGTGGTGTCGGGGCGTCAGGGTCGTACCCATAGAACGACCCATAAGAACCGCGCAGGGCCATACCAAAGGCTTGCCATGCTGCGATCTGGGCGCGTGTCTTTCGGGGAAGTTGGAACTCAAGGATAAGCAGATCGCCCGCCGCAGATACGGTCTGTGGAACACGGGCAAGGCTCTGTGTCGTGCGGTTGTTGAAATCCGCGCCAACAGAGGACGCCGTAAAGGCTGAATCTGGCAGAGTAAGGGGGAAGGTAATCGTCATGCTAGGAACGCCCCCCCTGTCCGGTGCTGGGCATCACGAACGCCCGCCGCCGCCGCTTTTGCAATGCGGGGTTCTGCCTGCCTGATTTTGGCTTCCACGCTTTCAAGGCCCACGTCGAAGTGCAAATGCTGCACGATGTTCACGCCCTGTGAATTGTCGTTAGATGGCAGCCGGTCATTGGGGACAATGCCACCAGAGGAGCCGGGAACAAAAATTTCTGGGCCTTTCTCACCAACGAGGTAGGGAGTGCCGCCTGTCACCGGGCCGCCCTTGGCCTTGCCGCCGCCGAACAACCCGCTGAATATCCCTCCGCCGCCGCCAAGACCGTCGAAGATTCCATTTATCAGCGGCTTGATCACCTGCAAGCGCATGAACTCGGAGATCATCTCATTGACCGCCTGCTTCACTACATTGCCCATCTGGCCAAATATGTTGCCGGACAGCCAATCAATCTCTGAGAGACGATACTCCAGGTCTTCCATGGCACGGGCCATGGCCCCTTCAAGTGTATCAGCCGTGAGTAAAGCATCTTGCTGCATCCGCGCCATAGCTGCGTTATAGGCGTCTATCCCTATCGCGCCGTTGTTGTATAGTTCGTTGAGCTCATCAACTTGCTGCTGGAGAGCATAGGCGGGGTCAAGGCTGAGACGCAGAGCCTCCGCCTTGTCAGCCAGGGCATCGTTATATGCCTGAATTGCCGCCGCATTCTTATTGTAAATCTCGGCTTCGTAGTTCGTTGCGTGAATGTTATTGACGCCCAACTGAACAAGATCCGCCGCCGTCTCATCGGCTAGGCTATTACCGCCGTCGCCGCCACCCGCAGGGTTGTTCTTGGCAGCACGCAAATCCTCAATACGCGCAATAAGGGTTTCCAACGCTGTAATTTCCGCGTTGATGCTCTCGATCAGGCCATCTTTATTGACCGGCCTTCTGCCGCCAATCTTGAAGTCACCGCTCTCTACACTAGATAAACGAGCGCGTTGCCTTGCCAGTTCCTCGCGTGCCCGGCGCATGGCGATATCGGGGTCTTGTGACTCCAGCGCACCCAAACGTGCCCGGATAGCCCTTGCCCTACGAGCATCAGGATTCTCGCGCCCACCTGTGCCTTGTGGGTTCAGTGTTTTAAGCTCAGCCCGCAGTGCAGCGGCTTCTGCTCGCGCATCCTTCAATGCGCCACCAAACAGGAAGACAGGCTCTGAATCACTGAACGCCGCAGCAATGCCATTTGTGATGTCCGTCAGAACACCCAATAGGTCCGAAGCAACAGGGAGAAGCTGCTCACCAATAGCCACGGCTGCATTCTCAGCCGCTGCGTCCAGCCCCTTCATCTTGTTTGCGAAGCTATCTGATGTCTTGGCCGCGTCCCCCTGGGCATCCTTCGTGCCCTTGAGGATAATGTTATATCGGGCCATCACCTTCTGTTGCTCGCTGGCATCCTTGGCCGCAACACGGAGGCCCATGTTCATCAATTCCTGGTCGAGCGCCGCCTGCGTAATGACCACGCCATACTTCCGCATGGTTTCATGGTTGCCCACCAGAGCAGACTGGAAATCACGAATTGCCTCGTCATCCGCCTGATCGTTAAAGCTGGCCACATCAACAGCCAGCTCCACCATCTGCTTGGACAGGGAGGCCGCTTCATCACGGGCCAGGCCCATCGGCACGAAGGTGTCTTGCAGTGTGGCTGCATATCCCTTCAGGTCATAAACGGAGCGATTAACAGACTCCGCATGTTCTTGTGCCCACGCGTCAACGTCCTTCGCTAAACCCCGGAACACAGTGTTGAACTTGGATTCCATCTCCTCAACGCGGGAGGCGGCATCCGTTGTCCACTTTAGGAAACCAGTCGTACCCCGTGTAACCAGGGCAGCGCCAAGGGCCACACCCATGCGCTTGAAATGACGGCTGATCTGCTCTGTATTCTTCTCAGCTCGCTTGTTGAACTTCGATAGTTCCTTGTCACCCCGCTTCATCTCACGGCGCAACTTTTCCGTGGAGGCGTCAATAACAACTAGCAGTTCTTCAAGTTCTGTTGCCATCAGTCTGCCTTGTAGTCGGGGAATTTATCCATGATTGCCTCGATGCCTTCCTTGGAAGGCAGGTCAGGCTTGGTGCGGGGGGTGTTGGCACGCTCAAAGCCAATGATCGCGGCATTGAGTTCGTGAGGGGTTGCGGCCCAAAACGTAGAAGGCGACCAGCCAAGGCCGCCTAATGCGCTTTCCATCAGTTTCTGGAAGGGGTACTCTTTGAGTTGCTGGCCGCTTTCTGCTTTCCCGGCGACTTGCCGCCCGTCAGGCCGTTCATCACCAGATCACTCACAACGCCCATAAGGTCGATCATGCCCAATTCGGCCATCATCTGACCCAGTTCGTCGTCGTCTGGCAGGTCATCATTGGCTGCTTTTAGGGCCAAAGTGGTAACGATGCACAGATCACGGAACTTGAACTGCTGGCTAACCAGCGCTTCAGGAATGCTGACAAGTGGCATATCAAGGGCATCCTCGATCTGGCACAAGACATCAAAGGTTGGGCGCAGGGCATATGCCTTGCCACCCAACTTGATTGATGATTCTCCCCTTTTCCCGTTCGCCATATTACGACGCAGCTACATAAGCTACGCCACCGGACGAACCCAGCGTGAAGGAGAACTCCTCGACGCCTTCATTCTCACCTGTGACTTCGATGCTGTTCATCTGGAACGCACCTTCAAACCGGTCGCCATGGCCGGAAATCAACTGGTAATGGTCAATCGTGCCATCAAGCGCATTGCTCAGCAGCGTGGCCTTAGTGGCTGCGTTCACGAAGATGCCGCCGCCCGTCATGGACATTGACTTGAGAGAAATACCGTCAAGCATGCGCCGGAAACCTTGATCATCCTTGGTGGAGACATCGACTTCGGTGTTGTCAATTGAAAGGCTCGTGCTTTTGAGGCCCGCCAACTGCGTGGTGGCCGTGACCTTCTTGATCACGCAACTGTCTGCCGCATTAGCAGTCAGCGTGACTGCCGAACCGCCTTCTGTAAGCGAGACCTGGAAGTCATCACTTGCTGTGCTGACCACATAATAGATGCGCCCTTCTTCAAGACCGCCTGGGGCGGTGCCTTCAGAGAAGACAATCTGGTCATTGTCTGTATATGGGTTGGATGATACCGTGATCAAATCGGTTGCGGACGTGACGGTAAAGGCATTGCCTGCCTCAGTCGTCACAGACTTGATCACGAACTCGCGACCTGCTTCTGCCGTCATAATACTCTCCTAGTCGGCTTGGGTTAATACGCGGATGCGTGTGGCCCCGTGGTAAACCTCGGGATCTTCTGGGTCTTGCATGTCTTCTTCGAAGATCACGCGGGTGTTGATAGCCGTGTGGCCATCAAGGGTTAGTGTCTGGTGGTGCAGCGCCGTGCGGACTTGCTCCATCAGGTCAAGGCACGGCTTTGACCCCGCCCCGCTCGTCCATGAATGGATGGTCAGGGTGATATCCTTGCCGTCTGTTGTCTTGGTGTCGTATGGGGCCGATGTCTTGGCCCCGAGTTCCACATAGGGATAGCCCGTGCCCTGCGGCACATGGTCGTGCACAGGGGTCGGTGTACAGACCGCCTTCAATGCTGCGAGTACCGCCTTGAGAACGGCAGCCTCGGCACTAGCCACCTAGAGCCACCTTTGTCAGTGTGGCGTCAATTTCTTTCTTCAGCTTCACCTTGGCCTTGGGCCGCACCACTTCAAAGGCTGGGGTCAGGAAGGGCTGCGCGGGCATCTTGGATGTGCCCAGTTCAATGAACTTCCCGTAATACGCTTTCCTCTTCGCGGCCTTGGTTCGCACACCCACCTTGGCAGACATGCCGTCCCGCGATACCTGCCGGGTCAGCTTTTTCTTCAGGGTGCCTGTATCAACCGGCACACGGGACTTGGCCTCGGCCAGTATCTCGTCTGCAACCTCGGTCATGGCATCCTTGATGCCCTGCCGTGCCTCTGGCTCCAGGCGCTTGATCTTCTTTCGGAGGCTCGACATGCGGGCATAACCCCGCGCTCGCCCTCTGCTTTTCTTAGCCATTAGGCCTTAACTCCGAGACGTTCATTTCAAGCCACCGCCTGCGCCCGTCCGGGTCTACAGGGGGTTCCGTTACTTCAAGGGTCTTGCTGCCCCACAACAGAGTGGTAGAGGCGGTTACGTCGGTTCTGTAGCGCATTGTCAGACGCCATCTTGCCTCTGTCTGCATCTGGGCCGCCCGAAGGCGCTCCGACCCTCGGAGAGGTAAAATACGGGCCGATACGGTATCGCCCGCGACAACTGTTTCCGTCCATTCGCCGTAGTCGTCCTCAACGCGGCTGATTGACTGGATCGTCACACGCTCTCGCATCTCCCCGATCCGCATCAGTGGACCTTGTACTTGGCAAAGATGGCCTCAAGGGAGAACGGCACCTTGGCAACTGTTGTGCCGGTAATGATCGGCTCGCGGGTCTCGTGCCAGTGCGCCACCAAATGAAGCAGGCCCACCTGCAAATCACGGGGGATGTCGTTCCAACTGGAACCAAACCCGGCCACAAAGCGCACCCTTACAGCATTTGCCTCCGTTCTCAACGTAGGCCATGACACACCATAGGCACGGTCAACACGCCCCGGCGCAACATCACTAATCAGCGTGTACTGATCAGCGGCCAAAGTCTGCTCATCGCCCGCCGTGTCGATGTATTTCACCGATGTTACAGATTGCACCTTTGACCGTGGCAGCCGAAGACAATGGTCAACAGGCCATGCGTCCCAAGTGGCGTCATACGTCTCATTCAGCAGGCTACGGGCTG
>Ga0070751_1002341_pt1 | contig 10863 bp, 10 predicted proteins | sample VirMetDEL_Aug_28_FD_78514 | JGI IMG/M metagenome (GOLD analysis project Ga0070751, IMG submission 78514) | Aqueous microbial communities from the Delaware River and Bay under freshwater to marine salinity gradient to study organic matter... | ecosystem: Environmental > Aquatic > Marine > Coastal...
GTGTATGGTAGATCAGTATTAAATTGTTTAATTTTATTTGAAACAATGTTTTTAACACCTGCTGGGATTTGGTCATAGAAAATATAATCTCTTTGAGATGTAAATTGTCCATCATTAATTACAAAATTACTATCTGAAGGGAATGAGTTAATTGGGGTCCAAGATCCTGTTACCTTAGGATGAACAGAAATTGAACCTGTGTATAAATCATTTCCTAAAGATGCTCTAAATGCTAATTGATCAGGTGCACTATTAACACCATTACCTTCAATTGAGTGAGGATTCATTGTGTAATCTTCAAATACACTTGCAGATAGAGCAGTATTGTAATATCTAATTTCTTGTAATGAACCTGAGAAGTTAGTATATGTTGTACTCCCAATTATTAATGGATTATTTGATCCAAAGAAAGATAATGACCCAGCATTCCACGCTGTATCACTTCCTGCTGTTATTGATGATGATTCAATAAATCCAATTGTTGAACCGTCGCTACCACTATAAATGTTATTAGCGGCATATAGTGTATAATCACTATCTTGTTTGGTAACCATTACGGACCACCATCCACCATCACTAAATGGTAAATAGACACTAGCAGACACAGTAGGAGCAGATGAGTAATCTGGAATGAACTTTAATACTGTGTATAAGTTTTCTTCATTTACAATTGAACCTGAGTAAGATCCACTTGTGTATCCTGATCCTGTGTATTCTAGTAATAATGCCGTATCACCAGTGTTATCTAAGTTCCAGAGAACTTGTGTTGGGTTATCAATACTAGATGATAAACCGGGAGTTTGGAATCTTAATTGAACTGTTAGAGGTTTTTGTACACTCCAACTTGAATTTAAGTCCCACCCAGTTTCAATATAATCTGTTGAATTAGTTTTATCGTATTTGTAGTTGAATTGATGTTCCCATCTGTCCCAATCATTGGTGTTATCTTTGTCTTTTCCTCCAAATTCAGAAATACGGAGAATAGTATCAGGAACACCAAAAATATTGATTAATGCCCTTAAACCTTCGTTTGTGCCTTTTTTCTTTAAAAGATAAGGTAAACTATGGTAGATTTTCTTATATGAAAGTTTTACAAAATCATCAATTGTAGGAATTTCAGCTTCATCCATAGAAGATGTAACATAATTTGTGATGTATTCACTACCTGTTGAAGGTAATACGGAGCCATCAGCTGAAAGACCTATTAATGAACTGTATATGTTTTCTAAGGTATATGAACTATCATAGATTTTGGTACCCAAAGATTCGAGAACAGTACCTACTAAATCCTTAGAAACACCTTGATATAAACTAGAGTTTGCATCTAATTTACTTGTAATTTCTTTAGTATATAACCAAATTTCATCAAAGAATTGACCAATCATGTTAGTGTATAACAAGTAATTTTCATTACTATTGTTATATCTAATGAATTCAGGAATAGCAAATTCTAGATTATTTTGGTTTTCATTATCATAATTAGAAGCAGTAATCGATTGTGTTGCAAACCAATTTACAGCTACAGCATCATAAGGATCAACTAAAGTGTATGGTAAAGTACTATTAGATTTAGGCCATGATTTTGAACCAGAATCGTAGTACAAATATTTTTCATATCCATCAAAGCTAGTAATTGTAGTTTGAATATCTTTTTCTAATAATATTTTACTAGAAGATACTACCGAAGATGTAGCAGAAGGGCCTGAGATAGAACTATATAAAAGATCTAACTGGGCCTGTGAAGAGGAAATAGAAATTACTTTATTTCTAAAGTTAATCAATCTTTCATTAGCAGATGAGAAAAACACAAAATCATTATAATCTGTGTAATCTACTGTTAATGTTGGAGATGATTGAGAAATATTACTCATCAATTCAGCTAATGAACCTGAGAGAGATGTTGAAGTAATATCACTGTATGTTTTATATACTGTTGTAGGACCAACTTGATCCTTAATATCAATATTATAATTAGCAGGAGCTAATTTGATTGTTGTATCGGTAATTGTAACTTCTGAGGAGAATTCGAATTGGTATCCTACAGATTCGTTTGTTTTTGATACAATGTATAATTCCCTTTTTAAGCCAATATTTGTAGGTAGAGGTTCGTAGAGTTTAACCAATAAATCCATTGACTTGTTATTTAAGTCAATCTCTAATACAATATTAACTCCTAACAAATATAAATTATCACCTAAATTGAGGTAAAATTCATCAAAATAAGCATTATTTTCTGTGAGTTGAGCTTTGAAATCATTAAAAAACTGAGATATCTCTGTTTTGTAGTTTTCTAATTCTGTGGTTGAAAGATAATCATCAGGATTAAAATTGCTAATATCAAACTGAGCAATGTTATTGGTACTTAATCTAATTTCTGTTCTTGATGGAGAAATTTCACTTATGTAAAATCCATTTCCCTGGGTGGAACCTAAATGGTATTTAATAAAGTTATAAACAGTTTTAACAATACCATTATCATACCCAGCCGCTAAAACATCTTTTTCAGGATAGATATTCATTTCAAGAATATTTCCTGAACCATCCAATCTTGCTGGGGTGAATGAGGTTAATTGGTAATTTGAGTCTAATAGATTATTATTATAATCGTACACAAAATACTCAATTGCATCTTCAACCGGGTTAAAAGATGATTGGACTATTGTATTAGGTATAATCAAAAAGTCCTCCGCACTAAATGTTTGGAGGGCTAATGTACTAGGTACTATGGGAGTTATTTTAACCATTTATTTCTCTTAATTTATTTAGAGCTTCCTCAGCAGTCGCTACGGATGATTGAGCAATCTGTTGTTGTAAATCTAAATTTTCCTGTCTTAATTCAGTAACTTCCGCAATTAAAGCATCAATTACTTCTTGATCGGAAGAAATAGTTCCGATATATTGTTGACTTGTTAGTACAAGGTACTCATGAGAATTTTCACTTCCAAATTTAGGTATGGTATAGAATAAATCAGTGTAATACTGAAAGAATTCATCTACTGTAGGTAAATTAGAAGATGTAGGTAACACCACTGAAGATGTTAATTCAGTGAATGTAGTATTAATCGTTTTTTCAAACGCATCTCTAGAGAATACCTGTTTTTTTAAATCAAAGCTACTCATTATCCATTAACAACTTTAAAGTAGTATTGGTCATCAAATACAATAGTTGAACTATCAATTGTAGTTTGAATCAAAATTTTGTAATATCTTTGTGTTTGTAAACCACTCATATGAACATCAAAATAGCTACCGCTAGCATCACAGCTAACTTGAGTAAATGAAGAATCAAAATCAACAACATACTCATTAGTATCTAAATCTTTAATAGCCCACATAGTTGAACCTGAAGGTAGAGCATAGTTTTGAGTATATGCTGAGCCGGTTTGCCATACTCTTGGTGGGTATGTTGGGCGAGCATTAACTCTAAATCTATTAATACTTTCCGAATAGAATACACCAGGATTTTCTGCTAAAGTAACAGTAGCAGGAAGTGTATTTAATACAGAAAGGCTACCAGTTTCATATGAAAAATCATCCCATTTAATCTCCAAACATGGAGGATAAATTGTATTTGTATCTACAGAGAAAAATTTAATTTCAGGTTGAACATTAATATTATCTACCCATTCTGTTCTTTGTTTGATGATGAATCCTTCGTTTACAACAGGAGTATTTAAAAATCCTGAACCTGAGAGCCAGGCATTTACAATATTGGTTACATTTACATTTAAATCCTTATCTTGAGCGTATGAATATACCTGTGAACCTGATAATGGTTGGCCATTTTGTCCAGTTACATACCAAGTACCACCCCCTTGTGGAGCGTATTGATAATCCCAAGAACCGGTTACATTAGATCCTGGGTTTTGGATATTCCATTTTTGGCTACCTGAGTAATTAGTCCATACCCAAGATACACCATCTGTGGTTATAGGTGAATCTAGATAGTATCCAGTTCCCATTCCCCATGAACCAGAAACAGCAAATACATCAACTGTTGTATCTAGATCTAAACCTGTAGTTTTTGAGATAAAACATCTCAAATTAGACTGCCAAGATGCACTTTCAGGTACTAAGTTAACTACGTTTTGAATAGTTGAAGTACCGAATTTCATTAATGTTCTACTAACCTGAGGGTTAGGATCATTTGGGGCAAATGTAGTTAAAGTTGCTTCAATTTGAGGGTCTAGCCCTGTATTCATGTTTGGAAACATTGAATATATTGTTGCATCTTTTTCGGGGAATATTTTATATACTGCCATCGTTATTTAATTATAAAGGTACTACTTTACCTTGAATATCTGTATTAGGGTATTTTACTTCAAAAATCATAGGATCAAGTGAAGGGTAAATCACATTATTTGTCGTAGCTCCTAGCACATCATATGAATAATCTGAATATCCTAGGGCTGAACCTGTTTTATTAACAAATTCTACTTTCTTAACAGTTTGAACACCTTCAATTTGGTCTAAAAGTATATTAATATCTCTCAATAAAATAGGTTGATTGATCTGCCAGTTATCAATATTAAATGCTGATTGTAAAGCAGAAATACATTTCAATAATACCTCATCTGAATTGTATGATGGGAGGGTAATGATTTCAAAATTGATACCAATATTGATGATGAAGGCATCTTTAATTCCAATAGCATCATTAATCATCTTATATTCATTTAAATAAGTTGATAAATTTTGTTTTAATGCTACCGTTGCAGTAGTTAATTGTTTTAAATTATTGTAAGATAAAACATATAAATCTACTGTGTTTTTGGAATTTGAAGCTGCTGTGGGTTTGGAAGCATATACTTTAGCAATAGTTCCATATTCAGCAGGTAAACTTAATGCTCTAATTACATAGTCATCAAATGTTACGTTTCTTAACTGGTTTTGGAAATTGCCTAAGGCATTCTGTCTAATTTCGTTAATATCATCGCCATCAGAACCACCAGAAGCAGCAATTGGATTGTTAACTAATAATGAACCAAAGATTTGATTGGCTAATGAAGTATTAGCTACATTTGAATTAATAAATGTTATATTAGTTGTATTGATGTTAGTAACTGAATTGGCAGGAGCGTTGGCTGTTACCCCACCTCCAGTTAAATATCTTACAGTTAATGTAGTATTTGAAGGAGCAATTCCGTAACTGTTAGTAAAAATAAAGTTAGTTGGACTAAATGCAGTTGTTAATTTTGATTGACCACTAGGCAATCCTAAACCCACATTATTTGGATTAGGGATAATCACCTCAGTAGTATCTTCTGGGTTTCCTGAACCAAATTGTAATTGGAGGTTTGTTTTGTTTAATAATCTTGTAGCAAAACGTTTAGCTACTTTCTTAATTTTTAACAAATATGCAATGTCATCATCCGCTGAGAGATTAGGATCATTTGGGTTTGTGTTTTTCAAATCATCATAAATCGCATCTTGAGCCAAATAATCTACTTCATACCATTCCTCATTGTTAGAATCAGTAATATCTAAAATACCAATAATATTATTGTCTTCAATAGTTCTTGTATCGAAAGGAATTGGGGAGGTAAATGAATATGAAGTGGATTTAATAGTTGCTGAGATTGCTCTGCGGGTTTTCTTTAATAAGAAATAAGTTGGGACACCACCAGCAGTTTGGTAAACAGTTACCTCTGTTGGGTCCAAAGAACTACTAACAGCAAAATTTACTTTATCTTGAATTAAGAAACTTAATGAACCACTTAAATTTGATACTACTCCCGTATTTTCAGGAATTTGTAAAGCATATGAGTAATCAGGGACTTCAACACTAGCACTAGTAGTTGCTGGGACTTGTTGGTAAATATCTAGTTCAACAGTGGCAGCGGTAGTAGCTTTTGGTTTATAACCCATCATATACGCCAAATCATACAGATTTTGTGTTTGGCGAGCGTATTGCATGAAAGTTTCTTGGAATTGGTTATCTACGTAGAAAGACAACACGTCGCCTACATAAGCCGCCATTTCAATAAACATCATACCAGGAGAAGCTGGTGTGAAGTCATTATATGTGTTAGGGAAATATGTTTTTGTATAGTCAATAAGACTATTTCTTAAAGACGTAAAGTCTCTATTTACATATTTTAAATCTCTTTTAACCGCCATTTTATACTGTTATATTAATTTCGTCTGTAAATCCAAAATTGGTTGCTACATATTTTATTGAAATAAACAAATTGTTTAAATCTTCTTCTTTATCAATTGTAACTGATGATATGCTAACAAATGGAAAATTTTGAGCACATTCTTCTTTAATTACTTTTTGAATTACCTCGTCTGTGGCTCCACTTATATTTTCGAATAAAATATTATATATAGCGGATCCAAAAAATGGGTTAAATACTCTTTCTCCTCTTCTTGTAGAGAAAAAATTAGTTAGGTTATTTTTAATAGCATCCCTAGTTAAATAGTTCGATTTAAATACTGCGGGAGCATTAAAAGGAATATCAACCCCTACTGCTTTGCGAGCAATGTTATCAATCGGAAACTTATTTTTAACTATAATAGCCATTATTTACTACCCATTAATCCCATAATTTGATCTAATCCTACACTTCCCGCAGGTAAAGCTCCATTAGCTGGGTCAACAGGACCTGATGCTTGGAAATTTCCGGCATATGCAGAGTTGGCCATCCCTCCTTGCTGCATTTCGCCTAAAATACCTTGGAACATATTTTTACGTTCTTGAGGAGTTAATTGTTTAGGGTTTTCAATGTGAGGTTGAGCAAATGTATCTCTAGTTTCAGATACCACGGTTTTTGGGGCTTTTACAGCTTCCAGTAAAATGTCATGCAACTCCTCTTGGATTGCCTCTTTTACGGCTTCTTTTAAAAGTTTTTTAAGTTCTGAGGTTTTCATTATTTTTTGGTTATAAATATAAAAAATTAATAAGCTTTCAAATTATCTCTGTCAATTATGAATTTTAGTTCATTAGTTAATACTAAAGAATTAGATGAGAACGATAAAGGTCCTTTAATTAAAGGTACCCCGTAAGTATTATATCCTACAGCTTGATATCTTAATACAGTAGGTGTAAACGGGGTTTCTTCAATTCTAATAATAAATCCATTATATGTTATAGGATCTTGTTCTTCAAAATCATTATTTCCTAATTTTGAAAATTCTAAAGTATTTGGAGATAGGGTGTTGATTTCATCTTCCGGGCAACATTTTTCTAATTTGGCTTTAAGAGTTTCAATCACTGTTACTACATTTTTAATTGCAAATGAAACAATACCTGTAGCTGCGGTTATACCTGCTACTCCTGCTATTACTCCAGGAAGTCTAGGGGTACCATCATTTTTATATAGTAAGTTATTGTTAATCCAATCCAAATCATCTAATGCAGAAACCACAATACCCGGAATTAGTGGGCTAAATTTTGCTGCTGTTGATACTATAGGAATAGAGTATTTTAATGCTGATGATACTGTTTGTATTGTGGCTAAACCTGTGGCTGTCGCTCCTGCTATTCCTGTAATTTTGGTTAGAAATTCTGAGGTTTGGTTTAGATCATCTATGATACCATTAAGTTGGTTTAAAGATCGTTCACATACTGCTTTTGAAGGACATAAATCTATATCATTTTCATTAGGAAATAAATCTTTAGCTAATGTCAATAAAACAGGAGTCATTCCCATAGCAATGTGGGAACCTTTTTCTAAGATAATAGGAGTAAATTTAGCTAATCCTTTAGGTTGATCAGAATTATTTTTTACAGTTTCTGTTTGTTCTTTAAGAGCTTTTTGATCATCTTTTCTCTTTTTTTTAAGTGCATCCCTATCATCTTTTGCTTTTTTACGAGCAGCTTCTAATTCGGCTTTCTTTTTAGCACGAAAATCCTTAAAATTTAAATTATATGAATTTTGGGTAGCCATTATACTGTAAAATTATCCTTTGATTTAATGTTTTCTAGGTCTCTTTGAATAACAGTTAAACTATTTTTTACTGTAACAGCAATACTATTAATTGGAACTACCGGAGCCCCCATAGGTACACCGACTAATGTTTGACATATGTCCATAAACGCTTTTAGACTGTCTATTAATTGGTCTAAAACTTGGACTGTTTGATTACCTAACAATAGAGGTTCATCTGCATTTTTATCGCCTAAATATATTTTGTTACTTTGAATATAAACATTTTCAGTATCAACGTTAACACTTTGATAAGCATTTAAATTAATTGATTTGCCTGAAGTTAGTAATAAATGGTCTTGGGATGCATTAAATAATAAACGTCCTGACGTTAATATAATTTGGTTTTTATTATATTGGTTTGGTGCCTGTGGGGGATCAGATGGATAACTACCATAAGTTGAAGATGCTACTTCAATTGGAATTTGTTGAGTGCTTGTGAAATAAGCTGATCCTAAATCTTCATTGATATTTTCATTTGTAGGTTTCCAAGGTTCACCTGCTGAGGGTGCTTGACCATTTCGTACAATAAAAATAGGATCTCCATTAGTTCCCTGATTAGACCAAGGGTTTTTATTTAGAACTGTTGATCCAAATCTCATACTTTGACCCCATCTACCTTCGTAAATGATATCACCTTCGTATGGTTGTAGGGTTTTAATATCTTCTTTTTCCTCAAAAGTATTACCTAATATAATATTATTTTCTTCTTCTGTAGTATCTTGAGTAGCTCCTGCTTGAGCATTAGAATATGAAAATGTTTTTGTGGTAGACGATTCTTGAGCATTCCATTCATTAACCGGATCAGGGAACCCGTTTTGGTGAGCTGTGTTCCAAAGGTTAATAGGGAGGAAGTAATAGAAATCTGTTTTGTTTAAGTCAACATTTCTAGGATTTTGTGTATCTGTTGAAGGGAAATTTACTATATAAGCAATTTCATTTAGCAAAGGTACTTGTCTCATATTAGGAAACAAGGGTTTTGCAAAATTATAATTAGTCATTAAGTTATCCTCAACACTATCCAATGTTTCCAATACAGGATTAGTAAATGGCTCAAATAAAATTCCGCTTAAAGCATCATATTCATTGTATCTTTTTAATAGTTTAGGATATTTTACTCTAATATCTTCGATATCTAAAAAAGTAAAACGAACCCTTACAGGTTGTATAATAAATCCTGTAGAACCATCAAAAGATGCTTGATTTTGTAATGATTGAGCTGCTAATCCTACTTGTAACATTACTTATCTTCTGGGTTAATGTTTAGATCTTTCATTGCCTCAAGTAACTGTTCTTTTTCCTCATCTGAGATAGAGTAGTCTCCATCTGCTGTTTGTGTTTGAAGAGCACGTTGGATAATTGTAGCCATTTTGATGAGTTGCTCATCGTTTTTAACTCCAATCTCCATGTATTCTTTAATCAGTGGAACTACTAATGTAGCATCACCAATATCGGAAATCAAAGGTTTTAATTCCGAAATTAGAGCAGATACTTGGGCTTTTTTTTCGTTTTGATTGGTATAAATCTCCTGAAGAATATCGGAGAATTTTTTCTTACCAAATACTATACTGTCTAATTGTGACATAATACATACATTTTAGTTTCTTATAAATATGGAAACTAGAAGTCTGTATAACCATTCTCCAAATAGAATATATAGTTATCTTTAAATATATCGTAAAGTTGGTTTGCTATTTTGGTGATTTTGGGAGTTTTTACATCTACCATCTCACGAATATAAATGTAAAGTGCTTTTTTATTAAACACATCTATATCCTCTCTCTTACGGAATAACTCTAAAATAGCATCTGCGATTGCAGCATCATCTCCCTTGGGAAATAATTCGTAGATATTTTTTGTACAATAATCTACATATTCATCAATAAATAAAGATAGTCTATCTTTTATATCATCCCCATCAATTGTATATGAATGGTTTTCATCTTCTTCTAATACTGAGATAGGGGCCTTATCAATGCGTTTCTTGTAGTTTTTCTGATTGGATAAGATTAAGTAACGCTTAGCAATAGTTCCGAAATAAGAATATGCTTTGGCCCCTCGAGAAGGATCAAACAGATGAAGTTTAGACAACATAAACGTAATTACCTCATGTTGTAAATCTTCAATATTATCTACCTCAGTATAATAGAACTTAAATGTGTGGATAATGTTTTCGGTGAGTTTAAAGAAAGCATAGTGGATTTTGTCCCTATAGATATCGCTTCGAATCTCGGGATCAGGAGTATTGTTATATAAAACAATAGCATCTTCGGTTTCTTGAGTAAAGTATACTCCGGACTTTTTCTTTCTTTTTCTCGCCATGTGTATTAAAGGTTCTTAACATTGAAACTGTCAAGAACTTTCTGGATGTTTTTTAGGTTCTCAAAGAAAAACCCAATTTCATCATCCGATTCGAATGTACCTTTTTGATCGATTTCTTTTATACGCTTTCCTGTTTCCTCAATATAATCTGAAATTTTGTTGAGGTAAGTCATATATCCGGCTAGGATATCTTCTTGTTTTTCGTTCTTGCGTAAAAGGTTAAAGGTCGTGTACCCAAGGATCACGACCAAAACCGATAAAATTATAACAGCAGTTAATATCATAAGTTATCTAACATATTTTTAAGACCTTGACTTTTTAATGTGTTAAGGGCTTTGGTTTTGGTTCCTATTTTAGGAGCCGTTTTATTGTTAGTACCCAATGTAAAATTACTTTTTTGCCCATCCAAGCTATCTTGTTCTCCTCTTAACTTAGGTAACCACTCACGCTCAAATTCAATGCGAGCAGCCATTAAATCGGCCTGGTGTAGGATAAACGGTAGTGAGGTACGTGGTTTTTGTTCTGGCATGAAGGCGAACAAATATTTTTTATTTGCTTCATCGTACAAACCATCGTGAGTTTGGATAGCAACCATTTCATTGAATGAATA
>Ga0070751_1002344_pt1 | contig 10857 bp, 15 predicted proteins | sample VirMetDEL_Aug_28_FD_78514 | JGI IMG/M metagenome (GOLD analysis project Ga0070751, IMG submission 78514) | Aqueous microbial communities from the Delaware River and Bay under freshwater to marine salinity gradient to study organic matter... | ecosystem: Environmental > Aquatic > Marine > Coastal...
ACTTCCACCTCATCGACATCGTCGACGCTTAACTCCGACTCCAGAGGTGTGTCGGCTTCAATTGCCGCACCAATCTTTGCAGCGGCCTCCTCTAGCAGTTCATCACTCATTGTCAGACTCCTCTACAAACACAGCGTTAATATCCTCATCGTTAATAACTCGAAGTAATCTCTCTCCAGGAATATCAGCACCACCCCACTTTGCAATGACGATGCGCGTACCTTCCTTTATTCGATCTCGATCGATTTCCGCTGTTGGGCCTATGGCCAGTACAGTTGCTAACACTTGTGCTGACTGCTCTTTTGTCTGTGTCTCTTTGGCAATATAAATACTGCCGACACGATCTTCGACTTCTTCGATACGAACTAGAATGCGATGTTGGTGCGGAATGACCTTACTCATGACCAAGTCCCCGCTCAACAAATTCAACAGTACCGTTTAAGATGTCATTGAGCGCCGCGCCGTAGTTAATGTGCGCAAACACATTCTTCCCTATTTCTTCGAAGGTCAGATTGCCGACATTCATACTTGATATGTCATTATTGAACTTAGCCTCCTTCTCGACACCTGCCAAGAATAAGCGCGTAACAGGGTCTTTCCTCCACTGCTCAACTGCTTCTATCAATTCCTCGTTGTCCATTCGATGCTCCACTGTCTGGGGTTATTGCTTGTATGTACTTCGCTTCTGCTTCTACACCACGAACACGAGCTAAGAATTTCTCAATGTCGATCGTGGCACCTTCTTTTTGCGCTGACATCAGCAATTTCTCTGATTCAGCCGCTAACTTCATGATCTCGTACTGAGCTTTGAACGCTTTTAACTGCACTTCACTTTCTAGCACACGCACTTCTCGATCACGGAAGTTAAGCTCTTTCTCCCGCTCCTCTAACTGCTTAGCAAAATCTAGTTGCTCCGGAGATGGCTCATCTGGATCACGCTCTGGTAACATCATATCGATGTACTCATCCTCAAATCTCATTGAGCGTAGTAATAGCCTACCAACTACAACACGCTTAATCTCTGGGATTAGCGGTATGGTATCCATCACCATCTTAAGTTTGGTCAGCTCTTCAAGCTGTGTACTTAATGTCGGATCAGCTACAGGCCGAATATCTGCTGCTACTGACTCAAAATCAGCATCTTTATCCGCAGTTGGGTCATCTAACACCAACACATAAGCGTCTTGAGTTAGGTAATCTCTATTGAGCAAATAGAGTTGGTAGAACTCCTTCTTAAGGCCACGATATACTCGCTTGTATATCGCACTCATTACTTTGATACCCTGCTCCAACGCTTGAATTGCTTCTGCTGCCGTTGTATTCGAGCCTGAGATCTGACCAGACATGATGTCACTGATCGAAATCATGCGGTAGTAACTGTTAAGTAGGAACTCAAGTAACTGCATCAACACAGCACTTGGGCCTTTAGTTGGTAGCGGCACAATACTGTTTTTAAGGTCGACACCACTTGCGTCAGCTTTCTTCCACTCCCCAGGGCGGAACCCCGTCTGGCCGCCTTTAACTCTCGCACCTTTGCCAATGAACCCGCTTTGTAAGTTATCCAATGTCCCTGCATCAATGAGCTGGTTAAGCAGTGTGTTTATTGTATGCGATGCATGTGAGAGTAAGTACCCGAAACCATATGAGTAGAATGTGCCATCCAGCGACTTGATAAAGTGAAAATCTGCGTAGTATTCGCGGCGTCGAATCGACACAATCTCAGAATGTGTATCGTTCCATGTTATATCTGATTCACCAAAGCACGGCGTAATACGTACGACCTTTTGTGACTCTTCATGCACTGTTACGATGTAAACTTCTGGCAGCCCATCGTGATCTAAGTCTAAGTATCTCAGTTGCTCGATAAAGAAATACTCTTGGTCGTTGTCTGGTAGCTCAACATTGTTGTCAGCGTCCAACTCAACATCCAAGAAGATTTTTGCGCGCTTACGCTCTTCAATTTGACTTGCGTAAAGCTCAATCTCATGTGAGATGCGTCGAGCCTCACTTAATTTTTTCACATTCTGATTGATGATGATTTTATCAGGTAGACACAGTACTGCCTTATTCTTTCGCTCAATTGGACAGTAGTAAGTCTTCTTGAACATCGTACCCATCATGGAGAGGATCGTTAGGAGCTTGTCTAAATCATCCTCCCAATCATCCATATTCTCCATGATGTCAAAGTTCATGTAATCAGCAACTCGCGCTGCTCGCTCACGCTTCATCCCTTGATTATCTTTGCCGAAGATCTTTATCTTCGTAATTTTTCCGTCCCGGATAAATTCTGGCAATGCACGCGAAGCGAATTGGATGCACGCCTCTAAAATAAGCGAGTGTTTGACATTGGACGCATTTGGCCATGGGTCATTCTTGACTTCAATTAGCTGACTAGCTAACTTCAATGCATGCTCCATACACGTAAGCCACTCCGCCATCGAAGCCTTATCAAGTCGGTAATCCTCTACAACTTGCGTCCCGATACGATCTAACTCATCATCTGTCAGTAACTCAGCGACGTTCTTTGCGGCGTCCAGAATGTCTTCAATGACACGCTGCCGCTTATCCGACATATTCATCACATCTTGCATATCAGTATCCTGTCACTGAGTTTCTATTTGTTCGATTATTTACAGCTTCAAAACCATCATCGTTTCTTGGATCTGGCATGCCATAATTAATACCCGTTACGATAGCGTACCGAGTAGCGTCCATTAAGTGGTCGTTGGTCTTAACTATCTTACCTTTCTCGTCACGATGGTATAGTCTGTACTCTTCGAACCAAGCTTTGCATGTAGCAAATACCTTTAACTGCCCGGAGCTGAGCATCTGCCAAACTTGGTATAGCCCTGCCTCCACGCTATTCTCGGCTTTGATAAGATCTAAACCTAAATCAAAATAGTCTTGGTATAACTGCTCACCATCTCGCTGACCACGCCCTCGTGCTGCAGGATCTATTGCAATAGGCACCCAATCCCCTCGCGCCTTTACTGCAGAAGCATGGACTGAAGGCTCTTTCTGACCTGCTTTATAGCAGTTATATAAAAAACACTCCCTGCTATCTGGGTTACGTGCTACCCACACAGCAGCTGTGAAGTTCCAACCAACGTCGAACCCCGCGCTTATCTCAAACCATTTAGGGATCTCAAACGGCTCTACCGTTATCTCACTCTCAGGTACGGGATATATCGCACCTGCACCTAGCGATGGCACTCCTTTAGAACGCGCATCACGTTGGTGGGGTGGTAAGGCGGCGAACATCTCCGCCTTCTCGTCTTCAGAGAGGTGCGGCGCATCATCCCACGTAGCTGTTACGAGCTTTCTAGCCACGAGATTGCGCTACATGCATGCGAACAGCACCTGCGTCGCTACCTGAATGCACAATGAGGCGTAACGCAGTAACACCTTTAGCAAGTGATGCAACTTGCGACGCCGTAGCTGTCGTCAGATCACTCGATACCGCCGTCCAATCTGCTGTAACTGAGGCATCATACACGTTACTTAATGTATAATGTGCAGTGTAGTTGATCGTCCCTGTCACACCTGTCTGAATGGACGTTACCTCAGCATAGCTGTCGATTGGTATAATAGGGGAGATAGCCTCATCTACGACACCAATTGTTACAGCAGAGCCGACTGCGCCATCCGCAGAAATATCAGAAATTTCCAAAAAGTAGTTACTGGACTCTACAGTAGTAGCGTTGGGGCCTGTAATCGCTTCACTTATCGAGTCGTTATATACACCTGTTGAGCTGTAGCCTTTACCAGTAACAGTAAATGTCAGTGCAGATAAATTACCTGCAGATGTAAGGTTTAGCTGTTGCGCAGTCGTTGAAGTGTAGTACGCAGATAGCTGCGGGTCTGCCCCAACTAACGCGCCATTTAAGCTTAGACTACCTGCACCAGCTGTTGTCTGACTCGCACAAACACCATCTGTATCTACTGCTAATGTCAGAGTAAATGTTTTTGGTTTCATTGCAATCTCCCTAAGTATCGCATCGCTCGTTAACAGTGAAATACGCTATCGAGCCATACAAACTATCTGTCGGACTAGCGCCTGTATTAGTGTAGAGTAGTTGCACCTGCCACTGCCCCGCATCCGTTGTAGAAATAAGTCCTGACTCAATCGAATACGTGACATAGTAATTTGCTGTCAGTGCGCCTAGATCTGCATCTGTTACAGCCGTACCACCAATCGCAACGCCATCCGACGTAGTCTTTGTCGCTGTTGTACCATTAGGTTTGCAGAATATCAGACTAAGCTCTGTGTACGACGACAGATCAAACCCTGCGTTAACACGCAATAGCCGACCAGTCTCACCTACGAATAAAGTTGCCATTATGTACTATGCACTCCGAGTGTCGCCGTTATAGGCGATATATGCCCTTGCGTCGCCGTTATAGTCGAGTCTGTACCATATGTCGCCGTTATAGTCGATGTGAGTCCATACGTCCGCACCTCAGTGGGTACAACAGTAGCTGTTGTTATAGAGTACCTGTACGAAAACACACCGTTTATGAGCCGCTTAGCAGCTCCTTTGAATGCACCTACACCATCGCGCCAGATGATCATGCGACAGTCTTAAATGTCACAAAACAGTCGTCAGCAGTCGCTGCGCTGAACCTCCATGTTATGACATCTCCGTTTGTATCAGCAGCTGCAGCGTCAAATTGATAGATCCCGTTCGACACCTCCGCAATAGTACCGCTAACGCTCGCAAAGGCCGCACCATCGATCGAGCGCTGCCCTGTAACAGTTAGCCCTGTAGCAGGTGTTGCGTGATCTGATGTCAGTACCATTAAGAATTCGAAGTTGCTAAATGCTGTGTTCTTTTTAATGCCAATATCGTCAATTAGCCCAGGGATTGTAGTCACTACAGCCGTCTGGATCTCCGTCGTCTCTGAGTGAATCGCAGTTGTATCGGAGTAGATAAGTACAATATCTGAAGCAATAGTCGTCGTCTGCGTATTGATCGCCGTCGTGTCACTGACGATGATCGTCGTGTCGCTATAGACTTGAACTAAGTCGGAAGCAATAGTCGTCGTCTGCGTATTGATCGCCGTCGTGTCACTGACGATGATCGTCGTATCAGAGTAAATAGCGGTCGTATCTGAGTAGATTTGGACTACATCGCTTGCCACAGTATTTACGTCACCATGGATCTCAGTGAGCTTCGAATCTTGCGCTACTGAGAGCGCACCGCCAGCGGCTTCTATCGCAGTTGTATCTGAATAGATGATCGTCGTATCAGAGTAAATAGCGGTCGTATCTGAGTAGATTTGGACTACGTCACTGGCAATAGTTGTAGTCTGAGTGTTAATAGCCGTTGTGTCAGAAACCACGATCGTCGTGTCGCTGTATATCTGCACAACATCTGACGCAATAGTAGTTGTTTGCGTGTTGATCGCTGTTGTATCTGAGTAGATTTGTACAAGATCGCTCGCGATGATAGTCGTATCTGAGTAGATTTGGACTACGTCGCTGGCAATAGTTGTGATCGTGGCGTTATTACCTGTAGCGCTAGCAGCGAAGAACATGTCATAGACTGCCTCCTCTACTACCATAAAATCTGCTTTTAGCGGCAGCACAAGAGAGTCGTCGTTGACGACTACGGTCATGTGCCCAACTGTACCGCTAATACCTGATTGCAGTGTTAGGTGGTAATAACCATCAGCCGTAGTAATCGCTGCCCAGGTGTACCCCGATATATCAACAACAGTGCTATTGTCGTGCAGGATTGCCTCAGCTTCATCGGCTGTCGACAACGCTAGTGTTGTAACCGGAGTAAATCCATCACCAACCGCTACAGCTGGCCCTAAAACAACTTTATGTGTGGCGTTCTGTCTAATGAACAGCACTTCGGACAACCTCCAAGAACTGCTTAGCGGTTACTGATGGGTTAAATAACCTCTCAGCGTCTTTTCGCACAGTCGCCCTATCTCGCTGCAGCGCCTGTCGTATCTTAGGATAGCATGTTGCGTCAGATATACGAAATACAGGGCAACCTGTCGCCATAGCCTCTCGTACTGTCCTAACATCAATTGTATGGCCTGTCAACACCAAATCTGCCGCTTGGTATACTGGCAGCAGGTTAGCAGCCCATCCTTGGACTAAGCCTAGACTTCCATCATCCTTAAGTCTTTGAAGCAGCGCACCCCAACCTCTCATGTTTTTAGGTTTCCCAAATACATGGAGTTTGGCACCTAGATAAGGGTACGCCCTTGCGAACAAGCAGAATGCGTTTATCGGCTCAAAGCAGTCAATATCATCTCTGAATGAGTCTGCACACACGAAGTTTGTCTGTCCAGCGTGGCCGCCGAAATCATAATTCGATCGATCTGGATGCCAAAAATCTAAGTCTACAGGGCTTTGTATGTAATGCACTGGCTTGTTGGGATACATAACTTGCAAGTACGACTCGTGCTGAGGCCAGAAGGTTACACAAGCTTTCAGTTTTGGGTTTAGATTCGACTGATAGTGGTAAGAATATATCGGCGCGCCGCCACTTGCCTCACTTAGAAACGAGCTTCGAGGTCTGCCATGTGCGACAAGAATTTGAGGCTTATCTAGCGACTCAAGCTCCCCTAGCCCACTATGGCTTATAAGTAAATCTGCCTGCTTCGCCCACTCAATATTGGCGATCGGTACACCCCTATCCTCAGCAGCTGCCCAGCCTATCGGATTTTTATGGGGGGCTGGGTCAACTATCCGTGAGTCGATACCCTTTGTACGTAAGGCTGCGACAAGCTCTCGTGTAGTCTCATACAGCCCACATTTCCTTGGTGTCACAACTGCAAGGTGCGCTAGCTTCATCGCAAGTGATGCCTGTAGTGATACGAAGCTATTGGAATACTTAAGCCACCGCCGCCAGCTGCATGTGTAATCGAAATATGCGGAGACAGGTCTGCTGTGTATGCAGAATCGTATGCAGTGCCGTATACGTTGGTCTGCGACCAAGCCGTACCTGGCTCTAAGTACTGCTGAAGTGCAATGCTGTATATAGTTCCAGCATCACGAGCCGCTTCTACATGCGAGTTTGCAGAACTACCTAAAGTAATCGACTTTGTGCCAGTACTACTAAAATTTGAATCGTTGCTAGAGTATGGAGTACCTGCCTCAACATCAAGCCTACCCCAAAGAGTGGCTCCTGTATCGGTCTCAGGGTCATCTTGACCATTTGACCCATATGGCCCGATTGAGCACAAGTGATTGGCGTATGAAACTGCGTAAAGATCAAAATTTAAGTCAACTTGACTTACTGTATGCGATGCGTCAAGCGCTGTGATGTCCCATTTAATAGCTACACGCTGATCGTGCCCACCATCATCACCAATAACAGGAAAATAATTCGTTGAGTCTTTGTTGTAACTTGTCGAGCTATCACCAACAGTTACAATGTAATCAGTATCCGCGTCAGTTGTCGGGTCGTAGGCAACTGATTGGCCAGGGGCTAATGTCACTGGTTTTAAATTCAGTACTAGATCATTTTCCTCAACCGCGTAAGAATCAATGTGCTGCTCTATGTCGAGCCAGTCGTAAATCACATTGCCAGCTTTAGCTGAATGCGTGCGCGGCGTCGAAAACGTGGGAACCCCGTTATCGTCGATGCTCTTAAAAACTTGCGTGTGAATCGTCGGCGTACTTTGAAATCGAATTCGTAACTGCATGCGCATTTCTTGCGTTTGTGCAGCAAGATTTGTCATTCTGTATAGAAACTTTTTTCGACCAAGCAATGTGGTGAAATCAATTTGTAAAGGCCCGCGTCTTACTCTAACTTGCTTTTCGTCAGCCGTTCTTGAACGCTGGATAACATCAACTAAATCAGTGTTAACTAACTGCCAGTTGCCAGCATTACGGCGCTGCACAGTGATGATTTGCCGCGTGCCGCCGTACTGAATATTGCCATCAGCATTAACGAGAAACTTGCCGCCGGGTAAGTCAATATCAGAATTACTGTTATCAACATAACGCTTAAATTGCCCATCACTTGAATCTTGCACATATTGACGACGCGCAAAACATCGCGTGCGATACACGCCGCTGCCAAGATCTTCTCGATCAGCATATTCAGATACAGGAGTAGGCATAATTAATAAGCCCTCGATCTATAATACTATAAAAATAATCCATATCTGCTCGATCAAGTGCAGCGTGCAGACCTTTAACGTCTTTATACTGATTCGATCGTGTTGGGAATTTGTGCCCATGCTGCAAAATTTGATCGTCGCAATAAAAGATAATCGGATTAAACTCCCGAATTAGCTCGGCATAGTTGCGCCAGGAGTCAATCCAACGCTTTTCGTTGAACTCTTCATAGCGATTAGCCCAACTTGCCGCCGTGCGCTCTGGCTGTCTGAACGTCGTAGCAACCGGCCCATTAATATCTTGCCGCCACTCTTCGCTGTCTAAATGCACAGCAGCGAAATCTGGGTCGCCATGGTACGGCCTTGAAAATGTATGGTATCCGGTGTGCTTTATTGTTCGAAAAATCATATATTCTCAACTTGCGATCGCGTTAACGATCATCCTGCTCCGCCTTACCAGTTGGCATGAACAGCATAACTACCTCTGTCATACCTTTTAACGGCGTAAATGTAGTATAGATAAGTCCTTTTGTCGTCATTGTACGTACTAAGCACTCCATGTATACCTCCATAGGGCACTCCTCGTCCAGCCAAATCAAATCCTTTGCGGTCCCTTGGAACGCAATACGCCCTTGATCATACGACTTAAGCCCTATCTCACTAATACCATCCTGCTCTCCTACGTCGTTATAGTGCTTGACGTAGATCGTATCTACTGCATCTGGCACACCTGCTTTGGATGTGGTCCGCACAATATCATCTCCTGGGATCATACCAGTACCTGACATGCCAAGCTGCCCTAGCAGCTCGACCTGGATGATGTCGCGGGTTGTCTTCGCCGTGTCACCCGCTGCCCAAGCGGATATTGGATGGTCAAATTTGTAGCCGTCCCACCAAGGGGGGTATCGACCTGTTGCGTGCGCTACTGCCTCATACGCACCAACTACCGTCTTACCACAGCGGTTGGCCGCAAGAAAGCACCTCTCGCGGTATTGCTTGCCATCAGCTATGAACTCTAAATGCTTTGTATATTTGTGTCGCGGGAATTCCCCGTCATCAGGGAACATTTTGAAGAACCGACGCTGATTAGCTCGTCGCTCCAACTCAGTCAGAATAGCTTGCGCTTCCAGCCGCTCCTTCTCGGAGAGCTTCGGCAAGTTTTTGATGATCGCTAGCAGCTTCGCATCCATCTCAGATGCCTTGCTCATCACATGCTGCCACCAGCAGCGCAGTGAGCTCATCGTCGGCATGCCCTTCCAGCATCGCTGACAGGCCCTCAGGAGGCGCTAGAGCGTCTAGCTGGGCTTCCACGACCTCTTCAGCCTCTCCCTCAATAGGGATGCCTAGAAGCGATTCCAGGCGGCGTCTGAGCTGATCGTCCGTCGCGGGTACTTGGATCTCTTTCTTGTCCGTAAACATGGCCACAACGCGACCCAGGTTCTCCACGGCTTTATTGGCAGCACCTGCGTTATATTGCCTCACATACCGAGTTACTGGCTCACCATCAACCCACTTGGTCTCCGGCACAGGCACACGGCCTAAAGCCATATCACGTATCAGCCGTAAATCGCAGACAACTTCTTCAGGCGTCACTGCTGCAGATTCTCGCAGATTCTTTTGCGCTAACTTGATCGCTGCTTGAATCGTAGGGCTAGCTAAGTATTTTCTTCCCTGATCGGCGCTGATACCAATCATGTCTGTGGCTGACTTCACTGTTTGCGTAACTAGGAATGCTTGCACGAAATCTTGTTGCTCTACTGAGAGCAGGTGCGACCACTTGGCACCGATTTGAGCTAGATCCATTTCACGAATCTAGCAGGTGATGGGGCTAGCGTCAAGCGGTTGTTTTGAGGGTGTTAAGTACAGTGTACTTAGGAAGTGATTTTTCTAGCGCCGCTGTAGGTACTAAGTCCCCCCTAGCATTTAATTTAGCCTAAAGCTTTTTGGGGGTGGGGGGGTCGCTATCGGCGCTAGCATCACAAGTAATTGTAAAACACGACATAGCGTGCCATGTGCCATAGTCTGACAGACTTACCAGCTTCGATAACGTCACTAGCGTCACTAGCGTCACCAACGTCACCAACGTCACCAACGTCACCAACGTCACCAACGTCACCAACGTCACCAACGTCACTAGCGTCACTAGCGTCACTAGCGTCACTAGCGTCACTAGCGTCACCAGCGTCACTAACTCACGTTACACGCTGTAAGTATAGTGTAGTTATCGCTGTAGCGCACAAAAAAGATGAAATCACTCTGAAATCGATTTGAAATCACGTTGGAGTAACATTTCGCGCCAAATACACGAAAAATCATGTGCAAAAATGTGCAAAATTGTGCATTCCGAAGTTTTGCACATAGTTTTGCACATCGCCAAAACCACCTTAAACCATTGATATTTAAAAGATTCTTCAAAAATGTGCAAAATGTGCAAAATGAAACGACCCTTTTACCAGCTTTATATCATCCTTACGCGTGTGCGTTATGTGTATCTAAGTATACTATACTTATATATGTTATTTTTTTACTTATTTATTTTTCTTACCCACTTTTATTTTGCACATTTTGCACATTATTAATAAAAATACCCCAAAAACCCTTTGGAATCAAGCGCTTGGCGCTATCGCAGCTATCCGTGCAAAACCGCGTGCAAAAACACGTGCAAAATGGATTGCACATAGTTTTTAGTAAAAAAGCGTTGAAGTATGCGCAGTACTTGCATATACTTAACTTATCAAATCGACACAACGAGGAAAAATGAAAATGTTAGTC
>Ga0070751_1002351_pt1 | contig 10846 bp, 8 predicted proteins | sample VirMetDEL_Aug_28_FD_78514 | JGI IMG/M metagenome (GOLD analysis project Ga0070751, IMG submission 78514) | Aqueous microbial communities from the Delaware River and Bay under freshwater to marine salinity gradient to study organic matter... | ecosystem: Environmental > Aquatic > Marine > Coastal ...
CGAGTAGTCTTCTGGCATTTTATCCTTTGACATAAACATAAGAACATAGTCTTCCGTTTTGTCTTCAGATAAAACATAGTAAGGTTTTTTAGCATTTTTCTTAAGTGATTCTGCAGTCCGGTCGCTCCTAGTTAGGGAACCCCAGGTAAATTGGTTTTCTCTTAAAATACAAAATGCTGGTGAATTGAGGGAAAAATCTATTCCGACTAGTGTTTTCAAAATGAATGTGTTTAAGAATACAAGTTATATATCAACACAAAAAAGCCCTCCTAAATAGGAAGGCTTTAATTAAATGAATTTAGATTTACATATTAGGCTTTACAACCTCACCTTTCTTTCCAGTGTAGTTGTAATCGTTGATCAATTTGTCATAGCACTTTTTCATCTGATCATCAGTCAAACAATCAACAATATCATTTAGCACTCTCTGATCATTGCCAGATGCAGCGACTAAAAGATCTTTCATATGTTGCTTTAGGTCATCCTCGCCGTACATTGGCTGACCATACTTCATTTCGTTAATTTTGGTTAAATCTGAGAACTTCTTCATACCTTAGTATTTTTTGTATTTTATATATCTTACCTTTCCTTACCAATTTCAAGATCGAGGCCCAAATAGTTGCATTTGAACCCAACATTAAAGGTATAAACAGAAGGGGTATTTTGTGTATAATTCAAGTTTAGTTCAGAGAAAGATGTTAGTGTCACTTCCTTAAACATGACTGTTGTCAGAATATTACCCTCATTATCCAAAGTCCTAAGTGGCAAATTTTGAATATAGGTACCAGGATTCTTAAAATCCAGATAATCCAAAACAGTTTCCAACATAATAAAGTAGTTCACAAACCCCTCTGCTATCCTAAAGGAAACCTGGAACTCTCTGTTAAACAAATCCTGGACTGGCGTTGCACTCTGATAGTTAATTCTCTTACCTAAATTTCTAACCTGTTCAGACAAATCCATACTAACCGAAGGAAATGTCACACTTTGTATAGTGCTATTCATATACGAAGTTAGAGTGTCGTATGGGGTAGGCTGCTTTTTTAAGTAGTCAATATACTTCTCATGAACCTTCTCGGGAAAGAACCCCTTCGGGAATACGAAGTAAAAACTATTTGCTCTTGCGTTTAATATTGCCATTTATGCAATTTTTTTAAAGGGTACAGTATATGCTCTCTCGTAGAACTTCATCTTTGCAGAACTAATATCATAATCCCTGAAGTGGTAAAGATCCTCGCCCAACGGGGTAACTATCCCACTCATAGTATATACCCTTCCTTCACCTTTATCATTAATATCTTCGACATCGAGGTAACTAATTATCTTTTCCTGTACATCAATTCCACGCATAGCAGGCAAAAGCTCACTTCTCCAGGCAACATCTATAAGTAAATCATATTTTTTACCAATCTCAAAAGCACTTATTAGTCCACTTTTCAAGTTGTATAAATCCAGAACATCGCCACACAATGCAATATCAATATCCAGGGTATCACATTTTTTACCAGATTCACCAAAAATATTTTCACAAAAGGCACCGACTAAGAATACATCATATTTAAGGTTAGGGTTCTCATTTAGATAATCCCTTAACCACAACCGAAATAAATCACTTGTGGGCTTGGTGAAAGGTCGCGTAGAAAATTGTTTGCCTCTTCTATGAAGGAACATATTAAATCCAATTAAGAATTATGAAGGATCTATATACTTAGCCCCACCTGAACCAGAATTTCCACTTTTAGAAGCAGTGCTACTTCCACTATCGTTTCCTGATGCATTATTGTTGGAATTATTGTTTGCTGCAGCTCCACCGTTGGTGGTTCCAAATCCAGTGTTCCCGTAATTATAGAGGATACCAAGTGCAGTGTTATCAAATATTCCACTCACCGCTTGGCTAAATACAGCTTTACTGATACCACCGTAAAGCTTATACCCAACGCCAGAAGGATCCAAATAGTAAGCGAGTATATCGTTGGTCGACCATTCCAATTCTATCTTACCTTGGACATCAGATGCTATAGAGCTCCTTATTTCTGCAGGACTTAAATTACTCGTTTGAGATCCACCAGTTGTTGTCGTTGCAGATTGTGGAGTATTTGCCTGATTGTTACCAGAGGTTGACCCGTATGCTTGCCAGGAGGATTGACCGGTTGTTTGTGCCGGGAAGAGATTCAGAAGATTTCCAACAGTAGCCTCACCGGAAGAAATAGTTCCAGTTTGTAGATCAGTAGTAACGCTTACTTGTGGAGCAGTCTCGTCTTCTAATATCCAATTTCCCCAATATAAAACCGAGGAGGATTTAGCTGAAATGTTAGCAGTTCCAATCTGTGCTTGGTTGTTTTGAGAAGAAACAGAAATATCGGATACAGATCTATTAAAAGAGGTTGTTCTAGACTGTACTTGTGATCTTAAGTTGCTCAAAGCAGAAACGTTTCCATCATTACCTGTGTTTGCTTCAACCCTAGGCCTATTAGAAATATAAAACTTCTTATTGGTAAACTGCAATATTTGCGTTGATAGGGTTTCATCTATTTTAAATGCTAGTTCACCCTTTGCAGGTTTAGCAATGTTATTATCAGCTATTGACGGAGCACTAACCTTCTTGTTCTGGTTGTCAACAAAAACCATCGAATATTCACCAGAAGAAGAGAGGTCTATATTTTTAGTAGTGCCGTCATTTGCTTTTTGGAAAAACGTAAACTTATAATAGTTATCAAAAGGAGAAATAGTAATGTATGCTTGACCAACCCCGTAAGAAATTGCTGCACTAGCCGTAGTTTGGTTAGAGGTGTCTTCTCTCAAGGTACTCCCATTTACAACCAGATTGGTAAGTGAGGTGTTTACTAAGGTTCGGTCAACAAAAACATTTGCAAATTTTGTAATCTGACTAGGGGTTATTCCGCTGCTTGGTACCGATATGTTTGTGCTACCAGCCACCTTGTTGTAAATCTTTTGCTGCTGAGGAAGAACCTGAAGTTGCAATGGCTGAATTTCAGCACCATATCTACTCACATCAGTAGAAGTGTAGGTTGCAATTCTGATAAGCCTTGATTGATCTTTGTTATTAACCAGAGTCATGGTGTATCTCAAGGTAAAAGAAGAAGCAACCTGTGGGTATCTAACAATAGGTCTTAAAAGGTTTGGAACATCATAGGCAGTGGTTTGGATATTACTAAAATTAGATGTATTTAGCAGTGCCCCTCCAACTTGCTCAAGAGTTTCAATAGTATGATTTAGGTAGTAACTATTCCCAATAGAATTTTGGAAGAGGATGAAATCTTCCGGAAATCCACCATTATCAGTAGCAAAATACTCAAAGTAGTCACCCTGGTCAGACGGTGCAATATAGGCACCTATATTCTTAAATGGGTCAGTAGACTCAAGAGAAAGAGCTGCCAGAAGATTCGTGCCATAGGTGTCATAGCCATTGGTGGTTGTTGTACTTAAAATCTCGTAGGCTTTAATCCTTATCGGAGCTGCTGTTTGATATCCCCGACCGCTCTTACTAGTTAATCCAGCTAAAGTTTTTGACTTATTTGAAGCTGTAGCTGCAGCGTACTTGTTGTTCATGTCAACAAGACTTGGTATCTTAACTTCGTAATATTTGTCGAAAATATTAGACCCAATCGTCAGAGGATTTGGACTCAATGTGTAAGTCTGGGAAGAACCCTTCGATAATTTGATCTGCGAAAATGTTACATGAGATCCGTTTACATCAAGATACTGAATCTGAAGAACAAGACCATCAATATTATTTAGGTTATATCCAGCAAGAATGTGATACCTTACAGAGTCATAAATCACTTGAATATTGGAAGGAAATGTAATAGGGAGATCTGCAGTATCTGTAAGAGCTGAATTAAAATCATTGTAAGGTACTACCAGTCCTGGATCAAGAGTTATAAAAGTATTTTGGTTAGTTTGTACAACGCTATTATTACGGGTATTCTGTGTTACCGATTGATCCTCGTCGAGGTTCATTATCTGTACATCGTTAGAAGGTTGTCCGTTATCATCTTCCAGCACACCATTGATCAACTTATTAAAACCAATTGATGGAGATCCTGTGTTGACAAAATATGTCTCTGGGTTTGGTTGATCTGCATACCTATACTCCATTACCAGGTAAGGAGTAAGCTGAACGTATTTTGATGTGCTTGAAAATGCCATTTTATCTTTCTTTATTTACCAAACTGCAGGAATTTTGGTGAGTAGTGCAAGCCAACTCCTATGATAGGCCCTGCTTGATACCCATCCGTTGTAAGGAGCATACCATAACCTACATTAACACCGATACCAAAAGGTTTTCTTGCTCCCCTTAGTGCTTTTCGTGTACCTGGGTCATCGACCATATCCAAAGCATTTATATCATTAAACGAAATGCCTGGGAAGGTAGTGGAAGCTCTTACAAATAGCCTATCTGTTTTCGGATCTCTATATAAACCAGTTACCAAATCTATCTTTTGCTCAATGGTAAGATTTACTACACCAGGGTTGATTAAGGTTCTTTCTAAGCCATTTATTAAGGTATCACTTGTAGTATAAGGTAATTTACCGCTAACCATTAATCTATTATTTCCAGGCAAAGTTGGATTGTAAGCAAACTTCAAAGTTGAAGAACTATCGCCAATCTCATTCTCAACAGGAACTATAATTGTTGTGTCCCTATAAACCACTTGGGTCTCAATAACAACGCCAGGCTTTTTATTTTTAGCTAATTCTAGTTGTTTAATCAGATCTTCTTGCTCCTCCGAAAGTTCATTGTATTTTAATTGGAAAGCAGATTTTTCCGCAAGAACATTTCCAAGCTTTGAGGTAACTTCTCTTACGCTATCCTGCTCTGCCAGAAGGTTGTTCATATTTCTTTCAGCCTCCCTTTTGGCATTTTGAGAAACGTTGCACTGTCTTAAAAGCAAAAAAGCTAGGGCAACTATAGCAACTATAGGTCCAGCCTTGCTGTTAATTAAAGACCATATTTTACCAACAATTGGTGTCATTTCATATAGATTAGTTTGAATGGATCGAGTGTTCCCTCACCATATTTGTTCTTAAGTCCAGTTATAAACTGTGCTTCTTGGTCCCTCAAATTTTCAAGTTCCTTGATCAATGTACCAGCTTTTTTAGTTAGCAGATCCATCTCAGCCTGTACTGATTCAATTTCACTCCTAACCGAGGAAAACTGGTCCTTTAATGAATTGGCTTTATTTTTCTCTTTCTTTGTAAGTTCCATTACTGTATATTTATCTAAGTTTATGTATCACAAAATTTCTTATTAGAGACCTCCTGGACCGAAGACTCCGCCTCCGCCTCCGCCAGAAGCAGATGTCGCTACCGCTAAGGTATAAGTTTCCCAGCCACACTCGTAGTGATCGTCTGAAAAAGCCTGGTAGTGGAATTGTTCAGTGAGTGTTACCGGGAAAAAAGTTAAACGTATGTGCTGACACCCACCTGGACCTGCTGTATTGTCGTTAATATATTCTTTGCCTACACCAGGTATTCCGGATTTAACCACTCTTATTCCACCAAAGGAATATGCTGTAGAATTCATAAAGAAATCGAAGGTTCTGCTTTCACCAGAATTTAAAAGTCCCGTTGCCCAAGAAAAATTACTACCAACATTCAGCAGAACACGGTTAGCTTTTCCGTTAGCACTTGGCATACCCGCAGGAGGTGGAGTAATAACACAAACATCGTTTGTTGGATTTCCACAATTTACATAAGAGTCTACTCCATCAGATAAGAAATTTTGTGAGGTGCTAGTTATACCTTTGACCTTATATGCACCAGTAGCTCCATTAGCTCCACCGATGGAAAATCTATTTGTCCTTTCAGATTTAATAAAGTCCTTACCCGTCGTACTTAATACCTGAAGCAATTCATCGGAAGTTTCTGATGCTGCAGTGATATTTACACCATTTCCAGACCCAGTTAAATTCGCCAAAGGACCGTATATAACAGTAGCAGCAATATATCCAGTTGAGCCAGGATTACTTATAGTTACATCAAAAGATGAAGCAGATAAGTTTGCATTACTGGAGGAAAAACTAAAAATTCCAGGGGTTGAAAAAGAAAAAGTACCCGTACCACCGGTTGCTGCAGTAAAACTAGCAGTCGATCTAGATGAAACATTCAAATTCTGATTCGGAGCCGAAAGTGTCATCGTTCCTCCCGTGGCAGAATAAGTGGAAGAAAGTCCACTTTGGATTCTAGCTTCTCCAGGAAAGTTCCATTTATGGTCATAAGAGCTTCCTGTTTGGGACCACTTCATAGAAACTATTCCACCAGGAGTCTGAGTTAAAAAAGTCTTTGCAAAACCAACTATAGGAAAATCAGAAGTTTGAGAGGTATCTGTTGAAACTATTACCTTAGAAAGGTTAGGATTCATAGACGATGTTGCACCAACAGAATCTGATAAAACAAAAGTTTTATCTCCCTGACTTCCATTAATGTAAATGGCATTATTTGAAGTTGAATTACCAGGACCGGAAACACCAGTTATTGTAGAAAATACACCGGAAGAAAGAAGTGTTTGTCCGCTATCAATCCAAGAGCCAGAGGTATAAACGTAAACCTGCTGACCTCCAGTAACCCCTATGTTAATCCAAATATCACCATTTTGAGATTCAGAATCACTTGGTTCAGTAGAGGAGAAAAACCAATCAGCAGCTCTTTCGCCAGTTGCACCTGCTTCACCATCTCTTCCAGCTTGACCTCTAATACCAGTAGCACCAACATAGCCAACAGGACCCCTTTCGCCAACACCATTGAAAAATACCTGATAAAAATTGTGATTTATCTTATTGATAATCGTATCCTTGTCATCACCTGGTAATATGTATTTTGTATTAAAATCTGCCATCTCCTATATTAGAATAAAACTCCGCATTCACCCGAACATGTCGAATAATAGCATTTTGGTGTAGATCCAACCATTAATATTGTGACCTCAACATAGCTTGCTGAGGTTGAAAAAATTGTGTATGCGCCAGAACTAGTAGGAGGACCGGAGGCTGTTACTGATGTCATGCCGTCAAACTCCTTCCCACTCTTGGCATAATAGTGAAGTGTTATTGATTCATTATTAGCAAGATAATCCCTCCAAGATGTGGAATTTGAGGCATTTGGTATCCCTATTATTCTTTGACCTGAGGTTGTCCAATCTGCATATAGAATATTCCCAGGTCCGAAATCAGTAGTTGAAAGGCCCTGTCCAGTATTCCCAGCTGAAGGTCCATAGAACCAGCTTGTATAAGTTACACTACTTATGTTAATTGTAAAAGAAGCTGTACTACTTACAGTATTATTCGTTGCATTAACTTGTCTTTGGAATGTTACTTTGCCATCATTCCTAACACTAAATCTTTCTGTGCTTGCACTTAATAGCCTCAGAAGATAGTAAGAAGAAGACGAAGATGTAGATTGAACTTTCAATGTATCACCACTTCCAGAGCTAAGAAGGCTTAATAGTGGGGACTGACTTGTTACTCCTGTAATATTCAACGGAACCGAGAGGGCTAATGAACTACTGGAAAGTGTAAATTTCTGAGAAGAGAAAGTCATTAGTGAAGACCCAGACGAAAATGACATATTACCCGTAGAGGTGACGTTCATGTTCGAACCAGAAGACATGGTCAGACCACCATTACCAGATATATCCAGTGTTGATGAGGTAGACTGTATAAGCATACTTCCTCCCGAGGTAATAGAAAGGTCATCCTGTGGAACCGAGAATAATAGATCATAATTAGAACCAGAGGGATCTAACCATCTAAACTGTGGGTGTCTATTGTAATCTGCTGGTGTTCCAATTCCACTTACATTGGTTTTAGAAAACTCCATAATCGGATAGTCGTTGCTACCATTTGAAGAAATCAGAAACTTAGCATAAGTCGGGTTTATGGTTGAAGTTGCCGCAGCAGAATCGCTAAGTACAAGGGTATTGAGTTCAGGGAAGGGGCTGCTGATAACAATAGCATCCTTACTTCCAGTTGGACCAGAAACTCCAGATACTACTTCAAAAACCTCTGATGCTTTCAGGTTTTGTCCAGTATCAACCCACCCAGCACTAGTATACTCAAAAATAGAGTTGTTAGCCAAAGTCTGAACCCAATAATCTCCAACCCTTATCGGGTCGCTAGCTCCACCAGTTGGCTCAGCTCCCTGAACAAACCACTTAGTACCTCTTAAACCTTCTTGCCCAGGATCCCCTTTAGGACCAGCAGGTCCAATCGGTCCTTGCTCTCCTTGTGCTCCCTGTTGTCCTTGAGGGCCACCACCAGAAGCTACAATAGCATCAAAGTTAGAATTTACTTTCTCCCTTATGGATTGCTGGTTGTCGCCGGCGTTTAAAGCTTTTATGTTCAGATTCGGCATTTTCTTCTCTTATCTTTGTTTATATATTCCTTAACTTCTAATCCCTATATTTTTTCTATCTGGAAAGTAAATGTAGTGGAGTAGTTTTTTCCGCTTTCCATTGGGAGTTCAAACGAGTATGACAGGGCATTTCTTTTTGTAAGCTTATAGTTTGGTTCTTGATAATACGAATATCTAATCCTATCTGGACTAACTAAATCACCTCTAAGCAGTAGCTCTGTAGCACTTAAATCAGTACCAGTCTTTTTAACAAAGAGATCAAAAGTTATCCCTTGATAGATAGGCACTATGTTTTTATCAATATAGGTTTTGATATCATCATTTATGTTTTCTGGATCACCAACACCAAATTCGCTAATTATATTTTCAACGAATACCTTGCTTATCCCAGAGTTCAATAGGAATCTTCTTAAAATTCTATCAAGCCTAATTGACCCATAAAGCTTATTTGTTTGTGTGTCCTTTTGCCAGAAAACCTCAACATCTGGGTAAATTCCTTCATCGAATGCTGGTAAGTCTACACTCGAAAGAACTGTTCCCAACTGACCTATACCAGTGTTTGATGTTTGTGGGGTAATACTCTGTATCTGCTGAAGTGCCCTGGTAGCTGCCGCGTTAATTTTCTGGATATCAGTTTCTCCACTATTTCTATTTACCTCCAAAGTGATAAATGTATATGATGTTATCGTATAAGGGGTTTGCATCATCTTAGATCCAAAGAAAGACTTGTTTTCCCTCATTGATCTAGTACCAGCAACTGACGAATTCTGTGTAGCAGATGTGAAAAGATTGAAATAACCAGGATCCCAAGTAGAAAGAAATACAGAAAAATCTTTTTTCGCAATAGGTGTTTCACCAACTAGGGGATAAACTGGACCTAGGGGTAAATTGTCAGATTTCTCTAGAATGTTTCTTCCCAGTGAAACCTTACTATAATTTAGATTTTTTAGCTTACCAAACTCAGATTTTTCTGGAGCAAAGGTACAATTGCGGTAACTTAAATCTGCTGACGTAAATCCAGTAACAGTATCTGTTTTATCGTTTTTGTACCTCATAACCTTCTTGAACAATGGCTCGTATTTACCAGCATATCTTAAAATGTCTGCAGCATAATTTGAACCCACGTTAATCTGATATCCGGTAGGCTGGTTCTGACCTAGAGTCTGAGGTCCTGAATAGTCGGCTACCGGGAATGTCCCATTACTTCGGAAAAGAGCAGTTGGCTTTTGCATATAGAATTGGAAGTAATCATTTCGTACCTCGGTAGTTTGAGTCTCTTCGTCCCAAGAATATGTTCGATATTTGATAAAGGGGCTTTCGTTATTTACCCTATCAGAAATCTGTGATAGAGAAACCCTCCTCATGATAAAATCAAAGTATTTCTCACCTCCCTCTACCTGAAATACTGGATTTCCTTGGTAAGCACTTTTAGGTCCAACAGGTACAGTAACAGGAGAGCTAAATGCAAAAGGTATTGTAAATGTATAATTAGCACCAACTGGACCAAAAGATGCTAAATTTTTAGATCTTCCAATAGGCCAGGGGTAAGTTGAGGAAATAGCAGGAACGCTGAAGCTTCCCTTACCTGTGGGAGATAGTGATCCAGTTCCACCAACAGGATAAATCGTATTAATCTCTTCCCTTAAGTCTGTATCATATTCGGAATTTGGAATAGTATAGATAAAACCAGGATTAGTAAATTCAGTAACCGAACTATTAGAAGAGATGGACAAGTCGAGTGCAGCACTAAGTTTGATGTCATCAATTTCATATAGTGGAGATCCCGTTGCTCCAGTAGACCCAGTTGTTCCTACTCCAGCATCCCTCTTTTTATCACTAAGACTGTAAAGCAGTGTATAATCTAAATAGGGACTACTACCAGTCCCACCAGTATATCCTAGAGGGAATGCTCGATAATCTTTGATAACTACTGTACAGACAAAAAGAACACACTTTTGTTGGGTGTTTTCGATTATCTCATAACTAACAGGAGATTGAATGGTATTGGTTGTCTCGACTTCAACCCTTAAGATTGAAGCAAATTTATAGTCCTCAAACCCTCTGTAATTAGGAACATATTTTTCAAGGGCACTTTGAGGGTTAGCAACAGTACTCCTTCTTCTTAGCGATATCTTAGCCCCTCTAAAAACAGTATCATAAAATCCAGTAGACCTGTTGTAGACAAATGGGGTGAATAGCTCCTTTGTTGTGTTTCCAGAAATATTATAAGGGCTAGAATAGTCTGCTGGCTCAACCGTGAGGAAAGAAGAAAAATATAAAGCATCATCAGGATTTGCACTCCTAATTTTGCTAAGGTCTATCTTGCTCGGTAAATAGCTGTTTTGTCCCTCTATTTCATTAGAAGGATATCCGTCAGGAACCCCTTCCAAAAGCATCCATTCGTGTGTGAGATACATTGGATCTGGAATTTCATTTTCAAAGCTGGGAGAAAAGTTAGTTGGGCTAAACGCAG
>Ga0070751_1002352_pt1 | contig 10843 bp, 9 predicted proteins | sample VirMetDEL_Aug_28_FD_78514 | JGI IMG/M metagenome (GOLD analysis project Ga0070751, IMG submission 78514) | Aqueous microbial communities from the Delaware River and Bay under freshwater to marine salinity gradient to study organic matter... | ecosystem: Environmental > Aquatic > Marine > Coastal ...
ATCCAAAGTGCAGGGCACCCGTGTTCCCAGGGTCAGTGTCTTCGTAACGGTTCACATAGTTATATTTATACTTGAGCCGACACTGACGGAAAGTTTCACGCTTGGAATTACTTATGGTATCACAAAACATCACATCACCAGCGGATAGTAGAGGACTATCTCGATATCCTCTAGAAAATCTTCAACCTGTTCTTCGCTATACTTACACTTCTTAATTAAGTATTGATTTAAACTCTTTAATTTAACAGGTTTCTTGTTCTGTACTGATAGTAGTAGCTTATATTGAAACTTCTTAATAAAGGCTATTGAATACTTATATCTCCATTTCTCTACAAAGGAATCACTAAAGGTGAAGTTTAATAAGTCTATAAACTCTATAATCTCTATACTTTCATTATTCATCTATATATTTGTTTATTTATATATAATACAGGGGTTTCCTTGAGAATTCAAAACAATTCATGAAAAAAACACCTTTTGATTCAATACCTAAAGATGCCCTAGATCAAGGTGCTCACCTTACGACAATATCTGCCCTTCGTCCAGGGGCTATATGTAGCTTAATGTATAAGAACAAGCTAGGTACAGGTAGAAGGTTAGAGGTTAAACCGTTTACAGTTATGGTCGTGTCTAACTCTCGTACAGGATTAGGGTCCGTGATGTTTGAACATAAATCCCCAGGAAAGGTTAAGGACAAGTATTTATCCTGTTTCATAGTTGACCACCTCCAGTTTGAAACCATCAACTCGATTAGAACTTCTATAGATAAATACAGAAAACAACTGGGAGACGGAAGAAAGGCGAAAACCTACAGATATGTAAAGTCTCTGTTCGGTCTCTTGATTGGAAAAGATAAATACAGAACTCTATCAGTTACAGAAGGGTCAATCTCTAGCGTTGTAAGATACGATATTCAATACTACCAAAAGGTTTTAGAAAATGGATGAAGAACAGTTAAGACTGAATACGATTGTTGGCGGTTTGCGGTCCTCCGTAAGCACCATGCAGCAGTCTGTTACTCAAAACTCTTCAGTGCTGTCTAATCTAAATTCTAGTGTCAAAGGTCTTACTAAATCAACAGAAGTCTTAAAAGATACTTTTAAGACTAAGACAGATGAGTTAAGGAAGTCCTTTACAGACTTAGACACCTCTATAAAGAAACTTTCAGATCTTACACAAAAACTGATACTAGCAAAACAAGGTGGAACACCTCCACCTCCACAATTACCAGGAGGAAGTGGAGCAGCAGGAGGTAGTGGTGGATCACAGCCCCCTTCTCAGCAACCACCTACACCAGGGCCTACCCCTACGCCTTCGTTTGGGGAAACTGCTGGGGCTACAATTGCAAGTGTCGTAGAGTCCTTAGAAGATATTTTAGTGACTCAATTAACACAAGCGGTAGGGAGCTTTTTCTCTGCAATTGCGAACCAAGCGAAAGAGTTTATATCTATATCAGATCAACTACTGTCTGTAGGATTTTCAATAGATCAGTTTAGAGCATCTTATGCGGAGAACAATAGTAATCTAGTAGGATCAAATGATGAGCTTAATCAGCGTATGGTTACAATTGCTGGAAGCTTGCAAGATGCTGCGAAGAATACTCAATCTCTGGTTGAAGCAGGTATTGATCCTCTAAGTATTGATATCCTTAACCTAGCGGGTACTATGGGTACACTAGGTCAGGATGTAGGGAAGTTGATGAAGGTAAATCAAGCCCTCTTCACACAAGGGGGCTTAAACTCTGATGATCTAAATAGCCTAGCTGCAACTTTAGATCGAGCTAGGGTAGAACAAAGTGTAAGCACTGAAAAACTAATAGAAAGTATGTCTAAGTTGGAGGCTGCTTTCCCACAACTAAATGTTGCTGGAATTACTAAAGAGGCCAATGAATTAACAATAGCACTGGCAGCACAGTTAGGCGCTGGTGCAAAAGAACAGGCTGGAGAGCTTGTAGCTTTACTAACGACGGTAGAAGGGTCTATCATGGCCCAACAACTTGGTATAGGAGATATAACCAAGAAACTTGCATCAGGTGTAGATCCAGAGACGGTAGCTTCTGAATTAGTCTCAGCCATAGGCCCTGCTGCTGGAAGAATATTAACTATGGGAGGAGATGCAGCACAGGCAGGCGCAGCAGGAACAGCAGCCGTAGTCGATACCTTTGGTCAGATGGGAACATCTCTTGTTAATATATCTCAAGCGATGGAAAAGGCTGCCGAGGGAGGAGAAACAGATCAACTAGTAAGCTTCTACGAAAGTTTTGAAAATCTCAAGAATGAGATAATGAAACCTATTCAAGAAGCTGGAGCCATGTTAGCCGAGAAGTTCTCTCAGTATGTACCCACTATCTTGGAAATGATTCAAACATATTCCCCTGCCATTAGAAACGGCATTATGACAGTGGTAAATGGTATATTACAAGTAGGTAAGATTTTACTTTTTGGTCTTCCTAACATTATAAGAGTATTAGGAACTTTGGTAGGAGCACTCGCGGGATTTAAAATAGTTTCGCTTGCGATATCAGCCAAAAAAACACTAGCAGACGCAACAATAATAGGACTACTTACAACAATTGCTGCTCCAGTCGCCGCAGCAACTTTCGGAGCAGCAGGAGCAGCAGGCGCAGCCGCTACGGGCGTAGCCACCGCCGCTATGACAGGTGCTCAAGCCGCAGCCCTAGGTGTAGGTGCGGCTGTAGGAGCAGGAGTTGGACTTGTTCTTGCAGACGAACTTGCAACTCCTTTAGAAGGAATGTTGGAAAGTTTAGAATCTATTGACGGAACAGCAAAAAGAGAAGAGGCTAGGGCATCAGAAAAAGAGACTCAAGAGAAGTTGGAAAGGCTTCAAGAATATCAAAGACAACAAGTCAGCGAGTTCGATAAGTTCTTAAAGGATTTCATGACTAGGAACATGGAGCAGGTAGCTCTAACAAACAGAGGACAGGGCGAGCTATTAGTTATGATTGGAGAGAAGATAGATAATCTGACAAATGTAACTGATGGAACACCTAGAAGAATGGGTGAAGTAGTGGAAGCGGCTGGTGCTGCTGGTGGACTAAGAAATGAGGATGAACCACAATGAGTGATCTAACCAAATACATTTATAGAAATAGGGTAGACCCTCACCTTCAGGATAGAGCTAGACTTCTATTTCAGTTTTATGAAGGATCGAATGTTATACGAATAGGGCTTCCTTTCTTTGAGAATGTTAAGATAACCGAGAGAAAGAAGTCTAGAATTGCAACTTATAACCCCATAGGCAGATCTAGTTCTTTGTTTGCATATCTAGGAGCAGAGGCCAGAAATATAAAGTTAGACTTTAATATAACAGTTCCTCATTTAGTTCAGAATTATTTGGATACTCAGAAAAGAACTGGATCTCTTACTTCTAAAGAATCAAAATTAGATTATCTAAACTCTGTAGACCCTCCTTCTGTTAAAAGCCCTGTTAGAGATGTTATTGATAATTTCTATGCTACTTTATCAGCACCAGAAGAGGGAGCATGGAACAGAGTTTCTAAACCTTCTGTAGGTGTTCCTGACGGAGGACCTACAGGTTCAATGGAGACAAAGCATTCCAACAGGAGAAAAGCTCATGCTGCTGTACTTGAGTTTATAAATCTCATACGATCATCCGTAGTTAACAACAGTGAAAGACCTTACGACGGCCCTCCTTTACTTCTCCTGGATTATGGAATTCAATATGTAAATGTTCCTTTATTAGCCAGGGACTATTCGATTAAGTTTTCTGATGATAAAGGGTATGATACAGAATTACTGTTACCTAGAGTTCTAGAAGTATCTTTAGATTTAGTTGAAGTAAGGACTAGTGGTTCTGATGATGTAAGCATTGATTACTTCAGAAATACAGGTTGGGAGAAGACAGTTCAAGATCTACAACAAGGTAATAACCCAGGTGTAATAAGATGAGATATCATTCAAGATATGACTACGGGAAAACAACCGTCCTTCACAAGGGGAAGAAAATTACAACCTCTTTAGGCTCTGAATACGATGACCTATTAGAAGATATTGAGAATTCGTTTGAATATGAGATTGGTAAAATACCGTATTACCACGACAGCAGACCAGACCTTACATCTTATATTTTTTATGATTCTCCTAGATATTGGTGGTTGTTATTACACGCAAATGCGTTAGAGGATTCTTTCAACTTCTATGATAAGGGAGACCTTATAAGAATACCAAAGCTATGACACGAATAGGATTAGATTCAAGGCTTCCTAATTACGAAACACTTTCTCCTGCTCCACAAGCACAGGTAGTGTTAGCGTTTGATAAGGAATCTATTGATAACTTCTTTGATTCGGGTTTAGGCGTTAATTCTGATTCCCTAAAGGTATTTTCAAAAGGGGACGGTAGATTACTAAACTTTACTCATGAGCTAGGATCGCAGGAAGGCGGGAAGGCAAAGAACGAGTTTACTTTAAAGATTGTTGATCACGATAACTACTTTCTAAATTCTTTATTCGATAGAAAGTTCGATCAGGTTCTTAATCAAGCCAGAAAGATAGTAGGGTTAGATGCAAAAGAAACTGAAATATCAACAAATGCTAAATCAGAAACTTTTGATTATAGAGATGAACTTCAAACCATATCGGGCGGTCTACCGAAGTTTTATATAGCATATGGATTAGGAAGCAATACTAACCATTGGGCGGGTCCATTCGTTTGCCATTTATTAAATGGAATATACCAAGAGGATGGTGAAGGTATACAAACCCTAGAACTAAAATTCTACCCAGAGTTCAGAACGGACATAGTTCCTAAACAGATTGAAGGTAAAGGTGGTCAGGTAGGATTAGATGTTAAGTCTACAATAAATGTAGCTCAATTCTTTTTTAATACAGCAGGGTCTAAAGGAAGTACCGATAGAAAGATTGAGACTATAGAAGTTAGATGGTTAATAAATAATTTACAAAATGCGTTAGAGGAATCCATATTAAAGTACTTAAGAGGATGTGGGTATAAGAATGTTCTTTTATTATTTTCTGATTTAGAGAAAATTATGGAGGACGCTAATTACGATACTTTCTCTGGAACTAAAAAAATAACATGGGGTAAAAAAACAAAGAAGTACTTGAGAATATTGAATTCATCTAATCTAGATGGGGTTGCTGGTAAATTTGCTGATCAAGAAGCGTTGTACGATTTACATAGAATATTTAAACTGCTGGGCATAGATGTAACACTTCCAGAGATTAGTAGCGAGAATACTTCCAAAATTAATTGGATTCAAAACCCTCATATAACACAAAAGGTTACTACTGAACAGCCTTATGAGTATGACGATGAGATGACCAAGTACAAGGATGATGTTACTTATGGATTGACGATAAAAGCCCCACCTCAAGGACAAAGTGTTTTTAAACCTGTTCTTGATATATTAAACAATTTACAAGATCATGTACAGAGGTTAGTGACCCCATTCATAGGTGTAGAAGCAAACGCTTTGATAGTGGATGAATGGAGAAGGGCTCATCCTAATTACATAACAGATCCTGACGAACCAGTAATCGTTATAGGTGAAGAGGCTTTAATACAGAAAGTTCTATACCATAAAGAAAATAATTCATTAAGAATATCTGATTACATTTACCCTAGCAAGAATTGCGTAGTTTCTTATATTTCAAATGAAGCAAATGATTACAGAGAGTTTATGAAAAACTTCCATGTATCAAAGAGAGGTAAGGGCTTCTTTGATTATAATTCAGGAGCACTTCCTGACGAATTTAGTTGGAATGATAGAGCCGCAGCCGAAGGTTATGCAGTTCCAGTGTTCAAGATAAATACACAAAATCCGAATGTCTTACGGTTTACCTCTAAAAGTAAAGGTATGTTCTTCTCCACCCTGGCTGGTACTTGTCAGACTATAGCCTCTGTAATTAAAGAGTCTTTAAAGGAAGGAGGAGTTAATCCATATATGTCTGTAAAGTCTAACTTATCAGACACTATAGCCCGTGTACTTGAGACAAGGAATAAGGAGGGGGATACTAATAATGTTAGAAAATTTGCTAAAGCTCCTCCTATAGACTTTAAAAAAATAGGGGATGAAGTAGCTGACCTTGTATTAGAAGGAGATCCTTTGGGACCCTCACCAGTATCAACTGGAAATGATATAGTTTCTTTCTTAACATATATAAACAACTTTTATAAGATGTTTAATTTTCAGCACATGTGCTCTATAAAAACATTACCTTACTATAATCTATCAGAGCTATCTGTATTGAATGAAAGGGCTATTTTATTAAAAAATCAGGTCACACCTGTATTAGAGGAGAGAAGTACAACCAACAGCATTTATACAGGTATATGGGCCTTCAGAGCGTTTAAACATGTAATAAGCACTAGTGATGCATATTCAGAATTCTCTATGTATAAAATGGCGTTCGAGTTTGAGAATAATGGTGATAAAGGTACGATAGGAGAAGGCGACTAATGAATATGCGTAGTGGTATAGTTAAGGAACTTCGTGATTGGCACCAACAAGGTAGCATGGGTGTGCTATTCTTTAATGAGTCTAGAATAAGATGGGTTGAGTATGGATCACAGAGAAGTGGTGCTGGTGGATTGTTGGCATTCCCAGAAGTAGGTGACATTGTTATATGTGTAAGAGATGAGGATAGGGATGCTTGGGTTTATTTATCTACGGTAAACAATGTCATTACCGATTTTAATTATCTAATAGACGAAAATGATAATGATAATATTGAAAAAGCATATCCTTTAGGAACATTCGTTGCTAACTGGGGACCTCCAAACCCTTACCAATACACGCTTACACCTCAATTAGTATCCTTAATGTCTACTCTTGGAGCAGGCATTTATGCAGTGGACGCAGCTACTGATGAGGCTTTGTATAGGCATGTTACTGTTAAATCCTCTGCCGACAATAGGCTTACAATCTCAGATGTGCCAGGAAATGAAGGAGTGTGGATGACGGTGAACGCTGGTACTGATGAAATCCAACCGCAAGATATAGTAAAGATTTCCGGTACGAAAACAGCAGACCCGCTAGGACCTAGATCAATACAGCTTGTATGTAAGAACAATATATGGCAAGAGTCGTATAGTGGAAACTTTAGAATAGGGGTGTACAACGGCGGCTTACTTGAGATAATAAATGAATCACCAGAGGAGTTGAAGGTCGCAGGTGTTGATGGTATACGCACGGGAGAAGTGTACCTAACTAGCCTTCATAACGACATTCACCTTCATGTACGCAAGCAGGGTAAGAGGGTTATTATCCAATCAGATGGTAACTCTGAGAATGTAATTGAACTTAGATCTACGGGAAGTGTAAAGGTTCATGCTGGAGGGAATATTGATCTAGACTCTGGAGGAGAGATTAACATAAAGGCTGTAGGTAATGTAAATATTGATGGAGCTAACATCTACTTGAAATCCGATCAAGCAACTCCTGGACAGATAGAAAAAACAAATATTGAGAGAGAGGGAGAGTAATGGCTTATCTAAACCCTAATGTATTAACAAATCCGCTACAGGCTACCAACCAACTCTTTGGTGTTCCTGGTTGTCTTATAGACCTTACAGAAGAGATGGCTAGGCTTCTCCCTGGTGATATTTTAGGCAACTACGCTACAGGTCTTAAGCAAGGTAGGGAGAACGCTCAAAACCATATAGCATCAATAACAAAGAAGCTTTTTAGAGATACTGGTATAGTTACCTTCAACACAGCTACAGGAACTATAGAATTCTTTTCAAGCTCGAACGCTTCTAACTCCCCTGGGGCATTAGGCGGTGTAGCGTCCTTCGCAGGAAATGTGGCAGGTTACGGTCAAGCATTATGGGAGAATGTTAATGCAGCTTTGGATGTAGTTAATAATATAAGTGACTGTATTGATGAAGTTAGAGAGTGGATGTCCAACACTACAGCAGACCAAACGGCCACAACAGGGCAGTCCTCAAACACAACCTTCCCTACTGAAGTTGAAAAGCTTAACGCATCCAAAGCCCTTGATCAAGCTAATCAATTTATTGATAATGTAAACGCCACTCTTCAAATCATTGAGAATGAACTTTTAGAAAGAGATAGAGATCCTTCTAGAGAACCTATCCTTATAACAGACGGGATAGACGCTGACCCAGACGAAGAACCAGAGCCAATCTTCAGACTTGTATACGGCCCTCCGAAGTCCAAGAGCGGCCAGTTCCTACTGTCAATGGACGGCATCTACTACAACAGCCAAACCTCGTCATATGCCATGGGAGATGTCCCTACGCAGGCAGACATAGGATTTGTACCAGCCCCAGACAGGTGGAGAATGGATCACCCAGCAAACCTAGGAGGCAAAGGGTCTGGGTTCTCTTTAAACCAAGTTAACAAGTATGTTGGAACTATCTTCGATATAAACAATATAGATAATACGGAAACTCTTCTAAAGCACTATAGGGCAGACACTCTTTATAATAATTTAGTTGGTCAGAAGAATATTTCTGTTGACGCATTAAAGAAAGAGAAGGCCGACCTATTAGCAGACGGTTATACAGAAGATTCTGCAATAATATTTAACATAGATCAAAACATATTAAGCGTTATAGGTGAGTATGATTATAAGATCAACAAAAGAAAGAAGCAGATCGAGGTAGCTGTAAAAGCTCCAGACTTCTTCGGACTAGAGCAGCCATTCTTCCCAGGACATGTTCCTGTTAACGATTTCTCATTCTTAAGTTCACTAAATCTTTCAATAGAGATAGCGGCTCAAAGAGACCTTACTTTTGATCATGGAGAGGTTAAAGATATAATCCTTCCTCTACGACCTATTTTCGTAAAAGCCAAGGACTCTGAATACAGAGTACAAATCTCAGACCTTGAGGTTGCTGAAGTTGGTGTAGGAGCTTTAAAGGATTATGGAGATGCTTCATCTGTTGAAGAAACAGTACTATACATTACAGATGCGATAGAAACTAAAGGTCTTGAGGCTAGTTATTCTTTCTTATTACCTAATGTAGAGACTGTTGGTGACTCTATCCTGTATAGGACTTTGAATAATAATGGAGAGTCTGGATATCTAAATGCTCAGATATTAGGATCAGATACTTCTTCCGTATTCTTAAGTGGAGTCAGCATACCTAAACTAAAAGGAATGTGTATGTTCGGAGAAGCTTCCGATGGGTCTTCTGTAGCTGCTCCTTATACTCTAGGATCTGTAGTTAGAATACCTGACGCAGCCGTTACCCAAAACCTGATGTACAATGTCTCTGGATGTTCTTTTGATTTCTGGTTACATATGCCCAATTTCGGTCAAGCAAACAATCCTTACGAGCAAAACAACACTGCTACACCAGTATTGAATGCGGAAGGGGCAGAATGGGTAGACCATAACTATTACAAGATTATACTTGCAAATGAGAATGTTGGAGGAAGTTACAAGACAGATCCTTCTGAAATGACCTCTGTAAACGGAACTCAAGTAGTAAAAGGTATGCTAATGGGTTTCACCAGAGACCCTCAAATAGTAACGGAAACCATAAAATCAAGAGGAAGCACTTTTGATGTAGGCGATAGCTTTGGTGTTGATACTTCTAGCACTGTAAGTTCAATGGCATTCTTCATAGCACCTACCCAATCAGTTAATGGAAACGATGTTGAGTTTATTAGAAAAGGTGAGTGTAATAACCTTGAGAACGGTTATCGTAAATTTGTAATACAAACATCATCAACTACTGATAGCGGCTATTCTCTCAACGATCTATCATCACAGTTCTCACATATAAGTGTGAGTATGGATGTCCAGAATGATGACCTATCTGTATATTTAAACGGTGAGTTGCTAGAGTCATCTTCATATTCAGAAGTTTTTGGAACACAGCCGAAACATGCGGCTAGGCTACCCACCTTCATATCTCAAAAGCTAACAGACAATCCAAGTTTCTATTACTCACAAGATACCATACTAGCATCTACGCAAAGCCAGACCGCACTTAAGGCTGGGCCAGACACTAATACCTACTTCACACCTTGGATTATTGGAGGAGGCTGGACCGATGGTTTGCCCAAGGTAGGATTCATGGGAGAAGGTCACGGTCTTTCAAGTGGTCTAGGGGGTCATGTAGGAAGCTTTAAGATATATTCTAAACCACTAGATAGTATTGAGGTTACTCATAACTACAACGCTCATAAGAATTATTACAAGGATATTGATGTCTAATGGTTTTATACGGCAACAATCTATCGAAGGAGATTAACAAAGGAATCTCTCAAGGAGCCTTTCCAAAATTCAATGGAGTAGGCTTTCCTTTTGGAAAGTATGAATCTAATTATTGTCCAAAGGAGTATGGAACTGCCCTAATTAAATCTCAGATAAGGCAACTTCTTCTTGTTAATAAGGGAGAAAGAGTTATGCTGCCTAACTACGGTATAGGTATTAGAACCTACCTTTTTTCAAATATAACGCCTTCTGATTTGGCAGCCATAAAGCTTGACATTAAGGATGCTATTAGCAGGTACATCCCAAACTGCTCTCTACTTAACATAGAGGTCGAACTTGCAGAAAACTACAAGTTTAATGGTATGGATGGGTTGATAATAAAACTTTCAGTAAAGGCAGATAAGATTAACGAGATACTTGATTTTAGTATAGAGCTATGAGTAACATCCCATACACAACAGCATCGACTGATTTTCTTAAGAATTTAGTCCCTGATATTGACAGTAGAGGTGATATCATTGATTTCACTGCTACTGATTTTGCTACATTAAGACAGGCTCTCATTGATTACATGAAGCTTGTTTATGGAGAGCAATACCAGAACTTCTCTGAATCAGATTTCGGAATGATGTTCGCAGAGCTTGTAGCTTA
>Ga0070751_1002357_pt1 | contig 10836 bp, 8 predicted proteins | sample VirMetDEL_Aug_28_FD_78514 | JGI IMG/M metagenome (GOLD analysis project Ga0070751, IMG submission 78514) | Aqueous microbial communities from the Delaware River and Bay under freshwater to marine salinity gradient to study organic matter... | ecosystem: Environmental > Aquatic > Marine > Coastal ...
CCTGTCGGAATTCTGCCCGACGCCGACCGGAATTCCCCTCCCGCCATGCCCCAAAAAGGCGGCGAAGTCCCATCGGCGCGCCCAAGGCACCGGGGAGCCTCCGCCGACGGCCACTCCCGACCCGGGGGCTACTTCTCTCCGTCCTCATAGTGGAAGTGGGGCATGGAACCGCTTGAAAACCGCGAAATGAAGCCGGCGTCGATCACCTTGTCCGGCTTGGGGGTGAACGCGCCCGTACGGATGGCCCAGTCGTATGCCCCTTCGCCGACCGGATACAAGGTCAACACACCGCTTAACGCATGGGTCCGTATCCAGGCTTCGGCCTCCTCCAGCTCCGCGAAGACGCCGGCAGGGAATCCCGCCCGTTCGCCGACGAACACCCACACTGACCCGGTTGTCATTGCTTCTCCTCACGGGGAGGCACCATGCCTGCCCCTCCCCAATCCTGGGGCCATGCGCCCCTCACAGTCGATAGCATGGGGACGCGAACGGCGCGCCGCGCCATGCACCGACTGCCCGCTGGGGCAGTCCCTGACATCCGCCACAGCCTGCGGCACATGGCATCATGCAGATCGTCGTCCCCGCCATACCCAGCAATGACCATCCGCGGTAAAGCCACCTCCCTGGACATCGCCCACCTGGCCGGGGTGTCGCAACCGACCGTCTCGCGCGCCCTGCGCGGCAGCCCGATGGTCAACCCGGAAACCCGCGAGCGCATCCTGCGCATCGCCCGGGAGCTGAACTACAAGGTCGACAAGAACGCCTCCAGCCTGCGCCTGCGCAATGCCGGCACGCTGGCCCTGCTGTTCTTCGAAGACCCCACCAACGACGACTCGCTGATCAACCCGTTCTTCCACGCCATGCTGGGCTCGATCACCCGCGCCTGCGCGCTGCGCGGCTACGACCTGCTGGTGTCCTTCCAGCAGCTGTCCACCGACTGGCAGGCCGACTACGAAGACAGCAACAAGGCCGACGGCATCATCCTGCTGGGCTATGGCGACTACCACGAGTCGCGCGAGCGGCTGCAGCGGCTGGTTGAACAGGGCACCCACTTCGTGCGCTGGGGGGCGGCCCTGCCCGACCAGCCCGGGGTCTCGATCGGCAGCGACAATTTCCAGGGCGGGTTCGACATCACCGCCCACCTGCTCGACCAGGGCTGCCGGCGGATCGCCTTCATCGGCCACGCGTCCAGCCACTACCCCGAGTTCGAGGAGCGCTACCGCGGCCATGTGGCGGCGATGGCGGCACGCGGCATCGACGCCGAACCGGTCCTGCAGCACGACGCGATCACCACCGAGCAGGACGGGTTCGATGCCTGCCAGGCATTGCTGGCCCGCGGCGAGACGCTGGATGGCGTGTTCGCGGCCAGCGACCTGATCGCCATCGGCGCCATGCGGGCATTGCGCGAGCACGGGCTGCGCGTGCCGGAGGATGTGGCCCTGGCCGGCTTCGACGACATCCCGCTGGCCGCATCGGTGTCGCCGCCGCTCACCACCGTGCAGCAGGACACCAAACAGGCCGGGCAGCTGCTGGTGGAAAAGCTGCTGGCGCTGATCAGCGGCGCGCCGGTGGACGGGCAGACCATTCCGGTGAAGCAGGTGCTGCGCGAGTCGTCACGGCGGCGTTGAGCGCGGCCCCGCATCCACCCGTGCCGCACCGTAGGACGCCGCCAACGGCCGCGCCAGGATGAAGTCCTGCATCAGGCGCAGGTAGCCGTCCGGCTGGCGGGTGGAGACACGCTCGCCGGCCGCGTCGCGTTCGAACGCGTACATGCCGTGGTCGGCATCGGGAAACACCGCGGTGCGGATCGGGCGGCCCTCGCCTTGCAGGTGGGCCAGCCGGCGCAGGGTCTGCCCCGGCGGCGCATCGCGATCCTGCCCGGCCAGCAGCCACAGCTGCGGCACGTCCAGGTGCTCCAGCACCGGCAGCGGGTCGTAGTCGGCCGGCATGCCCTCGAGCAGGCGCGGGCCGTCGACGCGCACGGTTGCTTCCGGGGTCGCCAGCAGGTAGCCACTGATGTTGCCGCGCACCGCCTTGAACCACGGCAGGTGGCCGTAACGGGCTTTGACGGACGCCAACTGCGTGAACCCGTCGGTGAAGCCGCTGCCGACAATGGCCGCCGACGCGTCGGCCACCTCCATCGCTTTGGCGGTGTCGTCGGCGCCCACGCCTGCGCGCGTCATGTCGTAGGCGATGGCGTCGCGATCTTCGTCCAGCGGCGATACCGCCAACCCGAAACTGACGATGACGAAGTCGACCGGTTCGATGCGCGCGGCCAACGGCGCCACCCACCCGCCCTGGCTGCCGCCCTGGTAACCGAGCCGGCCGGCCCGCGCACCCGCCAAGCGGCGGGCCTGGCGTGCGGCGTGGATGGCGTCGTTGGCCAGGGTCAGGTAGTTCTGGGTGTAGCGCCCGCCCGACTGGCCGGTACCGCGCTTGTCGTAGGCGAACACGCCGATGCCGGCGGCCGCGAATTCGCGTTGCAGCGAATAGGCCGGCAACGCGGCATCGTGCTCGGCGCCATGCACCAGCACCACGATCGGCACCGGGCCGGTGCCCGGCGGCAAGGTCAGCCGCCCGGCCAGCGTGACGCTGCCGGACACGAAGCGGGTGTCGGTCTGTACCAGTGCGATGCGCTCGCCGCGCTGGCCGTCGAAGCGGATGGCCGTGCTGCCGCACGCAGGCAACTCGACCGTATGGCCATCGGCGCGGTCGGTCCAGCCCAGCGTACTGGCCCAGCGACGATTTCCGCGCGCCTGCAGCCGCCCGGTGCGCCCGTCCGGGAGTCGCCAGCGCAGCTGTCCGGCGGCTGCCGCGGGCCCGATGTCCAGGCTGCCGCCATCGGCCATGCGGTAGCTGCCCACCGCGCACTGCGTGGCGGTGGCGACCTCGGGCGCGGGCGCTGCGTTGGCCAGTACGCTGCTGGTCAGCAGCGCGGACAACGCGCTTTGGCGAAGGGCCGTGCGGGTCAGGCGGAGGTGGATGCGCATGGCACGCTCCTGCAGTGGATGACCCAGCCTGCCTGCCCGCCTTGCCAGGCGCCAGCGCGGTGCGATGAAACCGGCCTGGCCGCGATGAAGCGCATCGCCCCGGGAGCGAATGCACCCCGCTGGCGGACCGTACCCATGACTTACGGGTGATGTGGCCGGGCTGCTTTGCCGGGATAAGTCGTTCACCATTCAGGGGAAGGTGTCCGACGCATGCTGCAGATCCGCTCGCTGTCCAAGACCTACGCCAACGGCGTGCACGCACTCAACGGCGTCACCCTCGACATTCCCCGCGGCATGTTCGGGCTGCTCGGCCCCAACGGCGCAGGCAAGTCATCGTTGATGCGCACGCTGTCCACGCTGCAGGAAGCCGACAGTGGCAGCGTGACCCTGGAAATTCCCGGCGAGCCGGTCATCGACGTGCTGCGCGACAAGGACGCGGTGCGCCGCCGGCTGGGCTACCTGCCGCAGGATTTCGGGGTGTACCCCAAGGTCAGCGCGCTGGATCTGCTGGACCACTTCGCCGTGCTCAAGGGCATCACCCACAAGGCGCAGCGCCGCGAGGTGGTGGACGGACTGCTGCAGCAGGTGAACCTGTGGGATGCCCGCAAGCGCAAGCTGGGCACGTATTCGGGCGGCATGCGCCAGCGCTTCGGCATCGCCCAGGCCTTGCTCGGCGACCCGCGACTGGTCATCGTCGACGAGCCCACTGCCGGGCTGGACCCGGAAGAACGCAACCGCTTCCTCAACCTGCTGGCGGCCATCGGCGAGAACGTGGCGGTGATCCTGTCCACCCATATCGTCGAGGACGTCACCGACCTGTGCCCGAGCATGGCCATCATGAACAAGGGCCAGGTGCTGCTGACCGGCAAGCCGAGCGATGCCATCGACGCGTTGCAGCAGCAGGTCTGGCGCAAGCAGGTGGACAGTGCCGAACTGGCCACCTACGAAGCCAACCACGTGGTGCTGTCCACGCGTCTGGTGGGCGGCCGCCCGGTGATCCACGTGCACAGCGCCAGCGATCCCGGTGACGGGTTCCAGCCGGTGGCCCCGGACCTCGAGGATGTGTATTTCCAGCGACTGCGCCTGCAGTCGCGGGCCGCCTGACCGGAGCGCGCCCATGATCACTGCCTTCTTCCGTTTCGAGCTGCGCGAGCAGCTTCGTTCCCCGCTGCTGTGGCTGCTGTCGGTGCTGTTTGCCGCGCTGGCCTTCGCCGCGGCCTCCAGCGATGCCGTGCAGATCGGCGGGGGTGCCGGCAACGTGCACAGCAACGCTCCGATCGTGATTGCCCGCTTCATGGGCATCTTCACCATGATGGGCATGCTGGTGTCCGCGCTGCTGGTGAGCAACGCCCTGCTGCGCGACTTCGAGCTGGGCACCGCCGAGCTGATCTTCGCCAGCCCGATCAAACGCCGCGACTACCTGGCCGGGCGCATTCTGGCCGCGTTGTGCGCCGGCCTGCTGTTCTACCTGATCATCGCGCTGGGCCTGCTGCTGGCCCCGTTGATGCCGTGGGTGGACCCGGCGCGGTTGGGCCCCACCTCGCTGCGCGCCTACGCGTGGACGTTCGCGGTGATCGTGCTGCCCAACCTGGTGTTCACCACCGCGTTGCTGGCGATGCTGGCCGCGCTGACCCGCTCGATCCTGTGGGTCTACATCGGGCTGGTGGGCTATTTCGTGCTGTACGGGGTGAGTGCCTCGCTGCTGCGCGACATCGACAACACGTGGATCGCCACGCTGGCCGAACCGCTGGGCATGCGTGCGCTGGGCCGCACCGTGCGCTACTGGGCGGCCGAGCAGAGCAACACCCAGCTGCCGCAAGTGGCCGGCTACGTGCTGGCCAACCGCGCCCTGTGGCTGGGCGTGGCAGCCGCGTTGTTCGCCGCCACCTTCGCGCTGTTCCGCACCGAGCGCAGCGGCAGTGGGCGTCGGCGCTGGGGCCGCAAGCCGGCGGTGCCGACCGCCGTGACCACGCGCCCCACGCAGCTGACCGTGCCGCGCATCCACCCGGCGTTCGGCGCCGCAACCGGCTGGCGGCAGTACCTGCGCCAGGTCCGCTTCGACACCGCCGGCGTGCTGCGCAGCGTGCCGTTCCTGGTGCTGCTGGTGTTGGGCCTGGCCAACTTCATCCCGGGCGCGTTGTGGCAGGAGACGCTGTACGGCACGCCGATCTACCCGGTGACCGCCGAAATGCTCGGCGCGCTGCAGGGCGCCTACAGCTGGCTGCTGGTGATCATCGTGCTGTTATACGCCGGCGAGCTGGTGTGGAACGAACGCACCGCACGTCTCAATGAAGTCAACGACGCCATGCCCGTACCCAACTGGGTGCCGCTGCTGGCCAAGTTCAGCGTCCTGGTGATGGTGATCGTGTGCTTCCAGGCGATCGGCGCGCTGGCCTCGATGGCCCTGCAGCTGGGCAAGGGTTACACCCATCTCGAACCGTTGGTGTACCTCGAAACGCTGGCCCTGGGCTCGGTCTTCTACGTGCTGATGGGCGGCATGGCGCTGGTGCTGCAGGTGCTGACCAACAACAAGTTCCTCGGCTATGCGCTGCTGATCGTGGTGATGATCGGCCAGGTGGCGCTGGGGCTGCTGGACTACACCCAGAATCTCTACAACTTCGGCAACTGGCCCAACGCGCCGTATTCGGACATGAATGGCTTCGGCCACTTCCTGACCGGGCAGCTGGCCTTCCAGGGCTACTGGGGGCTGTTGCTGGTGGCGCTGCTGTGCCTGGCGTCGGCGTTCTGGGTGCGCGGGGTGGGCATGGGCCTGCGCCAACGTCTCGCCCTGGCCGGGCGGCGCCTGCGCGGCCCGGCCGGCGTGGGCGCGGTGGCGGCCCTGCTGGCCTTCGTCGCGGTGGGCGGGTGGCTGTACTGGAACACCAACATCCGCAACCCGTTCATCTCTCCGGACCAGCAACGCGACCTGCAGGTGCGCTACGAGCGCGAGCTGTCCAAGTACCGCCTCCTGCCCCAACCGCGCATCACCGCGGTGGACAACCGCGTGGACCTGCACCCGGAGACCCAGTCGGTCACCATCGACGCCGACTGGACGGTGCGCAACACCCACGCCGCGCCGATCACCGACATCCATATCGGAATGGGCGATGACCGCCAGCTGGTGGCGGTAGACCTGGGCGGGCAGACGCTGGCCTTCCACGACGTGGACCTGGGTTACCGCATCTACCGCCTGGCAACGCCGCTGCAGCCGGGGGAAGAACGCCGCGTGCACTTCCGCGTGGACCAGCACCCCAACGGCATCACCGCCGGCCAGGCGCCGAGCAACCTGGTGGCCAACGGCAGCTTCTTCAACAGCCGCATGCTGCCCTCGTTCGGCTACGACGAAGGCAACGAGCTGGAGGACCGCAACGAACGCCGCAAGCGCGGGCTGGGCGAACCAACCCGCATGCCCAAGCTGGAGGATGAGGCCGCGCGCGCAAACACCTATATCTCCGATGATGCCGACTGGCTCGATTTCCGCACCACCATCTGCACGGCGCCGGACCAGATCGCACTGGCGCCCGGCTACCTGCAGGAGGAGAAGACGGTGGATGGGCGGCGCTGCTTCCGCTATGCCATGGACCGGCCGATGCTCAACTTCTACGCGTACCTGTCCGCGCGTTGGGAGGTCAAGCGCGGCATGTACAAGGACATCCCGATCGAGGTGTACTACGACCCCCGCCACGGCTACAACGTGGACCGGATGATCGAGGCGGTGCAGAAGTCGCTGGCGTACTACGAGGCCAACTTCACCCCGTACCAGCACCGCCAGGTGCGCATCATCGAGTTCCCCGGCTACCAGAGCTTCGCGCAGTCCTTCGCCAACACCATCCCCTATTCCGAGTCGATCGGCTTCATCGCCGACCTGCGTGACCCGGACAAGATCGACTACGTGTTCTACGTGACCGCGCACGAGATCGCGCACCAATGGTGGGCGCACCAGGTGATCGGCGCGAATGTGCAGGGTGCCACGGTGCTGTCCGAGTCGCTGTCGCAGTATTCGGCGCTGATGGTGATGGAGAAGGAATATGGCCGCGCGCACATGCGCCAGTTCCTCAAGACCGAGCTGGACCGCTACCTGGCCGGGCGCGGCGGGGAGCGCATCGAGGAGCTGCCGCTGGAGCGGGTGGAGAACCAGCAGTACATCCACTACGAGAAGGGCTCGCTGGTGTTCTACCGCCTGCGCGAGGAGATCGGCGAGGCCGCGCTCAACCGCGCGCTCAAACGCTTCCTGCAGGACAAGGGCTACCAGCAGCCGCCGTACACCACCTCACGCGAGCTGTTGGGCTACATCCGCGCAGAGACCCCGGCCGACCGCCAGCAGGTGGTCACCGACCTGTTCGAGAAAATCACCCTGTATGACAACCGGCTGCTGGACGCCAAGGCACGCAAGCGTGCCGATGGCACCTACGAGGTCACCCTGACGCTGCACGCCGAGAAGCGCTACGCCGACGGCAGCGGCAAGGAAACCGCCGGCAACATGGACGACTGGATCGAGGTGGGCGTGTTCGCCAACGCCCCCTCGGGCAAGGAGCGCGACCAGAAGGTGCTGTACCTGCAACGCCACCACGTCACCGAGGCGGCGCCGACGATCACCGTGGTGGTGGACGGCAAGCCGGACGAGGCCGGGTTTGATCCGTACAACAAGTTGATCGACCGGGTCAGCGACGACAACCGGCGCAAGGTCAGCCTGTAAGCGCGCTTCAGATCATATGATAGTCGTGCCTGGGACCCAGGCGCTGCCGCCAAGGCAGCGCCTGGCACTGCAACACATTACGAATACAGCTCCGCGACTGACGACATCATCCTGTCTGAGGGAGGCGGCTGGCATGCGTCGTCCGGGCGGCTCTAGCGACTGGTCGAACAAGACACCCCTTCTTTACGCTGGGGCGCTGTCCACCCACCAGACCGGGTTCTTGATCAGTAACGTTAGCTCCAAGGACAACATCAACACCACCGCCCCCTTGCTCAATCAGGGCTGCCAGAGATCGCCTTCATCAGCCACGCGTCCAGCCACTACCCGGAGTTCCAGACCCGTTATCGACGGGGCGGTCCGATGTCTCCCTGGCGTTGCTGATACGGGGATACGATACATGGCATGCTCTCGGCCACCGGCCTGATCGCCATCGACCCCATGCGTGCGCTGCGCGAGCACCGGCTTCGCCTGCGGCAGGACGCCAGACAGGCCATACAACCGCTGGTGGAAGCGTTGCTGCCACTGGACGGCGGTACGCCGGTGGACGTCCAGATTATCATTCGAACGAACAAGTCGCTCCTACGCACCGCCGCCCAAGGAGGTCGACTCATGCCTGCGCCCCAGTCGCACCTCGGGTCTCCGTTTCTCTTATGGCCTCAGCACGTATGACAACAACTGCTCCGTAGACTCGGGGATGCCGAATAGTTTTGACATTCAATGGAAGAATAATTTAACACGCATCCCGAAAGCTTGATCCTTTTGCCTACAAGCGTCTTGGCAGAGCAATATCTTACTTGACACGGCGAAGTCCACTGAGTACGTTCCGCAAACAACGATGACTCTGAATACACACCGGACATCGTTGGATCAGAAAGAAACCCGGCTCATTCAAATATGGAAATTTGATGATAGGTAAATTCGGAGTACTCGCACTAGCACTGATTGCACTTCCCGCCTTCCAAGGCTCCGCCCAAACTACGCTACCTACGGTTTTTGTCACCGCACCACGTGTTGGGGGCGGGACTATCATCTGCCAAGGGAGTGCCTGCGGCGAAATGTTGAGGGGACTGCAGTCCATCCGCCTGCAGGAGATGCACTACAACCAGGACTTCCCTGACATGGGATTACTGGAGGAAATCCCCATTCATCAAAGCAAGTTTTGTGCATCGCTCAAGGCTGCCAAGCCCTCAGGCTGCAGCCAAACCAACCCACCCCCGTCGCCTGGCATCACCGTTGTGGGGAAGCCGCCCTATCAGCCAAATGGCTGCGGAACGGGAAAACTCGCCAACGTCTTTGCCGATGCACTACTGGAAGTGGCCACGCGCCCGACATATTCAGGAGACTTTCAATCCCCTTACCCCGGCGTGAGTTTCAAGCAATCATGCAATGGCCATGACAGCTGCTGGGCAGCGGGAGGAAACAAGCAATCCTGTGACTTCGCCTTCCGACAAGACATGGTCTCGGCTTGCGGCGGAGAATCTGCATCAAACAATGTCTGCCTAGGCTTCGCAGGCCTGTACCATGGCGCGGTGAGCAATACAGGAGCTGCGCAGTCCGCCTACAACAACTCCATTGCAGACCGGTCATGTGCAGTCTGGGCCGAGAACATGCGCAGCAATTCCTGCAACTGAGGGAGCAACATGAATATCCACCTATCGCATGCGCTCTTGGCTATTTTCGGTATCGCGCTTGCAGGTTGCAACGAAGCCAACAGCCCATCGACCCAGAGTGCGCAAGCTCAGTCCGCTACTGGGTCCACAGCTGTCGCCACATCCACCCCACCCGCCACTGGCAGCCTTACAGCCCTTGGCAAGCAATACCCCCTCCAGCAATCGGCAGTGTCGTGGGATGACACGGTCGCGGGCCTACCAAAGGAGAAGGCTCAGTACCTACGCAAGATTCAAGCGCGCTATTTCGGAGCCTTTGCATTTTCTGACGATGAAGAGCGTCAGTATCTGGAGGCCGCCGGATTTCCTTCAATAGAAGAGTGGTTGACCGCCATGCAAATGAGCGACACGGAGCTAAAAGCCCTTTCCGACACCGGAGATGGAAAAGCGCAGGCGATCTATCTCGACCGGATGATGGACCGGGCATCTGAGTACCTTTACCTTAGGGAGATCAACGATACAGCGTATCGAGCCAGCCCAGGCCACTCCTATTCTATGAAGGCATACGAACTCTCCACCCAAGTGCAGTTTTCCCATCGCAGTCCGTTTACAGGCTATCTATTGGGCGCCATGTACTCAACACTCAACTACCCGCCATCACCCGAGTCTGCAGCAGCGGGCATGCTCGTCGCAGCAGATGCTGGCGATCCCCGAGCCGCAACATTTTTTTCGGATTACCTAGCACACCATCCTAGCCTGGACCGGGACTTGATTCAGGTCGCGCGCAATGCAATGGACGTTTCTCCATGAGTCGCACTATTACACTGCTGCTGATCCTGCTTTCAGGCGCGGTTGCCGCTGAAACGCCGACACACCCTACCCCCGCACGATCCTTTGAACTGAAAGGCGTGACCCTGGGTGACGACGTCCAAGCGGTGTACAGCGCGTTCCCCAATGCGAAGTGCCTGACAACCTGCGTTGCCGAAGACGCAACATTCATGCAGGCACAAGGGAGGTTTGTCGCCGGCATGAAAGCGGGCAAGGTGGAATGGCTGGCCTTTCGTTTCCAGCCGCTGCTGGGTGAGGGCGACAGAGTCCGTGTCCGCGACGCACTGGAACTGGCCCACGGAAAACCCACTCACGACCTCGGCGTTGCCGGGTGCCATGAATGGACCCTCCCCGACGGCTACCTGGCCGTATGCCTCAATGACGAACTCTCACATCTCTACTGGAGCACCGCATCCCGTGTGGACGTGAACAAGCGCCAGCAAACGTCCGGACGTCGTTGAGGACGTCAGGGCCGGACCACGCGGCGGGGTAGCGGCCCCGGGGCGAAGACGCACGGACTTCGACGAAGTGCCCTGCGGGGCCAGCGCGCACGCTCACGCCACGCGGGTCTCCTGTCCGTCGGCCAGTGCCTTGCGCACGGCCGCACTGAACTCATCGAGCAGGAACGGCTTGGCGATCATCGCCATGCCCGTCTCCAGGAACGCGGCGCGCTCCTGTGCCTTTTCCGCATAGCCGGTCATGAACAGCACCGGCA